>Ga0181585_10006326_pt1 | contig 10162 bp, 5 predicted proteins | sample 071ome_29_FD_132469 | JGI IMG/M metagenome (GOLD analysis project Ga0181585, IMG submission 132469) | Coastal salt marsh microbial communities from the Groves Creek Marsh, Skidaway Island, Georgia - 071407BT metaG (megahit assembly) | ecosystem: Environmental > Aquatic > Marine > Intertidal zone... | reverse complement strand
GGTATCACCGATGTTGAAGACAGGATCGTTGACTGTCATCTCAGTTGAGTTTACAGTCGTGGTTGTACCAGCAACCTGGAGATTACCACGAACAATCAGATCACCAGCAGCGTCTCCAGCAGTAGGATCAGGATCAAGAATGATCTGAGAACCTGCTGTTGTTGAGATAGTATTACCATCAACTCTTAAGTTGTCAACGTTTAACTGACCAGTTAAACTTGTGGTGCCACTGTAAGTGTTATTACCATTAAAAGTAACATCAGCATTAAATGTCGTAGTTGACTCAACAGTAAGAATGTCACTGGATGCAGTACCGAGGGTTACATCATTATCAACAACCATGTTGTCGATCCAAGCAGTTTGTTCAACTGAAAGACCACCAGCAATTTTTACTGCACCAGTAGTATCACTAGTTGCATTAGTTGTGTCATTAAACTGAATTGCAACACCATTATCAAACTGCCAATCGGCACCATCTACTCTAACTACGTCAAGTTGACCTTCATCATATCTAATGCCACCATCTTTATCACTACCAAAGTAAATACGCATATCATCTTGAATGCGTAAATCTGGAGTTGTCGAACCAACTCTTCTAATATCTAATGCTGCATCAGAATCAGTAAAGAGAAGTTCTACGTCCCCAGTAGTACCAAACTCCAGTTCTTGTCCATCTTCAATGACAAGTTTGCCTGTGCCGTTTGCTCTAAAAATCAGATCAGTATCAGTAGTATCTGTCTCTACAACGTTACCATCGATGTTAACGTCGTCTACTCTGAAACGATCTACTTTAGAGTTACTATCTGTAATTACTCCAGAATCTGCTGTCAGTGTACCATGTACATGATCCAGCATATCGGTGAAATACTTACCACCGATGATTTGGACTGTTGAATTATTGTCTCCGACGAAAACTCTGTCGCCACGGTTGACCTGTGTACCAGCACCAACCGTAAGGGCAAGTTCGCCAAATTCTAAGGAAGACGGTACTGTAGTACCCGTACTTCTTTTAATAAGGATGGTTGATGCCATCAGAATGATCCTCCGTTTACCGTTACGTTATTTAAGACATTACCAGTTTCAAATCTTTTGGATGATTGATTATAGATTAAGAGATATCCATCTCCCAATCCATTAGTATTTGTGTCAACGTCACCCAAATTTTGAATTGTCGCAGCACCGCCAAGCGCCACACGCGACACCTGAGGTGAAATTTGATCTCCAAACCTAATTCTTGCCATTAGAGTGTTACTCCTTCTACTACTGTTAAAATACCCTCCAATACTCTAGATTTAATATTAACGTCACTAGTCAAAACTACATCATATACGTATCTACCAGGGGTCATAGTAGCAGTAACAGCATTAGTTAATGTTAATGTAACAGACCCTGCATTTTCTGGAGGATTAATATTCACTTGCATGGAAGTAAATGAACTACTACTGTAGTGTTTTTTAATCTTACACTCTCCAGTATAATCAGTCAGATCAAATGCGCCGCCATTATCATCAGTCACATAGAAGGTATTCTGGAAATCACTTCCCTGATACACAACTAGATTAGTTACCGCAGCTAACATTAGTTATATCCTATATCATCAAGTATTTATACCATCAACTAATTTAACTAATAATTGCTTTATCTCGGAAATTTCCTCTTTTAGTGAGGCAACTTCCGCAGCAGTGTCTTCAATTTTTTGGTCAAAGTTTTTTCTTGCGGTAGATACCGCTTTGTATTTTTGAAAGTCAGATTTGTTTGTGTTAATTACAGCGCCAGTGTTTGGGTCACGTGCTAAACCTTCGTGACCCTCAACTGGTATCAAGCCAGAGCGATGCATCTTAAATCCTTAATAATTGGAACAACTGCTTGGTTTGTAGATCTCATACGGACCTTAACCTGGAACTGGGTGAAGGTAGCGTTTGGTTTTGTACCTCCAGCAGTAATATCATATTCGTATTTGAAATCTCTAAAGAACTGTTCATCCTGAGTGGTTGCATAATTTGGATCAGACAATTCAATCCAATCAATTTCTTTAGGATCAGATTCTTCACCAGTCAATGCTTTGACGTAAACATCAATATTACAAGAACTGCTTGGATTAAATGCAGCAAACTCTACTCTCAATCCAGTACAAGCATTCTCCATAGTTACGAGTTTTGTCAAATAGTTTGCTGGGTTGAAATCTTCAACTGATTCAGAACCAATATCAGTATATGCTCCACTATCATTGAAGTAATATTCTTTCTCATACGCACCATCAACATCTGCAACTCTATTTGCAGATGTGACCAAACTTACTCTCTGAGTGTCAATAATTGGACTCAGGTTTGACTTTGTACTGCTGAGTTCAAGGTAAAGATTTGCAGAAGATGTTCCCTGCATCTGATTGGTTTCATTTGTAAGTGATGCCATCAATTTAGGAACATTAAATTCATTATTTTCATTTAAAAGAACAGTTCTGAATGCAGAATCCTTAACGTATGAAGGTTGTGTTGGTGAAGAAGAACTGGAGGGATTTGAGAAAACAGAGTTCTCAAGCGAAGTTCCATTAGTTGCTCTATAAGTTGCAACTACTTCAGTTCCAGGTAATTCAATTGAATTAACAAGTGGAAGTACACTTGTATACATTACGTTCTTACTTGCATATACATTTGTACCACCAAACGTGAAATTAATTGGACCTGTAGAAGTTCTAGTAACAGGAATTGCAATTTGATAAGAATCCATTGTAATCCACTTGAGATCACTATGGGTCTTATTAATGTAAGTCAGAGGGACTCCATCTTTTACATAGTTTTCTGGAATCCATTTGTCTGCTGCCTTAAATCCTGTCGAGGGGATTGATCCTTCAACTCTACTAATTGTTGTGATCGAGTATACACCATTCGTTGCTGCACCAACTGTTGTTGGATCATAACTGTAAATAGCATCACCAATCTTAAAGTATCCTGGATTAGTTCCACTTGGTATAGCACCATTGATATTTGATGAATATGCAAAGAAATCGCGGTTACCTTTAAATGATACAGCACCACCTGGAGTTCCATTCCAATCTGCTGCTAATTCTGCATACTCTTCTGTGCTTACACCTTTAATTTCAACAAAAGATGAAGGATCATGCATACCATGATTGTAATGATTGACCTTCATGTAGTTTCCATTAACAGTCAATTCAATAGGATCATTTCTCAGTCGATCAAACTGATTTAGACCATCATTATTATGCTTGTACTTGATAACAGGTTTTTGTGAAATATCAAACTCTGCTCTGTAAAGAGTAAACTTCAAATCTTGCAGTTGATTTGCAGTCCATGTGGATGCGTTTTGTGACTTGAACAGAACGCCAGCATAAGGTTGCTCAGAAATTCTGTTACCATTAATGTCATCTTGACCCATCTCTGACAACCAAACCTTATATTCTACAGATGAGGTAAGGATTGCAAAGCAATATTCTCTTTGTTCTGCAAGGTATACAGGAGTATCAAATTCAAATGATGTTACCGCAGTAGCATCTTCTGAAAGGTTAACTTGAGATGGAGTTTTGTTCATGGTTGCAAGAACTGTTGGTCCTGGATAACCATTAACCATCTCTCTAATCTGCATCGTTACAGGAAGAGTTTTATCTTTTGTTCTAAAGTAAATATCAACTTTAGACACAAATGCGCCACCTGCATCCTCTACTAAGAATGATTGTGCGAGAGGGTCATACCATCCACCAAAGGTAGTTGAAGAGCTTGAAGAAGTACTGGTTAAAACTCTATTCTCTGATACATCATGATTGATAACTTCTGCATTTCTGACAAGAAGTACATCTTGCTGCTTACTAAAAGTAGTTCCACTAGCACTATATGTACCATTTGCAGAACTGTCTACTTCACCTGGAACCAAAGAGTTAGTTGCAGAATCAGTTAATCTAAGAACAGATTCACCAACCTTCCATCTTGGGTTACCTTCTTCTGCTGGATCTGGAATAAACAAGGACATATGAAGTCCACCAGATTCATCAGCAATCATTTTCTTAGCACTAACTGTAGCAGTTGCACCACTAGTAGCACCAACTAAAGTATCTCCAACTAAAACATGACCACCATACTCAGATGTGCCAAGTTCGTTCATACTATCTAAATCTAAATTCAACACTGTAGTGTTTGCAGTGTAGTTGGAAGGCATTGTACCTCCGCTATATGGATCAACTAAAAGATCTCCATCATAATAATTTCTTGGAGAAGCAACTTTTGCTCTAAATTTTCTATTAACATTACCGCTTACAAAAACATCTTCACCGACAGTAAATGGAACTGTGCTAGTGACGTTTACTTGGATGACTTTTGGAGTTGAATATGCATTTACATCTCTTCCCTCTAAGAAAGAGTATACTTGAATATTTGGTTTTAATCTTTGAGCATTGATGTAAATGTTTCTAGATCTCTTCCACTGAGCATACTTAATATCAACAACTCTATCACCAAGAACTTCTCTGTCAACTCTAGGTGTAACTTCTGGTCTGATACCAGTTCTAGTTTGACCTACTCTAGTAGTAGTTGTAGTTGTAGTTGTAGTAACTTGTCTAATTGGAGCACCACCGCCTGATCTCTCAGTGCTGCTACTGCTAGATGTACTGCTAGATCTACCAACCCACTGAGTTTCCCAAGCATTCCATTCTGTTGGTGCAAATCCAGTATTAGGATCTACTTCCATAGCAAATACAGTTGCTGCATAATCACCTTCAACTTCTGTAAGAGTTTCTGGTAAGCGAACTTCATCAACCCAATCATCAATTGCTGGGGTAATGACCATAAAACCAACCCAAGAGACGACTGCAAATGGGTTAACGTTTTCTACTCCAGAAGCAAAGGGTTGATCGACCATAACCTTATGAGTATAGTCGAGCATAATTGCATCGCCTTTAATGTAATTAGAAGGAACTTCTTCATACTTCAATGCAATATTAGTTGTAAAGTGTTGAGGTCTCAATTCTCCTAATGCCATGTCCATTGCACAGCGATAGTTCGGATGTGCAGAATCTCCAACGGCGTGGGAAGTAAAGTTATCTACAAGGAAACCATTCTTTAATCTATTAAGACCAGAACCATCAGAAATAAACAAATTAGCAGTGTCACTTTCAAGCAAACTTAATTGAGTATAATATTCAACATTACTTAAACGTTGCTCAAGCCTACCAATATCCTTCATTGTATAACGCTTGTTAGGAAATCTAGTAATTAGAATATCATCTAAATTTCTGACATAAGGAGGCATAGAAATTCTAGCCAGTTTCATAGCATTCTTGATACTATCACCTGGTTCCTTAGGATTTAATGAAGCAGTTCCTTGCTTAGTAACAAATTCACCAGTTTTGTTAACATATAAGTGATCAATTCTTCCAAGATAATATTCTACTTCATTTGCCTCTACAAAACCTGCAGGAAGTTTTTCATCATTATAAATGTAGTTAAAGTTACCATAATTAGAAAGTTTTGTATTTGCAAGAATCTGTGTTGCATCAATTTCGTGAGGTGTGTTATATTCACCATTACCAGTTGAAAATACATCACTTTGATTAATTCTATAATCTACACAATCATTTAAATAATATTTGTTTGTACCCCAATCAAAAGAAGGAATCTCTTCAATTTTTGCATCATAGTAAGAATTTGCAGTATAGAAAAGACCAGATGCGTTGTCATCTTCAAAATGATCAACAACTACCCAAAGAGAAGTTCCACTTGGAATAGCACTTCCTACATTAGATTTTGTAATCGTAGAGAATTCAAAACTATGCGCTCTTTGACCATCATCAAGAAGGTATCTACTCTTAAGGTTTGGAAGACCGTTTGTATTTACAGTTACAACACTCGCAGTTGATGCACTCTCATATCCATAAAGTTCTTCATTAGGAATAAAGTTTGAAGAGGTTTCATAGACAAAGTATAATTTTGTTGTAGAAGATTCTTGCTTAATAACTCTTCCTTTGGCACCACTAGATTTTCCTACAACAATTTCCCCTGCTTTAAATGCAGGAGTTCCAGAACCATAAGTTACATTAGGATATACTGTATCAAAATCATTCGCATTAGGATCGCTATAGTTGAAGATAGCATGAATCTTTGATACTCTAGTAAGACCTAAACTTAAAGTAGTGTCATTAATATCATATTTGGTTGCGATGTCCTTAAGTTTAATAACTCTCATCTTCTTAAGAGAAGAGAGTTTCAATACTGGATTAGAAATATTCTTTGGACCATACAAAACGAAATTGTCGTTTGCAGTATTTGCATCAGTTGCAATAGTAAAACTAAAACTACCACCACTAAGGTTTGGTGTCGCTCCAGTTAATGGTCTTGCAGTTCCTACACCATCATTATCAATTCTTAATGTATAATCACCAACCGTTGACGATGCAAAAGGAACGTTTACTGATCCACCATTTCCAGAAGCATTAATAGTTCCAGTAGCAACAGTCAACAAATCAAATGCAGAAGCACCCTCAAGTGCCTTAATTACATTATCGTTGTATGCTTTAAATAGGTAAGGTTGTGTACCACCACCAGAACCATTAATTGTGAAAGTGTGACCACCAGAAACTGTGTTGGTTTCAAAATTAATATTGCCGTTTATGACAATAGTATCAACATCAACTACAGTATTAGTTTTTGAAAGGAATTTGATAGCAGCAACTCTTACTACATCATAGGTAGATTCTGTTTCAAATCCAACAAATAAACCATAACCAATTACATTAGCGCCATCCTTTAATGCAGCAATTTGTTGAGATTGGTATGCTGGTTGAAGATTTGAATAAATGGGTTCATTGCTCTTAGCAGTTCTGAATTCAAATCCTCTAGCATCTGTGCTGATAAGTTTGTTAGTTTCTTTATCAGTAGTTCTTGGTTTTGCAATATCAACATAAGTTGTTGAAATATTTTCAATTTCATATCCAAGGACATATGATTTGCCTGGACTTACATTAACTTCAAAAAGATCACTCGATGGAGTGTTATCTTGATCGGTCTTTTCATTAACGGCAAAAATGCCATTGTTTACACCATTATCGAGACATTCATCTTTAGTAAACTTATAAGGTCTTACCTCATAGTCACCAGATTCATCATAAGTTCTTCTTGCTAAAGTATCTTCTAATGTACGAGCAATTTGTGCTCTAGAAGTTTGAACAATTTCTCTCAGTTGTCCTTCTTCTAATTTAAGAAGTTCAATAAAGTCAGTAACTGACTCATCACTTAAACTTTTCTTAACAAGTTTTGCTTCTAACTTTAATCTATGTGCTCCAGGTGCTGAATAGTTAGAATAACCCTGAGAAGGGTCTGTAAGGGTCTCATCATCTTCAGGAGTTACAATAGTTTCTAATACTTGCAGACCAACCTTATATGAAGGTGTTACTCCAAATTGATCAAGAATAATTTCTTGCTCAGCAACAGAAGTGAAGAATCCCTTAATAAAATAGATGCCAGGAGTAATCTTTGCAGCAGAACCAGTATGTGTAGCATTTTCAGTTACACACTTTGCAAAGTCAGTATCTGCTTGAATTACAGTTTCTCCGATACTGAAGGAATCTTCTGCTAAAAGAATCTCGTCATCTTGAAATGTTCCAGAGGTATTTGAAGATCCAGCACTTGTATACTTAACATAAAGAGTCGTCTTGCCCTTTTCTGACTCTTCGGAAGAAATTGCATTAACAACCCTTGCTCTTACCCCAGAAGATTGCCCAACGATTGTTTGCCCAACAACATACTGCCTGATGATATCTGCAGAGATACCAAAATACTCATCTTCAATTAATACTGAGGTATAATACAGGTCGAAAGAGATCTGACCTGGGATAACCATAGCACCATCTTTGTAGATGCTAGATCCAAATTTTTCGATCTGGTCCTGCAGTACAGATTGCAGAACTGTAAGTTCCCTCGCCTGCAGAGGGAACCCTGGTCGGAACAGAACTTTGTGAAAGTTATCTGTTGCGTCAAAATCCTCAAAATATGGAGGAGTGTTCAGGTTAGTTGTCTGGGGCATCTCTTAGAACTCTAAAATAATTTTGAAATCTTCCGTCTGGTCTTGTGCTCTGGAAATTGTATTCCTATTATCTATGTAGATGATTTCTCCAGACCCTCTTACGATGTCTGGTTCTGAGACAGTATTGATAGTAACGGTTTCTGAACCAATAATGATTGATTCTCCATCTACAAATGATGGTCTAGAACCATTGCTTTGCAATCCAGCACCAACAGTATTTTCCTGAGTAAAGTAAATTGTATAGATATCATTTACAGTATCTGGTTCATAATGAACAATTCTTCCAGTTGCACCACTACCAGCACCTGGAGTTGAAATCAAAAGATCATCATAATCTTCTTGTGCGTTTGATAAGGGACTTACACCAGAAGTAGAATAATCTAGAGTCATTTTTCTAGTACCAATCAACGTTTGCGAGGTACTAGTCGTTACTGGGTTATAGATAATTCCAACAACACTAAAATCATTACCAAAGACAAAATCACTGTTTTCCAATTTACAATGAAGTGCTAATCTGTACGCACCCAGTTCTAAAGTCATTCCAGTGGTTGCCAATCCCTCTTTAGGGGAAATAATTGGTTCTAAAACTGCATTAGAACCGCCTGTAGTGTTAATCTGAGCAAAAGTATATCCAGATCCAGGATTAAGGACCTTAATACCTGTAATAGCGCCTGCAGCGTCAGTTGAAGTAATTCTAACTCTACCGTTAGTACCATCACCAATAATGTCAAATTCAGAGTTTGCAGTATAATTAATACCTGCTGCTTTAATTACAACATTATAAATTGCTCCACCATAGTTTGATGCTGGGGCAATAGCGTTATTAAGATCAATGCTAGAAGTTTCTGGAATTGGAACATATTCATCACTCTTAAATCTTTCAAAATCGTTAGCATTTACACTAAACAAGTATTTCCAAACATATCCATCAGACAATGTAAATGGAGCACTAGTTGTTGATGACGGTTCAACTGTAGATTGTCCATTATTGTTATTATTCAAACACTTATATACTTTGTATTCAGAAGTCACAACAAAGAAATTTGTCTCATACAGATGAGTTTCTGTATTAAGACCTTCAACATAATTTACTACATTGTTAGTAGCACTAACAACAGATCCGTAATTATGACGATAAATGTCATAGGTTGTTCCAGACGCCCATGTTTTGTTTGGAATAACAGATCTGATCTCTGAAGAAGGAATCTTCTTCAATCCAATCATCTGATCATAGATGTTAAATGCTGCTTCCTGATTATCAACGGGGTTGATAGGTTGGTTATTAGTCCAACCATCAGATTTTGCAAAAAACAAATATAATCCAACTTCACTTACAGTTCTATTACCATTACCATCAACAAACTGTGGGTCTTCACCTAAAGCAACCCTCTGTCTGAAATTTTCAGCAAGAACTACCCTAAATCTATCGGTTAAAATTGCCGCCATCGTTAAACAGTTTTCTTTTTATTTATAGGACTAGAAGTTATAATAAAAGTCGTTACCAACCGTTAATGATTGGTATTCTGCAATCAAATCATGATCAGTAACAGGACCAATAACATCAAGTGCTGTATTTTGGAGTTGAATGGTATCCGAAGCAGCAATTGAGTTTGCAGGAGTATCTAATTTTACATAAAGAAGAAGATTTGTGGCATCCCAATCAATAACAGTTGCATCATAAGCATATCCAGCACCAAATTTAATTCTGGATACCAATTCATTAATAATGCCGTTACCAGATCCTTGACTTGCTACAAAGAATGGGGCATTTGCGGCACTAGCGTCTAATTTTACAATTTGATCAAATGCTAAATCTGTGCCAAGTGTAACACCTTGAATTTCATCAACATCACCAGGAACTGCTGGGTTCCTTGGTACAAACGTGGTAAATCTTGCATTAATTTGTCTAGCACCAAAGTTAGTGCTTGCAGGCAACGCAAATATAATCAAATTAGTATCATCATCTGGATTAGTTGGAAGATCATCAGAAATATCATCTAATTCAATAGATGCAATAGAGGTAGTGTATAGTGTAGGTCCAGACAGTGGGAATATTCCTCCTGGCAATCCAGTAACTGTAGTAGTTAAGGTTCTTCTTGCTCTTAAGGACTCTCTAACCTTTGCCTCTCTTACT
>Ga0181585_10006325_pt1 | contig 10163 bp, 10 predicted proteins | sample 071ome_29_FD_132469 | JGI IMG/M metagenome (GOLD analysis project Ga0181585, IMG submission 132469) | Coastal salt marsh microbial communities from the Groves Creek Marsh, Skidaway Island, Georgia - 071407BT metaG (megahit assembly) | ecosystem: Environmental > Aquatic > Marine > Intertidal... | reverse complement strand
GCATAAGAATTTTGCGAGACTCTATTGATATGTAGTCTTCTATCACCACTTGCAACCCCAGTGCAGCATGATAAAACCCTGTCCCTAGCAACAAAATCAAGGCGACACTATTAAAAGGCTGGGCAATCCAAGACCGCGCCGCCGCCTCGCTTGCATCAGCAAAACACAAAAAACCAATCAGGCAATACAACACTAAAGGCACCATTCCCATAGCCGTCAATCGCTGCATCCACCAATGTGAGACACCAGAACGCGAGGATCCTAACCCTTTGGCACGGCCAAGGGCGGATCGCATGGATGGGTTGCTATGATCCGTCATAATGGTTTCTTTTCCTTACGCAAAAAACAGCAGATAGGCGCCGCCAATCGTGGCAATGGCCGCGACAAAAAGCACCACATAACCCCCACGATAAACACCCTGAAGGCTTAACCCAATGCCAAAATCCCAAAACAAATGCCGAATACCATTAGCTAAATGATAAGAGACGGCGACAAAAAACCCTAGCAAGACTAAGCGGCCAAGCGCGTGTTCAGCAATGCTGCGGATGAGATCATAATAAGCCCCGCCATGGGCTAATGCGACCAGCCACCACACAAAAAACAGCGACCCCAACCCCAAGGCTACCCCTGTGAGACGATGCGTGATCGACATCATGGACGTCAATTGAGGACGATAAATCATCAAATGCGGCGAAAGCGGACGTTTAGCGGTCATGACCCCTCGTTGCGATAATTAATTGATTATTTGCTGATTGTAGTCTTCTCACCCCTGTCTCGTCAATAAAAGCCGCAAGAATTAGACGGAATAAAAAGTCGCACTAAATCCATGATTTCTATTATTACTACTGCCAGCACCAAAGTTTCATGCCATAACGGATAGATCAGGGTTGATTGAGATGAAGGGATTCATGAAAACGTTACTGTCTATCCAGTCACAGGTGAGTTTTGGCGCCGTTGGCAACACCGTAACCAGCATGGTAGCGGCACAAATGGATATCCCCCTCGCCGCAATTAACACCATCAACCTTGTTGCCCATCCCGGTTATGGTATTAAGGCTGGCGGCAGTTTAAATGACACCGATTTCAATTCAATTCTAACGGCGATAACCAAGCTAAATTTCTGGGCAGATATTGGCGTGATTGCGACTGGCTATATGGCAAAACGGCAACAGGTTGAAGCGGTATCAGAAACGATTAAGATTGCCACCTCTGATCATCCACATCTGCCTGTGCTGATTGATCCAGCGTTTGGTGATCATGGGCGTCTTTATGGTGATGTGGCTATCGCTGATGCTATCCGCGATCTGCTCTTGCCTCTGGCCAGCATCACCACCCCTAACCGTTTTGAAGCATCATGGTTAACCGGCATGGATATCCATGATGCTAATGATGCCAGACATGCCGCCAGACACATGCTGGATCAATACCCCCAGCTTAATACCGTTATTATCACTGGAATTACCCCCAACACACCTAACAAGGATGAGTGCCTTGATATCATGCAAAGCCGAACGGGGCAGGACGAACATAAAGCGCCTTTGTTAACGCATCATCCGCATGGGTTTTCCGGAGGCGGTGATTTGTTTGCTGCGCTTTTGGCTGCTCACATAATTACAGGCCATGATATGGCCGCCGCATTTTCGCGTGCCGCGACACTAACATCGGCCATTTTGCAACATCTTGATCATCATCAGCAAAGCGATATCACAGGCTTGGCCATCAAGAGCATCTTGAGCAAACTGACATCCTAAGGCGAATTAAAGCCCTCGACGCAAACATTCCTCAGCAATTTGAACCGAGTTCAAAGCCGCCCCTTTGCGCAGGTTATCAGATACACACCAAAACACCAGACCATTAGCAACTGTAGGGTCACGGCGCAGGCGTGATACAAAAACAGCATCCTCACCTGCAGCTTCTTTTGGCGTCACATAACCTTCATCCACACGATGATCAATCACGGCAACACCGTCCATTTCCCGTAATAGTGTTCTGGCCTGTTCTTCATCAACTGGATAATCACATTCGATAAAGATTGCTTCACTATGACCAATAAAAACAGGCACCCGAACACAATGTGCGACGACTTCGATAGCGGGGTCGAGAATTTTCTTGGTCTCGGCCTCCATTTTCCATTCTTCCTTGGTGAAACCGTTATCCATGAAAACATCAATATGCGGAATGATATTAAAGGCAATTTCCTTGGTAAAGTTTTCAGGCCTTTTGAAATCATTAACAAAAACACCGCGAGTTTGTTCAAACAGCTCATCCATAGCTGGTCGCCCCGCACCTGAGACGGCCTGATAGGTGGATACAACCACCCGGCGAATATGATAGGCATCATGAAGCGGTTTTAAGGCAACCACCATTTGCGCAGTTGAACAATTGGGATTGGCAATAATATTACGGCGGTCAGGGTCTTGAAAAAATGCCTCAAGCACATAACCATTCACCTCTGGCACGACCAGTGGCACATCTTCATCCATGCGAAAAGCAGAAGAATTATCAATCACAACACAGCCTGCAGCGCCGGCCTTTGGCCCTATTTGTTTAGCAATCTCTGATCCGGCAGAAAACAACGCAATGTCTGCATTAGCAAAGTCAAATTTATCCAGAGCCTGAACAGTTAGATCCTTATCTTCACCATAGCTTATCACATTGCCTGCTGATTGGCTTGATGCTAAGGCAAAGACCTGATCTGCTGGAAACTCGCGTTCAGCCAATGTTTTCAGCATCTCTCGACCAACCGCGCCAGTGGCCCCAACAACGGCTACTTTATATCCCATGTGATTATCCTTTATAACACTTACCTTGCCAGATGATCCAACGCAGAAAGCACTTCATTCATCATCCCGTCGGTATTGGTTAATGTGGAACCTTCTACCATGATATCGCCAGTACGCTTACCGCTATCAAGGGCTTTTTCGACAGCTTTTTCAACCAGATCAGCATCTTCTGCCATATCAAAAGAATAGCGAAGCATCATCGCAAAGCTCAATAATTGGGCAAGCGGATTAGCAAGGCCTTTACCCGCAATATCTGGGGCAGAGCCATGCACGGGTTCATAGAAAGATCGGCGAACGCCAGTGGATGGGTCAATTTCACCAAGAGAAGCTGAAGGCAGCATCCCTAGCGAGCCTGTTAACATCGCCGCGCAATCCGAAAGCAAATCACCAAACAGATTATCCGTGACAATGACATCAAATTGCTTAGGCTGGCGCACCAACTGCATCGCGCAGTTATCAGCATACATATTTTCATAATTAAGCCCAGCGCCTTCGGATTGATATAACGCGTTCATGGTTTCACGCCACAACACGCCAGAATGCATCACATTAGCTTTTTCAACGCTGGTAATTTTTTTGTTACGCTTCTGGGCAAGGTCAAAGGCAACCCGACCAATTCGCTCGATTTCTGGGACAGAATAAAGATTGGTGTCATAAGCACAAACCACACCATCACGCTCTTCACGCCCACGCGGTTCAGCAAAATAACTGCCACCTGTTAATTCGCGCACGATCATAATATCAAGACCAGAGATGACATCTTCTTTTAGTGTCGAAGCTGAAACTAGCGGTGGAAACACCAAGGCTGGCCGCAAATTGGCATAAAGATCAAGCTCTTTACGCATCCGCAATAACCCGCGCTCTGGCTTTAACTCAAATGGCAGATTGTCATACCGCGGGTCACCTGCAGCACCAAATAAAATCGCATCACACGCCATCACATCTGCCATGGTTTCATCTGTGATTGGCTCACCATGCTTTTCATAGCTAGCACCGCCACATAGGCCAAACATGGTATCAAACGAAAAGGAACGGTGTTTAGCAAGCCAGTCTGCCACTTTCATCGTGGCATCCATGACTTCGGGGCCAATGCCGTCACCTGGCATGATCATAATTTTGCGATTACTCATTTCTAGATTTCCTTAACTTTTTGTAAAGCTTAGAGCCATGGATGGGTGTTCAGACGCTTGCTAGCATATGCGCTAATCGCATCAGATTTTGCCATCGTAAGACCAATATCATCCAACCCATCAAGCAGACATTGTTTGCGGAAAGGATCAATATCAAAGGCGATATCTGCGCCATTTGGCCGGCGAATTACCTGATTGGGGAGATCAATTTCAAGCTCGGGATTTTCAGTGTCTTTGGCATCAGCCATCAATGCCTCACGATCTGCTACAGAAACCGTTATTGGCAAAATTCCGTTTTTGAAACAGTTGTTATAGAAGATATCCGCAAAACTGGTTGAGATCACAACCCTAACACCAAAATCAAGCAAGGCCCAAGGGGCGTGTTCTCGGCTTGAACCACAACCAAAATTATCCCCTGCAACCAAAATGCTGGCTTCACGATAGGGCGGCTTATTAAGGATAAAGCTTGGGATTTCCTGACCGTCTTTATCATAGCGCATCTCATCAAACAGATTAACGCCAAGCCCTGTCCGCTTAATGGTTTTAAGGAATTGCTTTGGGATAATCATATCCGTGTCGATATTCATAATATCCAGTGGGGCAGCAATGCCTTTGTGGGTATGAAACCTCTGCATAGGGTTTTCCTTTCTTACAAACCGTTAGAGCGTTCTGACATCTTTGAGCCGGCCGCTAACCGCTGCTGCTACAGCCATTTCTGGGCTAACCAAATGTGTCCGCCCACCACGGCCTTGCCGACCTTCAAAATTCCGATTTGAAGTAGAAGCACAACGCTCCCCTTCGGACAGACGATCAGCATTCATTGCAAGACACATTGAACAGCCCGCTTCACGCCAATCAAACCCTGCTTCAATAAAGATATCGGCCAGGCCTTCTTCTTCGGCCTGTTGTTTAACCAAGCCTGATCCGGGAACAATCATCGCCCGAACCGATGGTGAAACCTTACGCCCTTTCGCAATCGACGCGGCAGCACGCAAATCTTCAATCCGGCTATTGGTGCATGACCCGATAAACACCGTATCAATGGTGATATCTTCTATTTTTACACCGCCAGACAGCCCCATATAATCAAGAGAGCGCTGAATTTTTGCACGCCGTGCTTCATCCTTTTCTTTTGCGGGATCAGGCACGAAACCTGTAATGGGGGCCGTGTCTTCGGGGCTAGTTCCCCATGTCACGGTTGGAACGATATCTTCTGCCTTAATAACCACTTCACGGTCATAACGCGCACCTTCATCGGACACAAGACTTGACCACCAAGCTACCGCCTTGTCCCACATCTCACCTTGGGGCGCCATCGGCTTACCTTTGAGATAGGCAAAGGTGGTTTCATCTGGAGCAATCATGCCTGCACGTGCCCCTGCTTCAATAGACATATTACAGATGGTCATCCGACCTTCCATGCTGAGACCGCGAATAGCTTCGCCAGCATATTCAATGACATGACCTGTACCGCCAGCAGTGCCAATCTGGCCAATAATCGCCAAGATAACATCCTTCGCCGTCACACCGGGTTGAAGGGCGCCATCTACCGTTATCCGCATATTTTTAGCAGGCTGCTGAATTAAGGTTTGGGTTGCCAGAACGTGTTCAACCTCAGACGTGCCAATACCAAAAGCCAAAGCACCAAAAGCACCATGGGTGGCGGTATGGGAATCACCACAAACAATTGTCATGCCTGGTTGGGTAAAGCCTTGCTCAGGCCCGATAACGTGTACGATCCCTTGGCGAATATCATCCATGGCAAAGTAGGGCACGCCAAAATCATGTGCATTTTTTTCCAGTGCTTCGATCTGAATCCGGGATTCCATATCCGTGATCCCCTTAGACCTGTCACTGGTCGGAATATTGTGATCCGCAACCGCCAGTGTTCGTTCAGGACTAGCCACTTTGCGGTTAGTCTGACGCAAGCCTTCGAAAGCCTGTGGGCTGGTCACTTCGTGAACAAGATGACGATCAATGTAGATAAGGCTTGATCCATCATCATCACGATCAATGAGATGAGCATCCCAGATTTTGTCAAATAGGGTTTTTGGTGCCGACATGAACTTCTCCAACATTAAACACGGCATTATGACTGGCGGTCTGGCGCCCCGTCAACATGACATTGTCCGTGGTGATGGAGAGGGTCGCTAAAGACCGCCGATGATCAGGCAGTGGCTGAGGTATCGGTGGTGGTAGTCTTGTTACGATCCCGTGTGCTTTCAACAATACGAGCTGACTTGCCACGACGACCACGCAGATAATACAGTTTTGCCCGACGGACTTTACCACGACGGATTACGGTAATACCGGAAATCCGAGGGGAGTAGAGCGGGAAAATCCGCTCAACGCCTTCACCATACGAAATCTTACGGACGGTGAAAGAAGAATTAATGCCATCAGACTTACGGGCGATACAAACGCCTTCAAACGCCTGAATCCGCTCACGCGTGCCTTCAACAACCTTAACATCAACCCGCAAAGTATCCCCTGCCCCAAATTCAGGAATCTGGCGGCTAGCAAGAACCTTATTGATTTCATTCTGGCCAATCTGGTCAAGAATATTCATGGCACATTCTCCGGTTTAATAGGCTGCCGTTAAGGGCGCCTTTTTCTCATTATCTTAATCATTTCCGTTAGGATTGTGGTCATATAACACCACTCATTCGATATGTCACGCTATTTTGTTAGCTTTTTTCCCTTTGATTGATCTTCCTTAGCCTCAGATTTCAGCCATTCTTCCCAAAGATCAGGGCGTCTTTTTTGAGTAAGCGCCATGGCTGCTTCCTGGCGCCATTTAGCAATGCGGCCATGATCCCCACTTAATAAGATTTCTGGCACAACATTTCCGCCCCAATCCCGCGGATGAGTATAAAGGGGATGTTCAAGCAATCCATTTTCAAAACTGTCTTGTTGGTGGGCCATCGGATTGCCCATGACGCCATCTAGCAATCGCACCACAGCATCAATGAGCACTTGTGCGGCCATTTCACCCCCTGACAACACATAATCACCAATGCTGATTTCGGTTAAACCTGCGGCATCAATCACCCTTTGATCTAACCCTTCGTATCGGCCACATACCAGCAGCACCCCTGGCCCTGCGGCCAATTCCTTAACCAAAGGCTGATCCAACCTCTTGCCACGAGGGCTGAGATATATTTTTGCCATGTCTTTGGGCAGTCCGTCAGAGGCTGAGGCCAGCGCCGCCGCCATCACATCCGGACGCATGACCATACCTGGCCCTCCCCCAAAGGGAGGATCATCCACTTTGTTATGAACCCCAACACCAAAAGGACGGATATCAGTGACGTGAAGTGACCATAATCCAGCAGCAAGAGCTTTCCCAGCAAGGGATTGGGTAAGAGGCCCGGGAAACATATCGGGGAAAAGGGTCAACACCGAAGCCATCCATGGTTGCGATGGCTGCATAGGCTGGTTTTGCATCTTTTCCGTCATGCCATGCTCCATTTATGCTGATTTATGCCCAATTCTAACTGAGCATCAAGAGGGTTCATCAACAGGTTTCTTTGCTGATGTTTCAAGCCAAACTGGATCAATCTTTAAGCGAATGGTTGCTGTTTCTGCATCAATAACTTGCCGCAATGAGGGCGCAAATGGCAGCATCACGCGGTTACCATCATGTTGCGTGACTTCAATCATTTCGCCACCGCCAAAATCAAAAAACCCTGCTGCTATTCCAACGGTTTGGCCATGTTCATCTTGAACCTCGGCGCCAATCAAATCCACCTGATAGAAATGCTCATGATCCTCAGGCAGTTGATTACGATCAATGTAAAGCCAAGTCTTACGCATAGCCTCCGCCGCGTTGCGGTCTGCAACGCCCTCAAGACGGCAAATCAATTGATCTTTCATGCGTCTTTCAATGCGAACCTGATAACGCTGGCCCACCTCATCATGAAGTGGGCCGTAAGCGGATAGGTTTTCAGGGGTTTCGGTAAAAGGCTTAACCTTTACCGCCCCTTTAATGCCATGGGCAGCGGTGATGACACCAAGGGCAATAGACCGATGGCGGTCAAAGCCTTTGTCATCGCTTGAGCCTGCCATAAATGGTTAGGCTTTCTCTTCTTCAGCAGGCGCTTCTTCGGCAGGAGCCTCTTCAGCAGCTGGGGCCTCTTCGGCTGGTGCTTCAGCAGCAGGCGCTTCTTCGGCTGGTGCTTCTTCTGCAGGGGCTTCTTCAGCAGCTGGGGCTTCTTCTGCGGCTGGTGCCTCTTCAGCAGGAGCCTCAGCAGCTGGGGCCTCTTCTGCAGGGGCAGCTTCTGCTTCAACCGCGGCTTCGGCGGCGCTGGCAGCAGCTTCGGCAGCGGCAGCAGCAGCTTCAGCAGCCGCTTCTTCACGGTCTAGACGCTTCTGGCCAGGCGCTGATTTCTTTGGCTGTTCTCTGATATCAGGGCTATCAATAAGACCAAGTCCTGACATCATTTTATGAACACGAAGCGTTGGCTTTGCCCCTTTGGACATCCAATATTTTGCCCGTTCGCCATCCAGAACAAGACGGTCATCATGGCCTGATGGAAGCATAGGGTTATAAGACCCAATGCGTTCAACAAACCGGCCATCACGTGGTGATGAAGCCTCGGCGATGACAATACGGTAAAAAGGCCGTTTTTTGGCGCCACCACGAGCAAGTCTAATTTTCAATGCCATGTTTTTTCCTTTCCTTGAAACACATGAATATTTGTTGCTTATGCCAATCCCAATCGGATCAGCGTTTCTTTTTCTTATTTCCAGGCCTAGGCAAGCTGCCTAACCCGGGGAATCCCCCACCTAATCCTGGCAAGCCACCACCCATCCCAGGGAAGCCTCCGCCAAGCTTTGATAAATCTGGCATCTCACCAGGTGCAGCTCCAGCTTCTCCCCCGGGGCCACCACCAAACATAGAGGCTAGTGCCGCTGGATCATTGCCCCCAGCTTTGCCTAACCGTTTCATCATTTTCGCCATATCCTGATATTGCTTTACCAGTTTATTGACATCTTGAACTGATGTCCCTGATCCTTCAGCAATCCGGCGGCGTCTTGAGGCATTGAGAAGCGCAACCTGACGGCGCTCTTTTTTATTCATAGAGAGGATAATGGCTTCTTGGCGGTTAAAAAAACTATCGTCAATGCCTGCTGCTTTAATCGCCTTTTGCATCTTACCAATTCCTGGCAAAAGCCCTAGCAGGCCTCCCATGCCACCCATTTTCTTGAGTTGGCGTAATTGGGTAAGAAAATCTGTCATATCAAACTGACCTTTGGCCATCCGCTTGGCCATGCGTTCCGCTTCTTCAGCGTCAATAGTCTCAGCAGCTTTTTCAACCAGCCCGACAACATCCCCCATCCCAAGGATACGTCCAGCCATACGTTCTGCGCTAAAGGTCTCAAGCGCATCTTGTTTTTCACCAACACCAAGATATTTGATCGGGCAGCCTGTCACATGGCGCATGGACAATGCAGCACCGCCGCGTGAATCGCCATCTGCCCTTGTGAGAATAATACCCGTGATATCGATAGCTTCATTAAAGGCGGTTGCCGTTGTCACCGCGTCTTGGCCTGTCATGGCATCAGCTACGAGCAAAATCTCAACTGGCTTTGCCAATTTAGCAATCTCTTTGACCTCAGCCATGAGGGCGGTATCAATTGTTGTTCGGCCAGCGGTATCAAGAATCAGAACATCAGATGATTTGAGCCGTGCCGCTTCAATCGCGCGCTTGGCAATCATCACTGGGGTATCATTATCTTGTTCAGGAACAACCCCAACGCCAGCCTGCTCACCCAAGAGGCGCAATTGCTGACGCGCCGCTGGTCGCGACACATCAAGCGAGGCTAGCATGACAGATTTTTTCTCTTTTTGGTGAAGCTGTCTAGCCAACTTACCTGAAGTGGTGGTCTTACCACTACCTTGCAGACCTACCATCAGAATAATCGCTGGCGGCGCGGTATTTAAATTCAGCGGAACATCATCAGGCCCCAGCATATCAACGAGAGCATCATTAACAATCTTAATGACCATTTGCCCTGGGGTTACCGATTTCAGAACATCACTGCCTACCGCTTTTTCTCTCACGGTGGTCATAAAAGACTTGATCACGGGCAAGGCAACATCTGCCTCAATCAGGGCAACACGCACCTCACGCAAGGCGGTATCGACATCGGCTTCTGAGAGCGCACCGCGCCCCCGCAACCGGTCAAAGACTGACCCTAATTTTTCGCTCAAGCTTTCAAACATCTGTCCTGCCTGAATTGCCTT
>Ga0181585_10006322_pt1 | contig 10164 bp, 10 predicted proteins | sample 071ome_29_FD_132469 | JGI IMG/M metagenome (GOLD analysis project Ga0181585, IMG submission 132469) | Coastal salt marsh microbial communities from the Groves Creek Marsh, Skidaway Island, Georgia - 071407BT metaG (megahit assembly) | ecosystem: Environmental > Aquatic > Marine > Intertidal... | reverse complement strand
ATGTGTGTTACTTGAAGTAAAAGGAAGTGTACTTACTGTCAAAGCAACTAATCTAGAAATTGGTATAGAAGGCTCTGTGACAGCAGAGGTAAAAGAGGAGGGAATTGTTGCTGTACCTGCTCAAATACTCCTTCAAACAATTAATTTAATTACACAACCAACCATCACACTTTTAAATGAAGGTGACACACTCCAAGTAGAAGCACGAACATCAAAAACAGAAATAAAAAGTGTACCATTCGATGATTTTCCTAAAATCCCTCACATTAAAAGTGACTCAATTTCAATTACAAGTGAATTATTTACACTCGGTATTAAAAGTACTGCATTTACCGCCTCACAATCTTCAATTAAACCAGAGTTAGGAAGTATTTATATTCATCAAAAAAAAGAACATTCACTAACTTTTGTAGCAACAGACTCGTTTCGATTAATGGAAAAGACCATTCCACAAAAAAACATTTCCCTTGAAGAATCTATCCTTATTCCTTACAAAAACGCTCTAGAACTTGCAAGAGTCGCTGAAGGTAAGACTGGTGAAATAAACCTCTTTATAAACGAGAACCAGTGCGCCCTAAAAGTGGATAATATCTACATTACATCACGTTTAGTTTCTGGAACGTTTCCAGATTATATTCAAATCATTCCTAAAGAATATAAATCTACCGTAACATTACTCACGAGTGATTTCGCACAAGCTCTCAAAAAAACAAATATTTTTCTTAATAAATTTGGGCAACTAACTATTTCAATTTCAGAAAAGATGTGCACACTTTCCTCACAAAGCGGTGAATCTGGAGCAACCACTGAAACAATCAATGCAACAGTAGAAGGTGAAAATATAACCTTAAATTTCAATCAACGATATATTAGTGATGTGGTGTCACATATAATAGATGACAGTATACGAGTAAGGTGTGCCGGGGTAGGTAGACCTATTGTAATTGAAAACGTACACGACGCCTCAATGAGGTACTTGGTGATGCCGATGAATAAATAACAATGAATAGCGAGTATAAAAAAAAGAAAAGAGGTGAGGGTATAACACACCTCTCATCTCTTTTTGAAAAATACAAACAAACACTTCAGGCCCCACAAGGTTCTGTTGTTAAAACTTTTCTAGAAGTCGTGAACAGTGAACTTGAGCTCGATATTCCTAAAAAAACATGTACCTACACAGTTTCAACAAAAACATTGTATATTCATGCGCCAGGGCCAATCAAAAACGAAATTTTGCTATCAAAAGAAAAACTTCTAGAAAAAATGAAACATCAATTAGGTGTTAAAAACTGTCCCAAAAATATTATTTAAATTAATTTTCTTCTGTATCATCTCCTACACCATCAACTACCCCTAAAATTTCACTTTTCCATAATGATACCGGGTATTCCCAGAGAGAGAATTGTGGGTCATTTTGATCACCTCTTCCAGATGCTCGTGGGTTATCTTTATCTACATAGTAAAGAATTGAGTGGGCGCCTTGTACAATATTAACTAAATCAAGATTTATATCTTTATCATCCACATCCTCATCTTCTAATGAAACAAGTTCACTTGCATCAAACCACACCCCATTAAGTATTGGTTTTATATCATCTGGAATATCTTTAGGTTCTGAAAATGTTTCGCTTTCTATTGTAGGTAGTGCAATATCCATAAAATCTCTCCAAAGGGGTGTAATGATAAGACCAGAAAGATCTGTCATTGAGGTGTTGTCATTGTTTCCTGCCCATGCACCAACCACTAAATTTGGAGTGTAGCCCATAATCCACACATCACGTTTATCATTTGTGGTACCTGTTTTTGCCGCAACATCTCTTCCAGGGAATACAAGTGCTGAGTTCGCTCCCCATAAAGGTGTGCGCGCCACATTATCTGAGAGAATATCAGAAATTTGAAGCGCGATTTCACGATCAAGCACTTGTTTTGATGAAGGTTTTGCTTCTTCGATTACATTTCCTAAACTATCTTCAATACGAAGAATCGAATGTAGTTCATTTCGCTTACCTTCATTTGCAAACGTTCCATACGCACCAACCATATCAAGAAGTCGCACTTCACCACCACCAAGCACTAATGTGAGGCCATACTGGTCCGTATTAGTAAGTGTGCTAATACCTAAATCCCGCGCAAGTTTAAGTGACTCTTTCATGCCTGCTAAATACATAGCTTTTACCGCAGGAATGTTAAGTGATTGTGCGAGAGCGTTCCTGAAAGTAACCGGCCCCCTAAACTTATTATCGTAGTTGTTTGGAGAATAACAACCATTATTCGATGTAAGATTGTCGGCTGGACAACGGGTAGAGAATTGAGTCTTTAAATCAAACACTACTGTTTCTGGAGTGTATCCCTTCTTAAAAGCTGCGGCGTAGACAAACGGTTTAAACGATGAACCAGGCTGTCGCTCTGCAAGTGCAATATTAAAGTTTCCATCTATTTCTGTATCAAAATAATCCCGTGAACCAACCATAACCAACACTTCCCCTGTTTGAGGGTTTGAAGCAACTAGAGCCGCATTTTCTGCGTCATATTTTTCTTTATTAGAAAGTGCTCGCTCTCTCACAATACCTTCAGCTTGTTCCTGAAGCCCCCAATCAAGTGTTGTGATAACTTTAAAACCCCGCTCAGCAAGTGACTCTTCACCAAACTCTTCAGTGAGTTGGTCTCGTACATACATAACAAAATGAGGTGCGTGAATACCAGTTGAAACTTGTGGTTTAAACTCCACAACCTCATTTTTTGCTTCTTCGAACTCTTCAGGACTAATAAAACCAAGTTCCAACATTCGTGTAAGTACCAAATTCTTCCGCTTAACCAAGTCATCAAAATGACTTCCGTAAGGTGAGTAATATGTTGGCAGTTGCGGGAGTGATGCTAGATACGCAGCCTCAGCCAAAGTTACATCTGATGCATTTTTACCAAAAAATGAAAGACTTGCCTCCTCAACACCATAAATAGTCCCACCATAAGGAGATTCGTTTAAATAATGACCCAAAATTTCATCTTTTGTGAGAACTTGCTCAAGTCGTATTGATAAGATAAGTTCTTTTATTTTTCGCGCAATTGTTTTATCGCGCTCAAGCACTGAATTTTTAATCACTTGTTGAGTGATTGTTGATCCGCCACGACCACCAAGAAGGTTTCCTCCAATAAAGTTATCGTACGCAGCATTTAAGATAGCAAGAGGACGCACACCACCATGTTCAAAAAAAGTGTCATCCTCAATTGCGACAGTGGCATTTTTTATATGCCGAGAAATATTTTCATACGGAACAATAGTGCGCCTAATGTCTTGGTGAAGGTCATAGAGCAGAACCTCACCTGTGCGGTCATAAATTTTTGTTGATTGTTGTACCTTTCGCTCATCAAATGAAGAGAGGTCAGGAACATCAAGGGTTGCAACCCAAATAAATAACGCACCAGCACCAATAAAACCAATAACAACAACACCAATTATCACATCAATAACCAGTTCTTTTAAGTGTTTTTTTAACCAACGGGCAAATCGTCGACTTTTTCTCATAGAGACATACTAGCACCACTTTAGATAATCCAAAACCAATTAAATACCACTTCAAACAAGAGTTTAAAGCCCTAATATATGCTATTATCGGAGTACTATGAAGGTAGATACAAATACTGAGAAGATACATGAGCTACTCACACGTGGTGTGGTTGAGGTTATTCACCACGATGACTTAAAAGAAAAACTTCTTTCAGGCAAACGACTCCGAATAAAACTCGGTATTGACCCCACAAGCCCAAATATACACATCGGTCGCTCTATCCCACTCTTGAAACTAAAAGATTTTCAAGAACTTGGCCACACTATTGTTTTTATTGTTGGTGATTTTACTGGGATTATTGGTGACACATCTGATAAAGAAAGTGAGCGACCAATGCTTACAAAAAAAGAGGTGGAAGAAAATAAACAAAACTACTTCAATCAAGCTGGAAAAATTTTAGATATCCAAAAAGTTGAACTCAGGTACAACTCTGAATGGTTAGAAAAACTAACCTATCGTGAAATTGGGGAACATGCAGACCTTTTTTCAGTCGCTGATTTTATAGCTCGGGACAATATTAAAAGAAGGCTTGATGCTGGGAAACGAGTATCTCTTAGAGAGACTCTTTATCCTCTTATGCAAGGATACGACAGCGTTGCGGTTGAGGCAGATGTGGAGCTTGGGGGAACAGATCAACGATTCAATCTCCTTGCGGGTCGCACACTCCAACCTCATTTTGACCAAGAGCCACAAAATATTCTTATGACCACACTTATCAATGGGACAGATGGAAGAAAAATGAGTTCAAGTTGGGGGAACACCATCCACCTTTCTATGGACGCGAAGGATATGTATGGGAAAGTAATGACGGTGCAAGATGAAGAAATAATCACCTATTTCACCATGTGCACACGTGTCCCAATAAGTGAAATTAACTCAATGGAAGAGGATTTAAAAAACAAAACAAATCCACGTGATGTAAAAATGCGCCTCGCATATGAGCTTACAAAAATGTATCACGGTGAAGAAGGTGCTAATGAAGGAGAGCGACATTTTGTTGACACATTCCAAAGAAACCAAGTGCCAGAAGAGGTTATGGAAATTAAAAAAGATTACATCGATTCACTTATTGAAAAAGAAGTGATTGTTTCAAAATCAGAGTTAAGACGGTTACTTGAAGCTGGTGGTGTTCGAAATGTGGAGACTGAAGAGAAACTTTCAGAATTTCCAAAATCAGTAACCAAAGAAACTGTACTTAAGATAGGAAAAAGAAGGTTTGTAAAATTAATGCCATAAACAAAAAACCGCATAGAGGCGGTTTTTTTCTTTAGCGATATAACTCAACACTTTTCAATAAAACGTGGAAAATTTTTCGCTCTGTCCTTAAACTTCCCTACATTTTTCTATGAAAGTTCACAATAGTTGCTACGCTTGTTTACTCACTTTACATATCATCTTTATCATCAAAAGAGTCGTAATCAACATCCTCCACATCATCATCCATCCCAAAAGCTTCATCAATAAGATTTTCATCCTCTTCCTCTTCCTCTTCCTCTTCTTCCTCAGAATCAGAATCTTCATCCTCTTCTAAGTCATCATCATCCACTTCATCAAATTCATCAATTAAATCATCATCAAGATTTGTGTCATCCACCTCTTCTTCTCGGACATGTGTAACTTCTAGGAACATATATATATGATTACGTTTAAATTTATTTCGTATGTTGTATCAAAAGTTAATACTTTCTGCAATAGGTTTTCTTCCTATATTTTGCGGTGGTGTGCCAAAGCTGTTACACCCACCGCGATTGCATCATATTCATCGTCCAGTGCCTCTTTAGGAGCATTTTTAACCAAACGTTTTACCATATCTATCACTGCAAATTTATCACTTTTACCATAACCTGTAATTGCCACCTTTATTTCTTGTGGACCAAATTCAACCACCTCACATCCATTTTGTTTAGCTGCAAAAACCACTGCACCACGCGCTTGCGCCACCCCTATAGCAGTTTTCACATTTTTATTAAAAAAGAGTGTTTCAACAGCAACTAAATCAGGGCTATATTTCTTTAAAAGTTTCTCAACAGCACTTCCTACTTCAAACACTCGCTTTAACAATTCATCATCTGAGTTTGTTTCAATGCAACATGAATATAAAACTTCCTCCGAGTTATTACTCCGTTCCACAAGCGCAACTCCAACCCTATCGTATCCAGGGTCAATTCCTAAAACTTTCATATAAAGATTATATCTTAAAAATTAAACCGCCAGATTGGCGGTTTAATCTACTCTGGAGAGTCAGCGGTGGTAAACACATCAGTCACATCATCTTGCTCTTCGAGTTTTTCAATAAAATCCGCAAGTTTCTCACCATTCACGTCATCAAGTTCCATTGGTGTGGTCGGAGCGTACCCATCATCAGTTTTTGTAAATGCCCAAGCAGCAGACCCAGGTGTACCAAGGTCATACCCAGCTTTTGAAAAAAGGTGTCTCATTTCTGCAGCAGTTCTGTTGTTATTATCAGTGACCGCCTTGATAAGTAAGGCCACACCTGCTGGACCATATCCTTCAAACACAACCTCTTCCATTGTTGAGCCGTCCTGACCACTTCCTTTTTTAAGTGCACGATCAATATTGTCTTTCGGCATAGAATCCTTTTTAGCACGCTCAACTGCAGCCAGTACATTTGATGCATTTACATCACCACCAGCATTTTTTACTTCAATACTAATAAGTGCAGCATGTTTAGAAAAAATTTTGCTCTTCTGTGCATCAGTTGCTGCTTTTTTATGTTTAATTTTTGACCATTTATTATGTCCTGACATACTTATTTTTTATTAGATACCACATGTTTCCATATGAGTAATAGCCTCACTCGTAGCTACTCTACCACGCGGCGTGCGTTCTACAAGTCCTTGTCTAATAAGATATGGTTCAATAACATCTTCAATAGTGGAAACTTCCTCACCAGTAGCAGCTGAGAGTGTATTAAGACCCACTGGACCACCTTTAAACTTATCAATAAGAGTTGAAAGTAAGATGTGGTCAGGGCGAGTGAGACCTAATGAGTCGATTTCAAGAAGTGAAAACGTATTTCCAATAATTTCTTCTGAAATATCTTTATTTTCAATTTGGGCATAATCACGACATCGTTTGAGAAGGTAGTTTGCGGTCCGAGGTGTTGCGCGACAACGAGACGCAATAGTAAGAAGTAACTCCTCGTCCATAGGAACCTCAAGAATCTCTGCTGAACGTTTTAAGATTTGGGCAATTTCTTCTGTGCTATAAAACTCAAGCCGGAACGTTCCTCCTGAAAACCTCGAACGAAGCGGGGAAGAGAGAAGTGAAATACGCGTCGTCGCTGCAACAAGTGTAAATGGAGGAAGCTCAAGTTGCACCGTTCTTGCTGATGGACCTTTTCCAATTATGATATCAAGCACACCCGATTCCATAGCAGGGTAGAGCACCTCCTCAATCGATTTTGAAAGACGATGAATCTCGTCAATAAACAACACATCGCCAGGAGAGAGATTAGTAAGGATTGCTGCAAGGTCTCCTACACGCTCAATTGCGGGTCCAGAGGTGGTTCGCATGTTAGTACCGAGTGTTTTAGAGATGAGGTGCGCAAGTGTGGTTTTACCAAGCCCAGGAGGTCCATAGAGAAGAATATGCTCTGCTGCATGCCCACGCTCCCGTGCTGCAGTAAGGAGAATACGTAAGTTTTCTTTGATTTTAGATTGCCCAATATACTCATCCCACGTGTGTGGGCGAAGTGTTTGGTCCAAATTCCCAGAGCCTTCTTTTTTAAAATCTGGCTTATTTTCAGCTTTTTCTGCCATAATTAGTTCCATTGTATCCTAAAAATCCACTTGAGAACAGTTGAAATAACTATAAAAAATCAACCTAAAAGGTTGACAAAAAAGTATAGTATGCTAGAATAGGAGCAATTCGTTCATTCACCCAAGGGAAACCTTGAGTGTTTTTTCTTTTAAAGAAATTAATCGGTTATCGAGTCGATAACCCTCTAAGCAATACTTGGTTCTCAAGACGAGGGTATTTTGGTACCCACCTTTGAGTGTGACCACTGAGGTATTTCTCAGTTTTGGAGAGTCACTTTCTTACGGAAGCTATTACTTAGAGGGTTATATACTCGATGTCTAAAAACAACTTCTGCAGAACGATTTAATCGAATATAACATAGGTCATAAAAAGTTTATATTGACCGAATACTCGAGACGTTCTCGAATAAAAACAACTCGCACCGCGAGTTGTTTTTATTCGAGGGAGTACAAATCGAGGACTCTGGTAACCTCATCGAGTGAAGTGATTCCTGCCAATACCTTCATCAAACCATCTTGTTGCATAGATGGGATATTTTGATGTTTGGCAACTTCTTTGATAAAAGTCTCTCGGGTATCCTTAAGAATAGCTTCTTCAACTTTTTCATCAATACGAACAGCTTCAAAAACACCAATTCTCCCCACATACCCACTTCCTCCACAAACATCACATCCTTTGTTTTCAAATATTGAATCAATTGCAACAGGTTGTTCAAGGATTCGTTCAACTAACTTTTTTTCTTCAGTGGTTATTTGCCTCTCTACTTTGCATGAGTCACAAAGTTTACGAACAAGACGTTGTCCAAGGAAAATATTACACGCACTCCCAATAGTTTGTGCTTCTATTCCCATATCAACAAGACGTGGAATAGCCCCCGCGGCACTATTTGTATGAAGTGTAGAGAAGACAAGGTGGCCAGTAAGCGCAGCGTGCATAGCTGTCGTAGCAACCTCTTTGTCTCTAATTTCACCCACAAGAATAACATCAGGGTCTTGCCTCAAGATGGTGCGGAGCCCACTTGCAAAGGAATAATTTTTTTCTACTTGTGTTTGCACCACTCCAGGAAGCTTGTATTCAATAGGATCTTCAAGGGTAATAATTTTAATATCAGGAGTGTGAATATGAAGCAGGAAAGAATAAAGCGCAGTCGTCTTACCAGAACCAGTTGGACCTGTTGTCACAATTGCTCCATTTGGACGTTCAAGCTCTTCAAGAATAACTTCATGAATACGAGCACTCATACCCAAATTTTCAATCTTAAAACTTGAAGAGTCTGGGTCAAGAAGTCGCATCACAAGCGATTCACCATACGCCCCTGGAATTACTGACGTTCTAACCTCAACCTCTCGAGTACCCAAATCAAACGTAAAACGACCATCTTGCGCTTCTTTGGTGACATTAAGCTTAGTGCCCGCCAAAAGCTTCACTCGCTGAGTTAAATGTTTGGCGGAGTTGTTGTCGAGATTTGAGATATCTCGAAGCACACCATCAATACGGTACCTCACACGCACTGTTTCTGCTTCAGGTTCAATATGGATGTCAGACGCCTTAAGGGCGAGCGCGCCACCAAAAACAATAGAAATAAGAAGACTAGTTTGTCGCGGACTCTTGTCTCGCAAAATTTCTGATAGCTTTGTCGCAACATCAAGATGAGTTTCAACTTGGTCGATAAACTGCTTGATAAGTTCTGGATCAATATCAAGCATACCCCCTTCAGTTGCTTGTAGTTTTGCCGCTTTTTTATAACATTCCCAAACCTTTTCTATCCCATTTTGTGTTGCCAGATACAACTCAACTTTTTGCTCCTCAGTGTTAAGTGGTTTAGTAACAAACTCAACATCTGGGTTTTTTGGGTTCCGCACCGCAACACGAATAACTCCATTTTCAGATGCAAACGCAACAAGCTCTGCTTTACGCGCATCTGCTTCAGGAATCATTTTTACCACCTCAGAATCAACCATAACAGTATGGAGATTTATATACGGAAGACCGTACTTAGGAGCAAGTGTTTCGGTGAGTCGTTCCTCCTCCTTTTCGTGCAAACCTTGAAGGGTGGCGTTCATTTGTGTGTCATCGAACTGTGGCATATTTCTTTAATAGTAGCACGAGGAATAGGGTGGAAAAGCTATATGTACACCCATATATTACTATTGACAAATAATGTGATTATGCTATAATATTACTTATATGGTGGTTTGAAAAAATCACTTTTGTTCCCAAATTTGCCAAAGGAGGCAAACATGAAAATTCAAAATATCTTTCTCGTCGCGTCACTTTCTCTCCTGGTTGCCGCCTGTGGTTCTACAAAAACACCAGAACCTCCAGAAGCGCCGGAAGATGCTGGTGCATACGTTGAAGATGTACTCTTCAGTGGTGCTATGGAGCGCATGATTCGAAAAGGAGAGCGGATGGGCGATGGACAGTGTCCTCCAGGTTTTATCTTAGATGGTGATGCTATGGAGTCCGGTACACGTGGTCGCTCAGACGCTGGATATACTATCAGTGCATACCGTGGTATCGAATGCATTCCTGGAAGAAACCGTCAACGTAATTAAGGAGATGTGCATATGAGGTTTGTTCTACTTGTATCTATACTACTCAGTACAGCCTCATGTGTGACCTATCACTCATTCGAGGCGTACAACATTCCACCTGTTCTTCAACCAGTGGTTGAGAACCGAATCGGTGCAATTGATGGGATGTGCCCAGATCCAATAGCGCTACATGCTAATGTGAGGGCTATTGAGCAACCTGGACGGAAACGCTCGAATACGAGCGTTGGGTGCGTCCAAGAAAGGTAACATTTAAGCCGGTT
>Ga0181585_10006318_pt1 | contig 10165 bp, 8 predicted proteins | sample 071ome_29_FD_132469 | JGI IMG/M metagenome (GOLD analysis project Ga0181585, IMG submission 132469) | Coastal salt marsh microbial communities from the Groves Creek Marsh, Skidaway Island, Georgia - 071407BT metaG (megahit assembly) | ecosystem: Environmental > Aquatic > Marine > Intertidal zone... | reverse complement strand
TTTATCTGTTTTGCAGATACATAACCCCACAATCCTTCTATCTGCGTCAAAGGTTGTGAGGTAGCAGAACTAAGCTGCTAAAGCAAGCTCGCGCTTTTTAAAGGCGAAAGCTTTTACACGTGACTTGTTGCCAGGTATAAGTTTGCATCTTTTTGAGGAGCCAGATGCAACTCCTACTTGCAGTACATCAATTCAATTTAAATCAAATCCAGTACACGCCCATAAAATTATCAAAGAACATATATAATATACAGCAAAAAAAATCAAAAGTAAAGAAAAAATTAAAGAGGGTGACCCCATGCTAGTATTTTAGGCCTTTCAGGGAAAAAACTTTTACCATAAATATAAAAACCTTCATCACTAGGAGTTGACTCTGGGTCGGTGTAATCTAAAGAAAAAGTTAATTCTACAGTTTTAGCTTGAGAATCTACAGAGCTTTGAAAAGATTCTGTGTCAAGCCGGGCTTTTTTGAAATAGAAGGATAAGTGGGCATCTCTTTGATGAAGTTTTTCCTCGCATAGGTCTAGATTGCAAATATCATGTAATGATATAACAATATTGTGAAAATCTTTTCTACATAAATGGTCTACTAAGTTGTTTTCTTTTAATGCAGATAAGTTAGCAACACATTTAACTTCTATTTTATTTGGAAAGTTATATACTCTATTATATTCATAAAAATTACCCAATTTATTAAGTCTTAAAGTTGGTAATGGCACATTAAAAGTGAAACCTTGAATATGGGCAGATTTAGGGTTTGTTTTTTTCTCTGAAGATGTAGTTTCTGCAATTAGACCAGAATCATCAAGAGATATTTTGATGCCAGCAGGAGAAACTCCAGGGGAGCTATTATGAAATAATACTTCATTGAATTTGTTACCTATACCTGGATAAGTAAAGCTATCGAAGGTGTCTGGCAAACTAAACTGATAAGGCAAACAAGTCGATTGAGTGGTGGTATCAAGAGAGGGTAAAGGTAAATTAGATACACCAGAATCATAAGTTCTAATATTAAAAGCTTCGTAAGATAATCTAGCCCTAGGCATCGATCCAACTTCTGCAGTAAATGCATATTGAGTTAAAAAAGCATTACCTATACCAACAACTGAAACAGGGGGATTACTTTGGGATAAATTTGACCCTATAATGTCATGACCGTCAGGACCTAATGCTATAAATATATTTTGACCTAATGGAATATTAGAAGAAAGAAAGTCATATAAGGCTAAAGTAACTCCATCTACTTTAAACCCAGAAACTAATTCGTTGTAACCATCTGCAAAAAGATATTCAAAATTAATATAAACATCTGGTGTTCCAAGAGGAGCCGAACCAATCTTACCAGCTTGACCATACTGATTTATATCTACATTGTTAACTTTAAAACCATAATCTAAAGATTGTATTCTATGTAATTGGCGAACAGAATTTCCATTGAATTCAGACCAATGTATATTACGTTTGAAGTCGTTAGGGTCAAATGATGCTCCGTCATTAAAATGAGATTTAGTAGCCTGAGGGCTTATATAAATGAATTGATTTTGATAATTAATTCTATGATGTTTAGTTTTATAACTCATGACATAAAAAATTACCTTTTGAGAATGAAACTTTTATGTTAGTAACATTTTTGTTGATTAAAAATTTAGCTATTTCAACTTCAATTTCATTTTGTATAATTCTTCTTATAGGTCTACCACCTAAATTCTCGGAAATAGTTTTATCTAAAATTGCGCACTTTAATGAATTAAGGAATCTCGATTTAATTCCTTTTTTAGAAAGTTTTTTGCTTACTTTTTTTAATTCAATATTTATAATCTTTTTAAGGTCAGAGTCTTTAAAGTTATTAAACAAAACAATACCGTCAAATCTATTGATTAATTCTGGACTTAATTTACGTTTAGCCTCTTCAATGACTTTGTCTTTGTTGGTAGATTCAGAAGTCACGAAACCTACTGAACCATTTTTATCGATAATGTCAGCCCCCAGATTGCTAGTTAAAATAATTATAGTATTTTTGAAAGAAGTTTCTTCTCCCGTATTATCGGTTAATCTGCCTTCTTCTAGGATTTGAAGTAAAGATTGTAAAACCACTGGGTGAGCTTTTTCAATTTCATCAAACAACAAAACGCAATGAGGGTTCTTTTTAACTTTCTCAGTAAGTATCCCTCCGTTTTCATAACCAACATAACCCGGAGAAGAACCTGAGAGCTTGCTAACTGAAACTGAATCACTAAATTCAGACATATCAAAATAAATTAACTTCTTACGAGAACCAAAATAATGATTAGCTAAAGATTTAGCCGTCAATGTTTTGCCGACTCCTGTCTTACCTAAAAATAGAAAACTACCTATGGGCCTAAATTCATCAGATAAGCCGCAATGAGTTTTGAATAGTGAATTAACTATCTTTTCTACAGCTTGCTCTTGACCAATAACATCTTTAGACATTCGTGTTGATAGTTTTAAAATTTTGTCAGAATAGGTTTCATTAAGAGATTCAATAGGTATGTCTAATTGTTTAGAAATGACACGACGTACATCAATAGATTTAACTGTGGCAATTTTTTTAAGTTTCTTTTTGCTCCAAGAATCCATGATAATTTTGTATTGTTCATATATAGAATTTTTTGTATTTTCATCAATGTTTTCATTAGTTAGAGATTTTTCTATCTGTTTAGCCATTGCGGGCTTTTTATAGAATTTAATTTTTACATTAGCTCCAGCCTGGTCTAGTAAATCTATAGCTTTGTCTGGCAATTGTTTATTGTGTATAAACTTATTCGAAAGATAAATGGATTCTTGAATCGAATCTAAAGAGTAATTTATATTATGAAAAGAAGAATAACTAGGTATTAAGTTGCCAATAATTTCTAAAGTTTCAAGCTCTGTTGGCTCTTTTACATGAATAAAATGAAATCTACGCTTTAAAGCTGCATCTTTGCCGAAACTTTTTCTATATTCTTCGTGAGTTGTTGATCCAATGCATGTTATTTCTCCTCTGGAAATATAAGGTTTGAGTATATTGGCTGCATCTAAAGCTCCTTCTGAGTTTCCTGCACCAATAATAGTGTGAATTTCATCAATAAATAAAATAATATTTTTATGCTGCGTAACTTCATCGATAAAAAATTTGAGCCTCTCTTCGAATTGACCTCGATATTTTGTGCCTGCAACCATTGAATTTAAATCCATGGAAATAATGGTCTTATTAATAAGGTAGTCGTTGGAATCTACATTTACAATTCGTTTAGCTAAACCTTCCACTAAAGCAGTTTTACCTACACCAGCATCACCAACTAAAACTGCACAAGATTTATTCTTTCTACATAAAGTAGATTCGAGTTCGTGAATGTAATTTTCGTTAGGGAATATAAAATCAAATTTACCTGATTTAGCTAAAGTATTAAAATTAACTCCGTAAGATTCAAGGGCAGTTTGATTACTATTATTAGACTTGGACGATACTGGGATAGTAGAGTCCTCAGTATTAAAAATAGGGCTATGTACTATATCTTCATCTAACAGTCTATTTAGTAACTCTTGCATTGCCACTATATCTATATCAGCTTCAATAAAATAATCAATTGCATTAGAGTTTAAATCATTAATTAATGCCGAGAGAATATGCTCAACACTTACATAGTTATGTTGCTTAGAATTTGACAAAGAGACTGCATAATCAAGGCAGGATTTTACTTCGTTAGAGAATATAATATCATCAATTAAATTACTATCCTTAAGTTCAATCAATGTAAAGTATTCATGAAGTGAGCCTTCTAGTTTTGTAAATTGAGAATTTAGATGCAATTCCAAAAACGGAACTACAAAACTATCAGCTTTAATTAGAGAAAATAAAATATGTTCTATATGAACAGCTTCATGATTGAATTTTCTAGCTAATTTTTTAGCTAAGCTTAATATCTCTTGTGTTCGAGGAGTGAAATTGGCTCGCATAAAAATATATACACTATTTTAGGTCAGCTAATTTCATGCAAATTTTTTCATCAACGGTAGACATGCTATCAATAAATAAAATATCGTCTGCTTTTCTACCAACAATAATAACAATACTATCTTTAGTCGGAACTTGACCCCCTGATTCTAAGTATTCAGTGCATGTCATTCCCCTTCTAGTATCAACCATAATACCAGGAATTGTACCTAGTTCATCAGATAATAAAACTTTAATATATTTATTGCCGTTAGCGCTGGTACTCCTAAAAGAGTCTTCGACTACACCTATAAACTTACCTCTATCATTAGCAAGCATAGATGAATAACTTAAAGAGTCATTTAACTCAATAGCTTCGTCTTTAAATACATCTTTTAATCTACAAGAGTAACTATAACCAAGAAGCTTTTTCTCAAAGTACCAATTAGCAAAGCTTTCATACTTTATGTTTTGCTCATAAATAGCTTTATATTTATCATACTTCTTTTTAAAGGTCACAAATCTAGACTCTTTCATCAGGGGTTTATTGTCGTGAGCTAGTAAAGATTCTTTTTTAGCTGCATGAATAGATTCTAAGATATCATAATTATATTTAGGACCAAGAGAAATAAAGTTACTTTTCTCGCGATCAGTGAGTAAATTAAAAGCTTGAGCTTCAAGAACTAAGCGAGGGCGACTAAGCGTTTCATCTTCACTGAGAGCTCCAGCCTGAATTAACGCAGATACAACCCCTATATTTAAACCAGCTTGCTTGGCAGATAAAAATACATCGTACTTGTTGGAGTTTTCTGTATCTCGAAAGTCCTCTAGTGATTTTAAACTTTTTTCACTAACACCCTTTATGCTATTTAAGCCAAATCGAATGTTAGAATGATCAATAGTAAAGTCGAATTTAGATTTAATTAAATTTGGTTGTAATAAATTGATGTTAAAGTATTGTAATTCTCTACTAATTTTTGATATTTCGTCTTGTGGATTAGGTTCAAATTGAGACATCTTTAATAAACTTAAGAAGAACTGTTTTGGATGTTTGAACTTTAAATAAGTTGTCCATGCAGCAAGGGTGGCATAAGAAATAGAGTGAGATTTATTAAAGGAATAATTCGCACTATCTTCAGCAACTTTCCATAAGATATCAGACACTTCCGTAGGTAAATTATTCTTTTCAACTTTCTGTTTGATTTTTTCTTGCCACTCTGGCATTAAGTCTATCTTTTTCTTTCCCACTATGCGACGCAGTTGCTCTGATTCATCCAGAGTGAAGCCAACTTTAACAGCCATTTTCATTAGCTGCTCTTGATAGAGAGGGATTCCTCCAGTATAATCCAAGACATCATCAAAGAATTCATGAACACTTTGAAAGTTATTAGTAGCAACATATTCAGAGTAACGATCAGCAAATTCAAGAGCTCCTGGCCTAGCGATAGCAACAACAGCACTTAATTGTTCCATGTTTTTAGGTTTAATTTTTTGACAAATCCTAAAGTTGGTGTCAGCCTCTATCTGAAATAAACCATGTGGATTACGTAAATCACTCAGAGGTTCATATATAATAGGGTCATCTAAATCGATATCATATACATCAATATCAAGATCATTGCATACATCATAAATCACACTTAATGTACGTAAACCTAGAATATCAAACTTAACCATAAGCTCAGCTACCCAATTCATGTCATAACCTGTAACATAAGAACCGTCGTTAGTCTTTTGTATTGGACAAATGTCTGAGATTTTTTGATGAGATATTGCTATACCAGAAGGATGTACTCCTGTATTTTTATTCAAGCCTTCAAGTTGTTTAGCAATCTTAAAGACCTTGGGGTTATCTTTTACCCAATCTGCGAACCGCTGACTCTCTTCTTGAGCTACATTTAAGGGTGCAACTTTACCAAACTTTTTTGGTATATAACCACTCACATCATTAACTTCTTGCTCGGTATATTCTCCAACTATCTTACCGCACTCTTTAATGCATAACTTGCCACTTAATGTATTTAAGGTAAGAATGTTAGCTGTGCGAGAAGGATGTTTATCTTCAATGTAATTGATGACTCTTTGTCTATGTTCATAAGCAATGTCATTATCAACATCAGCAAGCAAACTTCCATCTAAATAAGTCACTCCATCTTTTTCAATTTTTCTAGCACGACTCTTAGATACAAACCGCTCAAAAAATAAATCATACTTAATTGGATCTACTTTAGTGACATCAATTAAAAATAACACTAAAGAACCTGCGGCCGAACCTCGACCTGGACCAGTAGGAATATTATTTTCATGACAATAATTTAATATATCCCAATTCAATAAAATATAATCAATGAAACCTAAGTCCTTTAAGATTTCTAGTTCCATTTTAGTACGATCATAGTAATCTTGTTTATTCTTGAAATTATCAATACCCTTATCTTTAACGCCTTTCATACATAAAGCTCTTAAAAAGTCGTAGTTAGAGCTTTTTGGGTCAATATTTAAATCACTGTAATACTTTGGATTGACATCAATCTCAGGCAATAAAACACCTGGAGGAGCACAGTTTTTATACTTAGTAAATTTACTTAAAAATAAATCAGACATTATATGTTGACCTCCCACAACATTTTCTTGAATACTTCGTAATTTTGTTCAATATCATACATAGCATCATGCAGTTTATTTTCATCAATTTTAATGTCATAATGCTTACATAAATCGATTAGTTTCTTTTTTGATTTTCTATCAACCATATTGTTTAATCTGTATTGCCAATTAAAAAAGTCATCATCTTTGTTGAATTTTATATCGTTTTTAATAGCTTTAGCAAGGCATAATGTATCAATTGATCTATCGACATAACTATAATCTGGTTTTTGAAAAAGACATTTTCTGTATATACCATGAATATAAATATCGAAACCTAAAATATTGTGCCCTACATTCATATAGGATTCATCGTATAAATACTTTTCGAAGTCAGAAAGGATGGCTGCAGCAGGTTGAGCTTTTCTATTATAAGCAGATTGAGTCCATCCTGTCATTTTAGCTGCAGCTGCAGACATTTTTAAGTCAGACCAATAAATCCAGCAATCATTTTTAGAAACAATTTCTCCATTGTTAATCACCATGTAGGCAAGCTGCCAAGGCTTGTTGTCTAGGGAACCTAAGTTAAGACAACAGGTCTCGAAGTCAAAAAACAAATAATTTTGCTTTTTGTTAAATCTTAAGAGATTTTCCTTCATTTAGATTGATTATTAAAAAATTCTTCTACCTCAGATAAGAATTGAGATTTTTCTTTGTCTGATAGTGAAATATATTGTTTTTTAATTTGACGAAGAACCCTCTTTTGTTCTGGGGTGTCTTGGTATGACATTGCTTTTTTGATTCTTAATAATTGTTTTTTATTCATACTTCGTAATATTGTACTTCGCCTGAACTTAGGCAAGACAATGTTTCGCCACCAGCATAACTGATGGAACTTTGAAGATCTTGAGTTATTTCGTTTAATTTTTCGCCATAAGTCATTCCGTTGTTTGGTATTTGATTTAATTTACCTTCTACATTATTGTTGTGGCCTTTATTTTCAATACTAGCAGAACCAAAATAAGCTTTATGGTCAAGACCATTAATACTAATGACCGAAGCTGGACTATCGGTACAAGCAGCAAATAAACCACCAGCCATAACCATCGTAGCTCCAGCAACTAAAGCTTTAGCTATATCGCCATTACAACGAATACCGCCATCAGCAATAATAGGAACGCTATCTACGTAATTACAGAAAACTTGAGAGCATTTTTTAACACAAGTGAACATAGGCATAGTAAAGCCAGTTTTGTCTTTTGTTGTACATGGAGAACCTTGGCCAATTCCAACTTTTACAATATCAGCTCCCCAATTAGATAATTGTCTTACCGCATCGGGAGTAGCGATATTACCAGCAATAATTTTTGTGTCTGGAAGGTATTTTTTAATCCATTTGATCATTGATTTCATTCGACTAGAATAACCATGAGCTATGTCAATAGTTAAGTAATCAACTCGATGAGCTCTCTTGCTAATTTTTTGAATAGCCATCTTGTCTTGCATCTTAACTCCAACACTAAATGAAATGTTGTCCCAATCTTGGGCATTAGCAACATCTTCAGCTAGATCGCGATCAAAACGATGCATAACATAAAAAAAGCCATGCGAACTCATCCACTCACATGTATTCATATCTATTACAGACTTCATATTAGCAGGAATAATAGGCAGTAGGAACTTTTTACCAAAGATGTTTACAGAGGTATCACAGTCAACTCTACTATGAACCTCGCTGTAATTAGGAATTAAGCAAATATCTGAATATTTAAGCGCTTTCATGCTCTAAATAACTCTCGTAACAAAATTCTGGACTAGCAAGGTGGTCAAAGTTGGGTACAGATAATGTCCTTTGTTTACCATTCTTTTTAGCGCAAATACATTTATATGTTTGGTAAGCTTCAAAGTCTTCTTTTTTATTGTAGAAAATTGATTTAGATTCGCTGTAATCATACTTGAAATTGCTGCAATAGTCAATCACTTTTTTGCGAATTTGGTGATCAAATGGTAGGCAATTATCTTCCAAGAAAAAATGAGGTTTACAGAAAGAAAAGTCTGGAACACAACTGCAGAAATACATGCTATTCATAAAGATAAAAGAGTCGTAAAAAGGTATAGCCATCTCTAGATCATCTTCGGACCACAAGGTTTTAAGTGTTGGTATATCAATTACTCCATTGTTATTACAAAATGCATGAGAATATATATTATTTAATAATGCACAACCTGCATCATTCTTAGAAAAGATAATAATTTTATGAGTGCACTGAGATTCTTGATTTTCATCTGGATCATCTGATATTTCAATATGAGAGCAAGAGATTCGCAATCCAAAAATTAATTGCTTATCGAGGGACTCTGCCGTTTTCTGTGCCTGAAGAAAACCTATTAGTGAATCTTCTACAAGAGTAATAACATTTTCCTTTTCACAAATCGAAAAAACACTTTGAGCACCATCCTCTTTAACTTTCGAAGGGTGTTCTAAGGTTAGAATTGATTTACCTATAGAATAATGACTTTTGAATAAAGCTATCATGTAAATGATGATAGCAGAAATACCCAATTAAGTCAAGCTATATCTTGTATTTATCTATGAATAACTCAGCAGGCTTTCCGTCAGCCAAATGAATTTCTAGATCAAGTAGAATTTGATTCCTTAACTCAATTACATCCTTAGATTCAGAGGATCCTTTTACCTCTTTAAAGGTAGCAGATGCAGCCACAACTAAAAGAATGGCTAACGGATCAAAAACAAAAATGAGAATTAAAATCACCATTCTAACTGCAGATTCGGAATTTACTTCTGGTCCACCAAAATCTGAAACTAGTTCAGCGATATATTTGACTGGACCAATTTCAGCCTCTAGTTCTTTGAGTTTAGATTCCAGTTTACTCTTATCTAAATTAATTGATAAATAATCTTCTTCAAGCTTTTCTAGCTGTGGGAATATATTTTCTTCTAACTTTAACCTATAAGATTCTAATCTATTTTGTATATCTTGTTTACTTTGAGCTATAGTAGACCGCTCTTCAGATTGATTGACTCTCTCTTTTTCTATTTTACTCGATGTGGAAAAGCCCCCTTTATCTCTAATTTGAGTAATAATATTATCTAAGTCTTTCAGCCGAGTATTGAAACGTTGCAAGGAGGAATAATCATCTTCTTTAAGCTGTTGATTTGTTTTCTTTTGAGTTTCTAAAGATAGTTTTTTAGACTCAATTGATTCGAGTTTTTTATCTAACATCGATATTTGAGAGCCATATTCAAAGGAACCTGCTTCTTGCTCGATATGAGATTTGCTTAAAAATCCGAATATACCCATGCTAGTTATACCAGATAACACAATGACTGCAATAGCTAGATAATACTTAATCAGTCTACCAGCCGTCTTCCAATTTCGATGCAGCCATACTGCAGTAACTAATTTACCAATTTCTAACGCACTGCCCATAATAACAATAGACCAAAAAACTCCAGGGAATATAGTAGTCAGTCCGATGATACTAAAATAAGCTGCTGTGGCAGCTAGCGATAATGAAGATAGTGCAATTATAATTGGAAAAATCATAATAATGATTACACTAATTAATCAAATAAGTCTACATGTTCTGATTCAGATGGAGTCCAGTAAGGGCAACCTTTAT
>Ga0181585_10006314_pt1 | contig 10169 bp, 6 predicted proteins | sample 071ome_29_FD_132469 | JGI IMG/M metagenome (GOLD analysis project Ga0181585, IMG submission 132469) | Coastal salt marsh microbial communities from the Groves Creek Marsh, Skidaway Island, Georgia - 071407BT metaG (megahit assembly) | ecosystem: Environmental > Aquatic > Marine > Intertidal zone... | reverse complement strand
AGGCAGATTGGAGACACAAAAAACCTGCTGGCCACGTGGCTCAAAAACCTTCTGCAGAACAGCCGTCTGGCGCCAGCTTTTCTTTTTCTACCAATGAACTAGTATCCGCAATGCAAGAAGCAGAGAAGAATAAAGGAGGAAGCCCTCCAAGCGAACTCGGACGAATGATGTCTGGAAGGAAGAAGATACGAAGTCGGTAACCACTCAAAGCAAGTAATTTGTTCTATGACTCATACGATATCATTTCTTGCACTGACCGGTACTCTTGCTGCAGTACTAATACCCATCAAGTTGTCTCTGACATATTTTGCCATAATTCCTGGCCTACTGTGGTATGGATACTCTGAGCGTACGAATCTCAAACAAGCACTTCATCGCTATCCAAAGACGATCATTCCTGCACTTTTTTTTGTCTTTTGCATCCTGTATTCCTCACTATTCGGACTCGATACAGGAAGAAGCATTGCGAAGGGGCTTAGCCTTGCAGGGATGTTTCTATTGATTCCCTTCTATGCCCTCCTTCGCGAAAGAAATTATATGCGAACTATATTGCTGGCTCTTACCATTGGTTTTTCAATTGAATCTCTTCATACGATATTAGAATCAGCATTTCCAAACGTGCTCTTCTCTTATCCCCACGGTCAAGTTTCCGAAGCTGGGCAGCTTGGAATCGGTCTCTTTGTAATCATTGCCCTCTGTATTGGAGGAGAGATTAAGCAGAGAAGTTCAGAATCAATTATGAAGACGCTCTTTACGGGATTGATTACTTTTTTACTCCTTATCTTCCTAGGGCTCTCCAACTCACTAAGCCTTTCGCCCATAACGACTCTCTGTCTCTTCTCTCTGTCGAGTTTCCTTCTAATTAAGCACTGCTATCTTCTCATGCGCCTACGAGGCACCATCCATGTTGAAGCTCGACTCTATGCCTTTCTGTCTGAATTTGTCCTTCCGCTCGTATGCGCCGCATTAGTAATCAATATGAAGCGCGGGCCCTGGATCGGTGTAACCATCGGTCTCGTTCTTCTTCTTATTACCATCAGACCCCGATACTTACTTGGCATCATCCCTGTTATTTTTGCATTGCTCCTCCTACAACCAATTCGAACTCGGCTCCTTAATTCACTGGAGCATTTTCTCATGGTAGGTGGTCGTGGTGAGATCTGGCAACTTGGAGGAGAACTATTGGTCCGGTATCCCTTGGGAATTGGATTTCAAAACTCTCGGCTTATAGAGCAGTTTTCACACGATATCCCCAGTAATATGAATCACTTTCACAGCAATCTCATTAACATTATCGTTGAACTCGGTTGGCTTGGAATTGTAAGTTACCTCTGGTGGATCGGAGCTATTCTTATTCTGTCGTTTTCGAAAAAGCTGCCATCAGAATTCCGCTATCTCCAGCTTGCCCTTGGTTGCGGAGTTTTATCATGGCAAATTGCCGGATTATTCGAATACAATTTTGGAGATAGTGAGGTATTTATTGTAGCTCTGATTATTATCGGAACCATCATTGGAGGCACTCCAGATAAATCAGGAAAAGTTGCCAGCGCTCATTCGACTTAAACTCTTTCGAAGTGCAATGCAACTGCTGGCTAAACAGCTTCAAACAGAACCGACCCCCAACTTAAACCTGCTCCTACAACTGCAACTACAATTTTTTGTCCAGAACAGATCTTCTCCCAATTCGCAGCAAGAGTTGCCGGCGCTCCAGCTCCAGCTTGATTTCCAATCTCTGTCACATTGAACCAATGATTTGAATCTGGGATTTTTCTATTATTCGTAATCTGTGCCAGCATCGTACGATTCGCTTGATGACCCACAAATATATCTTTCTCCCAGTCAATATCATACTCGACCTCTAGTCGTTTTATGAGTCTCACGGTCTGTCGCACTGAGAAATCTCTTACTGCCCGGCCATCCTGATGAAAATGCCCGAAGGTATCGACAACCACCGCATCACAACGAGTTGGATCTGCCGTGAAATAACTGTCCAACATTCTTAACTTCCCAGGATGCTTGGTAGATACAATCCATGCAGACGCCCCATCTCCCCAAATGGCGCTATCAGATCGATCATTATAATTCACACTCTGAGTAAGGACTGCAGCCGATACACAAAGAACGTAATCCGGTAGAGCCGACTCCTCGTAATTCGATAAATAACTCATATGCAACGCAAAGGCAGGACAAGCCGATATAACATCATACGCCTTAGCTTCAATCCCCAGCTCGGCTGCTATTCTTTGAGATTCCGCCGGAGCTACCTGCTCAGGCGTACACGTATTACAAATAATAAGCCCTATCTGCTCTGGAGAAATTTGTGCTGATTGAATTGCCCCTTTCGCAGCATCAACCGCAAGACTCGTCGTATTATGATCTGCGATTGCTCTCCCCTTTCGAGGATCGCTATTGCGTGTCTCAGCAATATACTTAATTGGAAGAGTTGTGAGACGTCTTTTAATACCGATTTTATCGAGTATCCACTCCTCATTTGTTCCAATTTCTAGTTCTTCAATGAATGAATTGTGGATTTCGTTTTTCGGGTGAGCGAAGCCCATACCAAGAATTGAGAGCATTCCTATCCCTCCCGTTCCAAAATAATAATACCGATTGAAAGACCAGCACCACTTAGCAGAATTACAATCTGCTCTGCATCCATCTCTTCTTTGGTTTGAAAATATCGTAAGGCAGCAAAAGGAGATGCTCCAAACATGTTTCCAAGGTCATTAAAAGAGCTATGCCACTTCCCAATACCAACAGCCTCTTGTAACTGGGAGAAGCTCTGCGGAGTAAGTTGCGATTCTATAAATAATGCATCTTCAGAAATCAGCGAACCATGCTCATTGATCAATTCCAGCAGTCGCGGAACAAAAACCTCTCTCTCGATACCGAGATTTACCTCAAGATGTCCGTAAAGATCGATAGTCCAATGCTTTCCAAGCGAGGGAAACGTCTTCGCTACTGCTGTTTTCACTCTGAGATCACTTTTTACGGTTGAGACAACCGCCGCTCCTGCTCCATCAGAAAACACTGCCTGCTCAATGGATTCTTCCCGAAAATCAATTCGACTCGTAGGTATATGTGAGGATAAGATCAGGGTATTTTCCGGTAAGCTACTTTCCTTCCATGACAAAAGAGTCTCGAGATGCAACGCAAAATCAGCACCTCCTGCTTGAATATCATAAGCAGGTATCTTGACCCCCAATTCTTTTCCAACACGCTGAGACTCCGTGGGAGTTGTTTGAAGAGGGGTACAGGTTGCACCCAATATTAAGCCCAGCGATTGCGGCTCTCTCTTCCCAAATTGTAATGCTTGTCGTGCTGCTTCAGCTCCTAACGAGGTCGGAGTAGCAAGAAGAGCAGGCATGACTTGAAAAGGATCCTCATTCTTTGTTTCACTAAGATACTCAGGGGTGAGGGCAGTTCGAATATCGGGAATTGGAAATGAGACAACGTCATCGCCAAGTGAAATAGAATCAAACAGCCGAGTGTCTGGCCTCGAATATCCAGTTGAAGCAAGGTAGAGTTGTCGCATAGGCTCTTTTATAAATATTATAACTACGAGGAAAGATTGTATTGTTTTCCAGAAAGCTTTCAACTCCCCGCGGGAGGAAAGTCTCATAATCACTCAAAGAGCACAATTTATGACCAAAAATCGACGCTTTAACTTCTCGTGGCGAATCACTATTTTGGGGATTCTCTGCATATTCGTGACCGCGCGGCTCTCATATTGGCAATGGGAGCGGTATTTGGCGAAAGAGTCCCTACTGAGCGAGCTTGACGCCCGTCTCCAGCTCCCTGCTGTTCCGCTCGAGACGCTCCTCCCCATTGACCCAGCAAAAGCCTCTCAGCTGCTCCATCGCCGAGTTCTTGTAGAAGGAACATTCGATTTCTCACATGAATTTGTAAAACGGAATCGAAGAGATGATTCAGATGGTCCAGGCGTTCATGTCATCACGCCACTACAAATTGATTCTTCTAAAGAATACGTACTGGTGAATCGTGGCTATCTGCCATTCTCTGTAAAGTCTGGAGAAGCGCGTAAACAGTTCCAGCATCCAGCACGAGCCTCATTTGAAGCACTCGTTAAGATCAGTGAGGTGCCACGATCTTTCTTCTCTCCGAAAGATAAAAAGCCCAGTCGCGGCTCAGATTCCGATTGGATTGATGAGCGATACCGTGTTGATATTGAGTTACTCCAGAATCATCTCCCCTATCCTCTTCTCCCTATTCACCTAGAAACTATTCGGTCAACGTCCTCCGATATCGCTACAAAAGAATTAGTGAAGAACTCAGAGACTCGAAATGAGATTTTTTATCTAGGAAGCGATCTCAATAAGGTAACCTCCGGTGGAGTAAATCCTGAGAGAGAGTACCCCGTACCGGCCTTTAGCACTGTTGTACCGTCAGCTACTCACCTCTTATATGTCTATGAATGGGCGCTCATTTCGTTTGGCATACTCCTGCTTACTATCGGATTGCAACTAAGAAAACGCACTCGCAAGTGATATGTTTAAAATACATAACGTCGTTCCGGAAGAAGAGGAGGGTTCACATAACTCTTCGTCTGTAACACCAAAATCAGTATCCTGTACTAGGATAAGCTCGCTTCTCTTCGCGTCGTAAGCCATTCCTTCAAATTTCCGAAAACCACCACACCACTCGTCTTGAAGTGGAGTTCGTGAAATTGTCTTAAGGAGGCTATCTTCGAATTTAGCTAGCGATGTTCTTGATTCTATTTCTTTCTTTTTCTTTTTTTGTTCTTTTAATGGAACAAGTCCCTTGTAGCTCAATAGCGTCAGATACGATCGCTCTGATTCTCCATCATGTACTCTTTCCAATAGTAAAAGCCTGCTATCAGAAATCGCCTCAATAGCAGAAACTTTCACCTCCTGACGATGAGAGGGTGATATATGATGTAATGAATACGCATACATCTCGGCTCTCTCACTCTCTGGCGAGAACTTCACCAAGCGAATTACCGAAGCCTGTCCTTTGTCTTGTAGCTCGAGTGCGAGTGGAGCTTGGAGGGCTATCCAAAGATCTCCATCCTCTGCTACCGCTATTCCTTCAAAGCTTTTGTTTTGCTGTGAATATTTTAATATGTGAGGTAGCCCATTCCCTACCACATACCGTCTTTGAATAGCACCGGATTGTGGATGAACTTTCAACAATGCTGGATTCGACTCCTCAACGATCCAAAAATATCCATCCTGGTCAATCGCAACGCCTTCTGGATCAAGAAGATGCTCTTGATTGCATATCATGCCAGGCCGCTTACCTGGCATGCTGTTTTTTTCTAAGAGAGTCTCATGTATGGGAATAGCACTGTTCGCTTGATACTCATGAGAATGTGTTGATTGGTGGAGAGAAACGATAAGGGGAGAAAAATCGTCTAGCGCATATCGCAATCCATTGCATACCACTCCCTCCTGGCAATCCTCTCCAATAATAGGCCCTCTGTCGGTAACTCCCCAAAGCAGTCCATTTTTGCCGAGGGCGAGTCCCGAGCCAAAGGCAAGGTCATACTGCTTATAGGACCAGAGGCTTTCAGGCACATGTACTGATACCTCTCGAGCAGCATGAACGACTGTCTCCCGAACTCCCTTAGACGCAATCCTAACCGGCTCGTCTGCCCAAGCTATGATAGAGACCAATTGTATGAAGAGAAGAAGATGCGCAAAGAAAAAAGAAGTGCCAGTGCAAAGTTGGAAGATTAGCAAATAAGATCCACTTCGCACTGGCCAGGAGAATAACAGCTGATTCGTTGTACTTACCAAGACAACGATCCAGCTCCCTGATATTCTGTTACTCGAGTTTCAAAGAAGTTCTTTTCTTTTCCGAGGTCAATTGTTTCGCTCATCCATGGGAATGGATTCTTAGAGCCGTATTGCGTAGGTAGCCCGATTCTCTCCAATCTTCTATCTGCTATATGCTGTACATATTCGCGGAACATTGGAGCACTAAGCCCTAAAATACCCCGAGGCAAGCAATCAACCGCGTACTGATACTCAAGCTCAACTGCTTGTCTTATGATATCAACGATATGATCTTGAAAATCTGGGGTCCATGCCTCTGGATTCTCTGCCTTAATACTATTAATTAAGTCTATGCCGAAGTTCAGGTGTATTGTCTCATCTCGCAAGATGTACTGGAACTGCTCTCCGACTCCAGTCATCCGATTTTGGCGAAGGAACGATAACATCATTACAAAACCGCTGTAAAAGAAGATCCCTTCCATTACAACATAGAACCCTACGAGGTTCTCAAGAAATTTTTGAACTCCTTCTGTTGTTTCTGTTGAGAAGTCATCGCGGCAGACATCAGCCGTGAGCTCCATCTCAAACTTATCTTTCCCGTGAATAGAGTTGACTTCATTGTACATATTGAAGACCTCGCCCTGATCGAGAGAGAGAGATTCAACAATGTAGTGGAAGGTATGTGTATGAACAGCTTCTTCGAATGCTTGTCGTAGCAAATACTGACGACATTCTGCGTTCGTTACATGCTTAAAAATCGCAAGAATGATGTTATTTCCTACAAGGCTCTCTGCTGTACTAAAGAACCCAAGATTTCTCATGATTACTCGCCGCTCATCCTCTGTCAGCTTATCTGACTTCCATAAGTCGATATCTTTTGACATCGGCACTTCTGTTGGCAGCCAGTTATTTGCACATCCATTGAGATAGTGCTCCCATGCCCACTTATACTTGAGAGGCATCAGCTGATTTACATCAACCTTACTGTTATTGATGAGTCGTTTTTGTGAGGCAATAAATCGCTGCTCTGCGCCAGCAGATTCATCATTTCCTGTTGTCTCATCCCCACTGCCATTTGCATCATCAAAGTTCAACATAGCTTTTCTCCTCTTTTAATACCTACCTTCTTCTTTTTGCTCCAATCCCTAAGAGCTCTTGCAATCCCCAAGAGCTCTTGCAATTACTGACAGCTTTCGCAATCACCATCGAGGTTACAGACTTCCTTCGGCATTGCGGGCGATGATGGTTTATCAGCAGCCCCCTTATCCTCTGTCCTATCTACTTTTATCTCCGACGATGCTGACTTATTCTTCATCCACCGTGGTTGCAATCCTCGACGGTTTATATCCATTGTAGATTTTTCAATTTGAGTAGCACCCAAAGAGCGGAGGTAATAGGTTGTTTTTAGTCCCTTCTTCCAAGCCATAGTGTACATGTCGTTCAACTTCTTTCCACTTGGCTCAGCCAGATAGAGATTAAGAGACTGCCCCATATCAATCCACTTTTGCCGCCTGCTAGCACACTCAATAATCCACTCAGGCTCGATTTCAAATGCCGTCAGGAATATTTGTTTCACTTCGTCTGGAATCCTTTCAATTTCTAGAATGGATCCATCAAAATATTTCAGATCATCGATCATTTCCTCATCCCATATTCCAAGCTGCTTGAGCTGCTTGACGAGGTGAATGTTACTAATCGTAAATTCTCCCGAGAGATTGGATTTCACAAAGAGATGCTTGTATGAAGGCTCAATTGATTGTGTAACACCCGTAATATTAGAGATCGTAGCTGTTGGCGCTATCGCCATCGTGTTGCTATTCCTCATGCCATTACGCTTTACAGCATCTCTTACGATACTCCAGTCAAGCTTCGCGCTCCGATCCACATCAAGGGCATCTCCACCACGCTCTTCTGCTAACAGATCAAGCGAGTCGATCGGCAGTATCCCTCTGCTCCATTTTGACCCATCGAAGGTTTCATAGTGTCCACGCTCGGCTGCAAGCTCAGTAGATGCCAAGATAGCGTAGTACGAGACTGCCTCCATGCTCTCATCAGCAAACCGTACGGCCTCTTGACTTGCATAACTGACACCAAGCTCGTACAGCGCATCTTGAAACCCCATCAAGCCAAGTCCAACCGGACGATGCCTTAAGTTGGCACGCCGAGCCTCCTCTGTCGGATAGAAGTTGATATCGATTACGTTATCAAGCATCCGCATTGCCGTTCGCACGGTTCCGCTGAGAAGCTCTAGATCTATCGCTCCAGCTGTTAAGTGCGCATGAATGTTTACCGAACCAAGATTACACACCGCTGTTTCGTCGGCTGATGTATTGAGTAAGATCTCTGTGCAGAGATTGGAGCTATGAACCACTCCAGTATGATCTTGTGGAGAACGAATATTCGATGGATCTTTAAATGTTATCCAAGGATGTCCTGTTTCAAAGAGCATACTCAGCATCTTTCGCCATAGCGTCACAGCCTCTATGCGCTTAAAAAGCTTCAACTCTCCAGTTTCTGTCATCCGCTCGTACTGCTCGTAACGCTCATTAAACGCTTTCCCATAGAGGTCATGCAGATCGGGAACGTCGCTCGGGCTAAAGAGCGTCCATGTTCCATTCTCAGTTACACGCTTCATGAACAAATCAGGTATCCAGTTTGCTGTATTCATGTCGTGAGTTCGTCGACGCTCATCTCCAGTGTTCTTCCTCAACTCGAGAAAATCCTCTATATCCAGGTGCCACGTCTCAAGATAGGCACACATCGCACCCTTACGCTTACCGCCCTGATTTACGGCTACTGCCGTATCGTTTGCCACCTTCAAGAACGGGATCACTCCCTGACTCGTTCCATTCGTGCCCTTAATCCATGAGCCTGTGGCACGGACGTTGGTCCAATCATTGCCAAGCCCACCAGCCCACTTCGAGAGCTGCGCATCATCTGCTACCACCTTGAAGATATGCTTAAGATCATCCATGACCGTTGAGAGATAGCATGAGCTCAGCTGTGGATGGAGTGTTCCAGCATTGAACAACGTTGGTGTGCTGGATATGAAGAGAAACTTTGAAAGAACATTGTAGAACTCTATTGCTCTTGCCTCTTTCTCTTCACCCTCGTTGATAGAAAGACCCATTGCCACCCGCATCCAGAAAATCTGCGGCGTTTCAAGTCTATGTCCCTCGTGGTGAATAAGATAACGGTCATACAAGGTTTGCAGCCCCAGATATGCAAACTGCTGATCCCTATCGAGCTGTAGAGCCGATGAAATAGCATCAAGATCAAACTCCATTAATCGAGGATCGATTCGTTCAAGCTCTATAGCCTTCTTGAGATAGGTTTTAAAATACGAGCGATGCGTTGCCTCGAGTTCTGGGCTATGTGCATCGACTCCTAGTGTGGCGCGATACATCACATCCAATAAGAGACGCGCTGCAACATTTGAGTAACTTGGCTCTTTCTCAATACGCGCCTTTGCCGCCATGATATTAGAGAAATCGACTTCCTCAATCTTTACTCCCTCATAGAAATTATTGAGCGAGTCCTCCAAAATAGTCTCTGGATCAACTACTTGCTCTAGCCCTCTACATGCGTATGCAATTCGACGGCGCAATTCTCCTTCACTCAGCTCAAAGGAACCTCCGTCTTTTGCTGTTACGGTAAAAATCTTTCCTGGGTCTGTTATAGCGAGCTCTACCTGAGAGGTTTCAGCACTTGGAACCCCTCCCTGATGCTCAGTAGCGGCAGCTGCAGTAGGAATTCTTCCACTTCGCTCTTGTTCACGAGCAATCGCTCTTGATGTACGATAGATGATGAAGTCCTTAGCGACCTGAAAATACCCTTCTGCCATCATCTGCCGCTCGATCTCGTCTTGAACGAGTTCTATGTGCAGCGCCTCCCCATTACGACAAGCCTCAACTGCTCCTTTCACGACTCTTGAGGTAAGCAAGTTTACTGCATCAATAACTTCCTGCGGGGTAGGTCCTTCAATCTTGTAGGTTGCTCGGAATGCCTTCTCTACTGCTGAAGCAATTTTCAGGGGATTGAAGCGAACGAGCGTGCTCCCGTCTCGTCGATAAATCTTTAGACTGCGAGGGGAGTCTTCACGGCGGAGCCTTCTGTCATCTCGGTACGCTATATACTTCCTTCCGACTTCATAATGTCCTTCATCTAAAAGCATCCGCTCTACCGTATCTTGAATTCCCTCTACGGTAAGACATGCGCCCCGTTGTGCTGCTTGAAAGCACTCCTCTGTTACCTTTTCTGCTGTTGCTTGGACCGCTTTGTAAATGTCTTTCGGCAGTGGCTCACTTTCTGGAATGTCACGGGTTGCTCGAAATGCGAGCTCTATGGCTCTTCTGATTCTATCTCGACGAAACGGCACAAGCATTCCGTCTCTCTTGACTACGGTACATT
>Ga0181585_10006308_pt1 | contig 10174 bp, 4 predicted proteins | sample 071ome_29_FD_132469 | JGI IMG/M metagenome (GOLD analysis project Ga0181585, IMG submission 132469) | Coastal salt marsh microbial communities from the Groves Creek Marsh, Skidaway Island, Georgia - 071407BT metaG (megahit assembly) | ecosystem: Environmental > Aquatic > Marine > Intertidal zone... | reverse complement strand
GGGTTCGCGCCGTGGCGCGATGATGGCGACCTTGCGTTGTGACCATCCCGACATAGAGGATTTCATAACAGCCAAATCAGATGCGGCACGGCTGCGTATGTTTAATATGTCTGTGCTGATTACCGACCCCTTTATGGAGGCCGTCAAAGAGGACGCTGATTGGCATCTGGTTTTTGAGGGAAAGACATTCAAAACCGTTTCAGCGCGGGGTCTTTGGGATCAGATCATGCAGGCGACCTATGATTATGCTGAACCCGGTGTGATTTTTATCGACCGTATCAATAACGCCAATAACCTCAATTACTGTGAAACGATTGCGGCGACAAACCCCTGCGGAGAGCAACCTTTGCCGCCCTATGGGGCATGCCTTTTGGGATCAATAAATTTGGCACGTCTTGTGGTAGACCCCTTTGAAGCGACCGCACAGCTTGATGAAGACCTTTTGAAAAGCCTTGTCGCAACTGCCGTTCGGATGATGGACAACACGGTTGATGCGTCGAAGTTTCCCCTTGAGGCGCAAGCACGTGAGGCGGAAAACAAACGCCGGATCGGATTGGGTGTTACCGGGCTTGCCGATGCATTGTTGATGGTGGGTGTCCGTTACGGATCAAAAGAGGCCGCAGAGCTGACAGAAAAATGGCTTCATCAAGTGGCGCGCGCGTCCTACTTGGCCTCTGTGGATATTGCGAAAGAAAAAGGTGCTTTTCCTTTGTTTGACGCAGAGCCCTATCTTGCCTCAGGGACAATGGTTGGAATGGACGCGGACGTCAGAGATGCGATAAAAGTGCACGGTATTCGAAACGCGCTTTTGACCTCAATCGCGCCAACCGGTACGATCAGCCTTTATGCTGGAAATGTCAGTTCAGGCATTGAGCCTGTCTTTGCGTATTCCTATACGCGTAAAGTCTTGCAAAAAGACGGATCGCGCACCGAAGAAGAAGTCACAGATTACGCAGTGCAGATGTGGCGCGATAAATTTGGCGATAAAGAATTACCTGACTATTTTGTAAATGCCCAGACGCTTTTGCCGGCGGATCACGTGCGCATGCAGGCGGCGGCGCAAAAATGGATCGATAGTTCCATTTCAAAGACTATTAATTGCCCCGAAGACATCGATTTTGAAACCTTCAAAAATGTCTACCTTGAGGCTTATGAATCAGGGTGCAAGGGGTGTACAACATACCGCCCCAATGCCGTGACCGGTTCAGTGCTGAGCGTTTCAGAGAAAAGTGAAGCGACGCCGGAGGTCGATAAAGGCGCAGACGTTATATATATGTCGGACCCTCTGGATCGTCCTCAAAGCCTTGAGGGGCGAACCTATAAGCTCAAATGGCCCGACAGCGAACATGCGATTTATCTCACTATAAATGATATTATCCTGAATGGTCACCGCAGACCCTTCGAAGTGTTTATTAATTCGAAGAATATGGAGCATTTCGCTTGGACAGTCGCATTGACGCGGATGATTTCAGCGGTGTTTAGGCGCGGTGGGGACGTATCCTTTGTGGTCGAAGAACTTAAGGCCGTCTTTGATCCGCGCGGCGGCGCTTGGATAAAGGGTAAATATATTCCATCAATCCTTGCCGCAATTGGGGGGGCGATTGAAACCCATATGATTGATACAGGTTTTTTGGAAGGCGAAGGCCTTGGCCTGAAACATGACCCGAAAGGGAGCATTTTGGACATTGCCATTTCCAAACCCTGTTCGAGTTGTGGGCAATATGAAATGCGCATGCTTGAAGGTTGCATGACCTGCGCATCATGTGGCTTTTCGAAGTGTGGTTGACAGTATTTTTGCGGTTTTGCAGAAAATTCTAGCGAAACCCCGACGTTTATAGATCACGAAACTGTGACCAAATGGTCGCAATTGTCAGGAAAAAACAGTCGTCAAATTTTGGGCGCTATGTCTGCGCCTACTTTTTGTTTTTTCAAAAAACGCAACAATTTAGCTGGTTTAGTTCCATTTTCGAAACAATTGCGCCTGATGTGATGTGGTTTTCTAACACCGAAAAACAATCCTAAAGTATTAATATTGTAAAAAAGTATTAATCTTAGACCTAAACGTATATATTCATGGAAGTAATAAAAAAAATTTGGCCGCTAATAGGTCATTTGAGGTAGAGTAGGTATAAAAATGCAGGCGATTAGCTTCGTTGCCCGTCGTGGTGCGGGTATGGCAGAGCACGGGCTGTTTCTCGAGAGTTTGGAAGCATCCAGTTTTTTAGTTTTAGGCAATCAGGATATTTCTATTAATATGGCGCGCCATAGCGTTGCTGGCTATGTGCGTTCTGGGAATGATTTGATCCTCAATTTGTCCGACGGCCGCGAAATTGTTCTGGAAAATTACTTTGGTGCAACCGGTTCGGATGCCAACCGATTGTTTCTGAGTTCAAATGGGCTGATAGAACAAGTTGCTTTTGAATTTGGGCCAGATGGCAGTGTCTACCCTATGTACCAAGGCGCGGAAAGCTGGGGAAAATGGGGGCCATCGCAGGATCTGGTATTTTACGAAGAACCCTCTCCGATCGGTATAGCGGATGCTGCGACAGGGTATGAGGATGAAACCGTTTCTATGTTGGGAACCGCAATGGCGCTTGGCCCGGGGCTTGCTTTGGGCGGTGGTTCGGTTGCGGCTGTATTAGGAACAACTGCGCTTGCTTCAACCATCTTACAGGGTGGTGAAGGTGGCGGTGAAACGCCAATTGAAACAGGAACACAAACGCCGGCTACACCGTCGACACAACCGCCGGCTACACCGTCGACAAAAGCGCCGGCAACGGTGCAGGGAACCGGAACAACTATCGAAATGGGAGGTCCGAATACACCCGAGTCCATCGTCGTGAATGGAACTGGCGAAACGGGCGCAAATGTTTCGGTCGAAATTGGTGGTGCAACAGAAACCACCACAGTTGATGGCAATGGAAATTGGTCGGTCACGTTTACAGGTGGAAATTTTCCGGTCGACGGGAAACATACGGCGAAGGTGACGGTTGTCGATCCGGATGGTGAAAAGACCAACCTTACAGGACCAAGCTACATTATCGATACGACTGCACCAAGTCTTCAGACTAAAACAGTGGAACTTGATGATGTTGTGAATATTGCCGAAGCGGAGGATGGTTTCGTTCTTAAGGGAACAACAGAACCCGGATCTTTTGTAACTGTTGAATGGAATGGTCTCAAGCTCACTGCGACAGGCGCAGAAGATGGGACTTGGTCTGTGAGCATACCGGCTGAAAATATTCCCGATGGCGAAGTTCAGACGATTGCGAAGGTGACCGCAGTTGACCAAGCAGGCAACAGTGCATCGGTTAATCATGTCATCCATATTGACACTGAAATTTCAGCCGGTCTCGATACGGCGTTATCAGGTGGTGACGATGTGGTTAATGCGGTCGAAGCCCAAGCTGTGGTTGTGTTGACTGGAACGGCAGACGAAAACGCGAATGTTGTCGTATCCGTCAATAACCAAAATTATGAAACTCAGGCAGATGACGCAGGTAACTGGTCTGTCAATATTCCTGCAAACGCACTACCTGGTGGAACCTATGAGTTGCCTGTAAAGGTGACTGCTTCGGATAGTGCAGGAAATACTGCAACAAGTTCCGGTAAATTGAAAGTCGATACAGAAGCCAATGTAACCATTTCTGCAGAAACTGTCGAAACTGATGGGGTGATCAATGCGCAGGAGTTGAGCGATGGAAGCGTGTCGATCACTGGTTCAACAGATCCCGGGTCATCTGTTTCTGTGACGGTAAATGGGCTAACGCAAGCTGCGACGGTAGATGAAACCGGCGAATGGAGCGTGAACGTTCCCGCAAGTGTCTTTCCTGCTGGTGAAAATAACGTCTCAGTCAGCGCAACTGCGACGGATACATTTGGCAACTCTAGCACTGCAGTCGAAGCAGTCAGTGTGGACACAATCGTCAATAAATTGACCGCAGAAGAACAATCAAGTGGTTCCGATAATTTTGTGAACGCCAGCGAAGCGCAAAACGGGCTATTGATCACCGGAGACGTAGAACCGGGATCCAGCGGTTTTGTGACCTATAATGGGAAAAACTACACTGCGAGCGTTCATGACGATGGAACTTGGTCCGCTCTGGTTCCTGCCTCAGAGCTTGCCGATGGAGAATACGTTGCCTCCTATAGTGTCACTGCAACGGATGGGGTCGGAAATACGAGCACGATTAACGACGTTGTATCCGTAGATACTTTGGTTAACAAATTCACCGCAAAGGAAAACTCAAGCGGTGACGATGCCATTTTGAATGCTGAAGAAATGCAGAACGGAATGGTTTTGACTGGAAAAGTTGAACCCGGTTCAAAGGTTACCGTTACGTTTGACGGGCAAAATTATGACGCAACCGTCGATGAAAACGGCAATTGGACTGCAACGGTTCCGGCCTCTGCGATAAAAACTGGGGACTATGTAGAAAGTTATTCGGTCACCGCGACCGATCCTGCGGGAAATATTGCTTCCATTTCAGGACAGGTGACAATTGATACGGAAAAACCAGATGCAATAAACATAATTTCGCAGGAGCTTGATGTAGAGACAGGGGCTACGGAAAAACTAAGCGTGGAACAAACCGAAGATAGTCTTGAGGTTGTTCAGGTTTTTGAAAATGGTGATCCGCAATCGCTCAGTGTCTTTACCTATGACGTTGCCCAACAGGATAGAACCTATATCGGGTTCAATTCCAAAATTCCGGATGGAAGCAGCGTTGTTGTGGCTGCAGAAGATACGTTGGGTAATCAATCGGCCGCATTGGTTTTCATGGATACCAAAACGGACAGCTCCCGCAATTTGGTTGATTACCAGTTGTCAGATTTTGATATTAACGTGATTGACCTTCAATCCATGGGTGGCACCACTCTGACAATCACAGAGGCAGATATTCTCGCACTGTCAAAAACAACGGATATTGTTACCATTCGGGGAGATGCCGGCGACACAGTCATAATGGAAGGTGCGGCCAAATCGGCACAAACCTATACCGAAGCCAATACCGGAACGACCTATTCGATCTACACCTTGGGTGATGACGGGGCGACGGTTTATTTGGACGAAGACATTGCTGTGACGGTGTGATGAAGATGGGAAACGCAATAAAGGCTGCGGTTCCTCTCTTTCTGGTTCTTTTGGTCACCGGCTGTATGGCGACGGGCGGGGCAAAGATGCCTTCGGGCGGCATCTTTGGCAGCAAGTCGGCAGATGAACAGGGGACGGTGTCAACCGGAGAAAGATCGGGTGTCATTTCGCAGCTCTCTGATCGGCGCTCTTTACTGCCGGCAGGGGGAACTTATGATCAGATCGCGAAAGCTGTTTTAAGCTCCAATCTTGCACCAGCCGAGGCGGAACTGCGTGCTGCAAAGCTGCGTGCTGAAGCGCAATCAAAGAATTGGTTGCCGACCATTGGTCCGTCCCTAAGCCTGACATCTCTTGGGGATTTCGTCGCAAGCCTTGTGATTGAGCAAGTGCTCTTTGACAACGGGCGTAAAAAAGCAGAGCGTGAATTTTCTGTGGCAGATGTCGAAGTTGCAGCTGTTTTGTTGTCTCAAGATACCAATGAGCGGGTTTATGACGCCTTGGATTTATATCTGAGTGCCGAGGAAGGGCGCGACATCGCCACGCAAGCGAATATCGCACTGAAGGACATGGAAAAATTCCGCTGGATTATGGAACAACGCGTCGCAGGGGGTGTTTCAGACCTGTCTGATCTTAGCATTCTCAACCATAAAATTTCTGAGATTAAATCGGACCGCCGCCTAGGCGAAGAAAAAGCGGCAACAGCCATGGCTGAACTGGAGGCCATGGGGGCGGAAAACTCCAAAGCTCTGAGCGGATTGAGTGCAGTGTCGGTTGATCCGGAAATTACACGTGATCTTTCGGTTCTAAAAGCCCACGCAGAAAAAGACAGAGACATCGCGCGCGCCAAAATTGAACGCGCATCGAACCTCCCCGGTCTTAAGGCAACGGCCACGGGCATCGGTGGGTCCTCAGACATAGACGCAGCTCTCCAGACCACAGGAATATTTGATCTTGGCACGGGCGCACGGCTCAAAGCGGTTGATGCAACGAAAGAGGCAGCGTCGCGCAAAGTCGACCTTGCACACGAAAGTGCGGATCGCCGCCTGAGCACTTTGGAAAAAACCTATGTCGCAGCCAAAAGAGCGACCGGTGAGGCAGAAAATCTGACACGACAGGCAAAACAAAATCTTGATGTATTTCAAAGTCAATACGAAGCCGGCCAACGCCAGATCATGGATGTTGTGGGCGTGTATGAAACCTATGCACGGCAAAAAAGATCACAGATCGGACATAAATACGATGCCGCACGCGCCCAGCTTAAGATGGCACGAGACATGGGATTACTAGCAGATGGAGCGGAAATTTGAAGAAGAGACCACTCTTAAGTATCACGGGGGCAACGGCACGTAACTTACGAACTGTGGAAACAAAAAGAAAAACGCCCATCCTGACACAAAAATATTCTGAAAAACTGCGCAATAGAGCGCAGCTAATTTTTCTGTACGCTGGATTGAATGGTAGAAGTGCAACGCTCACGGACATTTGTGATGCCATTGCCAAATCTGAAGGTGACGGAGACGGATACACAAGCAATCAGCTTGCCGCAGGGATCAAAGCCACAGGTATGGTACCCGAAGTTGCGCAAGTTTCGGAATTAACCGAAGATCAATGGCCAGCCATTGTTCAGATGACAAGCGGTCAGTATATTTTGGTTTTAAGCCAGGAAGACGAAACTCTTATCCTTTACGAAGCGGACGCCAAAGATCAAAAAACGCGAGTTTCACGATTTGAATTTGAACCCTATTTCACCGGGACGGTTGTGCGCGCCGAAGTCACGTTGGAAGAGCTGTCAAAAACCCATACGGCAAAACCACAATCAGATCACTGGTTTTGGGGATCCTTTGTACCGTTTAAACGCCAGTTCCTCGAAGTGGCTTTGGGATCGTTTGTAGCCAATCTTTTGGCCGTTACCGTCGCTTTATTTTCTTTGCAGGTCTATGACCGTGTCATCCCAAATCAATCTGAAGCCACGCTATGGGTGCTTGCCGCGGGGGCGGTGATCGCATTGGTGCTGGAAGCTTTGCTCAAAATGGCGCGATCTCGCCTTGTAGATGGGGCAGGACGTCAGATTGAAATCGGAATTCAAAAACTTCTTATGGACCGCGTTTTGGGTATGCGCTCTGATCTACCAAACAGATCGCCCAGCGAACTTTTCTCTGCAGTGCGCGAATTTGGCTCTGTGCGTGAATTTTTTACCTCTGCCTCGCTTGGAACGCTGACCGATATCCCCTTTGTCTGCGTGTTTTTGCTTTTGGTATATTCGATCGCGGGGAATATCGTATTTGTCTTGATATTTGGCGGTCTGTTGATGGTCTTGCCTGGGTTTTTCCTTCAAAAAAGGGTGATCCGCATCACCCGCGAAATGCAAGGAGCCTCTGTCAAAACCAACCGGTTGCTGCATGAGGCCTTGGTGGAAGCAGATACGCTTAAAACGCAACGCGCAGAGGATCGGTTTCGTCGCATTTGGAATGAATTGACAACCGTTTCGGCGGTCAAATCTTCGGAACAGCGGACCTTGGGATCTATACTTACGTTTTGGAGCCAAGGCATTCAGCAAGCTACCTACCTTGCAGCGGTGATTTCCTGCACCTATCTCATCTTCAAGGGCGAATTTACCGTTGGGTCGATTATCGCGGTTGGCATTTTAACGGGCCGCACGCTTGGTCCTCTCAGCCAACTTGCCGGAATTATGGCCCGTTGGGGCAATGTAAAGTCGGCGCTTGACGCGCTTGAAACTATCGTCAACGCTCCTCAGGACACAGACGTTGCGCGTACCTACCTACGCCGCGATGACACAAGAGGCGGGTTTGAGTTACGCGATGTGATCTACCGCTACGATCCAGATGTTCCGCCAAGTGTGAATGTCGCTGCCGCAATTATTCAACCGGGTCAAAAGGTTGCTGTACTGGGGACGAATGGGGCGGGAAAATCCACTTTGCTGAAACTGCTCAGCGGTCTTTATGCGCCCCAAAGTGGCACGATCCTTTTGGATGCTACAGATATGAGTCAAATCGCGCCCAAAGATTTGCGCCGGTTAATTGGCTATCTTGGACCAGATGTACGTCTTTTCAGCGGGACTTTGCGTGATAATTTAAACCTCAATATGCTGGAAAAAGACGATGCACGGTTGTTTGAGGCCTTGGATTTTGCGGGTCTTGGTCAATTTGTGCGAAGCCACGCCAGAGGCCTTGATCTGCAGCTAAGCGACGGGGGAACGGGACTTTCCTCGGGACAACGTCAATCCATCGGTTGGGCGCGTCTTTGGTTGCAGGATCCAAAGATCTGTCTCTTGGATGAACCCACCGCAGCCCTCGATCAAACGCTTGAAGCCACATTGATTAGCCGTCTTGAAACATGGCTGAAAGGGCGCACGACCATCATGGCGACCCATCGTCTGCCCATCGTGTCGCTCGCTGATCGGACAATGATCTTACAGAACGGGCGCATGGCAATTGACGGTCCAAGCCATGAAGTGCTGGCCCATATCAATCAAGCCTCAGAACGCAAACTGGAGGCAACGGCATGATTATGACGGATGCAAGCATTTCTTTAAAATCCCAATTCGGGACCCGCATGAAGGGACCGTCTCTGATCATTTGGCTCAGTGCCATTTCTGTATGGTGCTTTATAATTTGGGCGGCCTATGCTTGGGTTGATGAAATCGTACGCGCAGACGGGGAGCTCATTTCGTCGTCTTGACCGCAGATTATTCAAAACCTTGAAGGTGGAATTTTGGCCGAACTCAAGGTCGCTGAAGGCGATGTTGTCAATCGCGGTGATATCCTTGCGCGTTTGCATGACACGAAATTCCAATCTTCGGTGGATGACCTTCAGGATCAGATCGCAGCGCTTGAAATTCGCCGTCTGCGCCTTGAGGCCGAATTGCACGGCGCGTTGGAATTTTCGGTTCCTGATGAATACGGGGTGGAATATTCCGATCTGGTCGCGTCAGAACGGGCTCTGTTGGAGGCGCGTCAACTTGATTTCATGAGCCGGCGCGACGGGGCGCAAAAGGTCCTTGACCAGGCGAAAAATGAGACAAATCTTCTTGAAAACATGCTCACCAAAAAGGTCGTCGCTCTGATCGAAGTAACCCCTGCGCGCAAAACACTTGCCGATGCGCAGATCAGACTGGATGAGATCATCACAAGCACCGGGTTGGAGAGAGCCAATCAATATTCTGATGTGCTCAAAGAACTTTCGACGCTGAAACAAAACCTTAAAGCATCCAAAGACCAATTAAACCGTACCATCCTGCGAAGCCCAATGCGCGGCGTGGTGAACAATCTGGCTGTAACGACAATTGGCGGGGTAGTGAGACCGGGTGAGGAGATTTTGGAAATCATCCCGCTTGATGACGATCTTTTTGTGGAGGCACGAGTCAAACCAAAAGACATCGCAAATATTCGTTCCGGTCAAAGTGCGACAATCAAATTGACGGCCTATGACTATACGATCTACGGGACGCTTAAGGGGTATGTGGATGTGGTTTCTGCCGATACGTTTAAGGATGAAAATTCTCGCAGCGTAGATGGAGACCCCCATTACAAGGTCCGCATTATTGTGGATCGTGACAATCTGACATCCCGCCAAGCACGTATTGAAATCAGACCGGGTATGCAGGCACAGGCGGAGCTTCAAACCGGTGCAAAAAGTGTGCTGCAATATCTGTTGAAACCGCTTTACAAGTCCAAAGACGCATTGCGCGAACGGTAATTTTTTTGTTGGCCTGTCGCGCCGCGCTTAAGCCACGCTCAACCGGATGTCACTTTGATCGCCTCAAGTTGGGACCGGAACTCTGCGCTCAATGCCTTAGGGCGTCCCGTCGAAGCATCCACGAGGACTTGCGCAAAAAAACCTTCTGCAAAGGCTGTGGTATCGTCGTTTCGAAACAATCCGACTTCATATTTCCAAGATGAATTTCCAATATGTCCAACCCGCAATCCTGCATGGATAAGGTCAGGGTAACCTGCCTCTGCGTGATAGACACATCCGCTTTCCACCACGAGAAACCGGAATTCGGATCCGCTTTCGTCAAAAAGCCCCTGTTGGATTTGCCAATTGGTTACGACCGTATCG
>Ga0181585_10006303_pt1 | contig 10177 bp, 9 predicted proteins | sample 071ome_29_FD_132469 | JGI IMG/M metagenome (GOLD analysis project Ga0181585, IMG submission 132469) | Coastal salt marsh microbial communities from the Groves Creek Marsh, Skidaway Island, Georgia - 071407BT metaG (megahit assembly) | ecosystem: Environmental > Aquatic > Marine > Intertidal zone... | reverse complement strand
GAAAAGGCTAAAACAGTTTAAATATGTCAGTTATCAAAGTAAGTATAGTTTCTTCAAACGAAGAAATTTTTTCAGGAGAGGCCACAATGGTTTTTGCTACTGGCTCGCTTGGTGAGCTTGGTATTGCACCCGGCCATACGCCTCTTCTTACGGGCCTAGCACCAGGCCCTGTTAGGGTACAAAACAATTCTGATGAAGAAACTTTTTTTTGTTCAGGAGGCTTCATCGAAGTTCAACCAGACATAGTAACAATTCTCTCAGATACTGCAGAAAGAGCAGATAGCTTAGATGAGGCAGCTGCAATAAAAGCTAAAGAACAAGCAGAAAAAGATCTAAGCGATAAAGATGACAATATTGACTATGCAAAAGCGGCCGCTCAGCTAGCAGAGGCAGCAGCTAGATTAAAAACTATTCAAAAAATTCGTAAAAACCAGTAAGGTATTCTTTTAACCTTATTGAAATGAAAGTACACACTATTATTCTTGCGGCTGGTTCTGGATCCAGAATGCAATCTTTAAAAGCTAAATCTTTGCAAAAAGTTGCCGGCATGACAATGATTGAGAGAATAATCAGAACTGCCAAACAAATTAGTGATCAAATAACTCTTGTTGTTGGCTATGACAAAGAGGGTATTATTAATCAAGCTAAAAAGCTTGGGGATTTTAATTATGTTGAACAGCCAAACCCAATAGGCACCGGAGATGCTGTTAAACAAGCCATCCCTTATATATCAGACGATGAAAAAGTTGTAGTTTTGTATGGGGATGTCCCATTAATTAAAGCAGATACTATAAAAAATTTAATAAGCTCCTCAGAAGAGGGGTTCTCTATTTTAACTAGCTTTCCAGATGACCCGTATGGGTATGGCAGGGTTATTAAAAATATAGATCAGAATGCTACTGGTATTGTTGAACAAAAAGATACAAATGATGATCAAAAAAATATTAAAGAGATATTTACAGGTAATCTATGCATTTCAGGAAAATTATTAAAAGAAAGCATCAATGACATAAAAAATAATAATGCAGCAAATGAATATTATTTGACCGATTTAGTATCCATTAACAGCAAAAAAGAGATTAAAATAAACACATACTCTGTAGATATAAACGAAGTATTGGGTGCAAACTCAAAAAAAGAGCTAGAATTAATAGAAAATACTAATAGAAACATGCAAGCAAAAGACTTACAAGAAAAAGGCGTCACTATTGTAGACTCAAACAGGATAGATATTCGAGGCAATGTAACAGTTGGTAAAGATTGCTATATTGATGTCAATGTAATTCTTGAAGGTGACATTCAGTTAGGCGACGGGGTAGAAATTGGACCTAACACTTATATAAAAAATACCAAAATAGGCAGCCAAACCAATATAAAAGCCTTTAGTTATATAGAGAGTGCTGAAATAGGATCTATGTGCAATATTGGGCCTTTTGCAAGAATACGAGAAGGGAGTGATATAGGCGATGAAGCTAAAGTCGGTAATTTTGTCGAAACCAAAAAAGCAAAATTAGGCAAAGGAGCAAAAGCAAGCCATTTAACTTATCTCGGTGACACCGAAATAGGCAATGATGCCAATATTGGTGCCGGCACTATAACGTGCAACTACGATGGAAAAAATAAATATGTTACCAAAATTGGTGATAATGCCTTTATTGGAAGCAACAGCGCACTAGTTGCACCAGTTGAAATTGGAGACGGCTCTTTTATAGCAGCTGGCTCCACTATAACAAAAGATGTTCCAGAAAATTCATTAGGGGTTGGAAGGTCTAAGCAATCTAATATAAAAGATTGGTCTAAGGATAAAAAATAAAAATGTGTGGAATTATTGCAGCTGCATCAAGCAGAAATATCGGTAAGCTTTTAGTTAAAGGCCTTCATAAGATGGAATATAGAGGCTATGATTCAGCAGGCATAGCGCTTCATCAAGATACCTCAATCTCACATCTTCGTGCTGTTGGCAAGGTTCAATTACTTGAAGATAAGATGATAGCCGAAAAGCCAAAAAGCAAACTTGGCATTGCTCATACTAGATGGGCTACTCATGGCGAGCCATCCGAGCTAAACGCTCATCCACATAAATCAAAAGACTCGGTTTATATAGTTCACAATGGAATTATTGAAAATTATGTTGAGCTTAGAGAAGAATTAATAAAAGATGGGTATGAGTTTAGCTCCCAAACAGACTCAGAACTAATAGCACATTTGCTTGATCTTTATTACAAAGAAACCAACTCAATGGTGGACGCTATGTATAAGGCTAAGGAAAAGCTGGATGGGGCATATGCAATAGCGGCAATAAATATTAATGAGAACAATAATCTTGTTGTTGCCAGAAACAAATCACCTCTTTTATTAGGAATTGGCAGCGACGAAATTTTGGCAGCCTCAGATCCTTTAGCAATAGCAGAACTAACCAATGATTTTATTTTTTTAGAAGATGGCGATGTTGCAGAAATTTCAGCTCAAACATATAAAATTTTTGATAATACAAAATCAGAAGTAAATAGAGAAATTACCCATATAGACATCTCAGCCCAAGCTACATCCAAAGGAGACTATAGGCATTACATGGAAAAAGAAATCTATGAACAACCTGAAGCAGTTTCCAAAACCATTGATGGAAGAATAGGGGGTGAAGATGTGCTTGATAATATTTTTGGCCTTGGATCAAGTGATTTATTTGAAAATGTGAAACGTTTACAAATAGTTGCATGCGGCACCAGCCTGCACGCAGGTAGGGTAGCAGCGAACTGGTTTTCATCAATAGCAGACCTGCCATGCCAAATTGACTATGCAAGTGAATATAGATATAGAAATCCCCACGTTGATAAAAACTCACTACTAATAACCATATCCCAGTCCGGGGAAACAGCAGACACCTTGGCCGCTTTAAATTATTCAAAAGAAAGAGACTATCTTGCTTCATTAACTATTTGTAATGTACCAACTAGTTCATTAGCCAGAGAATCAGATTTCGCATTATTTACTAATGCAGGGCCTGAAATAGGCGTAGCATCTACAAAGGCTTTTACTACTCAGCTAGCAGGACTTATGCTCTTAGCTTTATCGCTCGCAAAGAGCAGGGGCTTAAATCCCAAGCTCAGAGGCAGGATTGTTAAAGCACTTAGGTTGTTGCCTGAAACCATTGCAGAAGCCTTATTATCAAAAGACAAGTTACTAAAGATAGCACCCAGCATAGCTAACAAAAATAACGCTTTATTTTTAGGGAGAGGTATCTTTTATCCAATTGCAAAAGAGGGCGCTCTTAAGCTTAAAGAAATATCCTATATACATGCTGAGGCTTATCCAGCAGGAGAACTAAAACATGGGCCGCTTGCTTTAATTGATGAGAATATGCCAGTAATTGCTTTGGCTCCAGAGAGCGAAATAGCCGAAAAACTGATATCTAATTTGGAAGAAGTTAAAGCACGTGGTGGTACCTTATATGTTATGGCTGATCCTTCAGTTAACATAGATGTTAAATCAGGAAGCTTAGTGCATATGCCTAAATGTGATTTTTTTATGACTCCTATCGTATACAACATTCCATTACAAATTCTCTCATATGAGGTTGCCTTGCTAAGGGGCACAGATATTGACCAGCCTAGAAATCTAGCTAAGTCAGTTACGGTGGAGTAAGTTTATAACGACTTTCATTTTAATCCCGCAATCTGCGGGGGTTTCAAGAACCACTAAAAATTAACCCCGGTAAAAACTACCATAAAAATTACACCCATTTTTTCGTGTTAGCCGAAGTCATAAGGGGTTGATATGACTTGTTGCGATCTTTTATGTGTACTCATAAGACATTTATAAGGAGTTATGGCAGAATATTTTTATGAAATATCTTTACACAATTATTGCATTTATATTCCTTGTTTCGTGTTCAGAGAATAATGAAATAGACACTGTCAGGGAAATAGACTTAATTAACCTAGTTAAAATCGAGAATGTTTATTATGAAGGTCTATCTCAAGAAGGGTTTACCGGCAAGGCTATAAAAAAATGGCCAAACGGAAGACTTAAAGAAAGATACACTTTTAAAAATGGCATAGTTAATGGATTATATGAAAGTTTTTATGAAAGTGGACGAATTTTTGAAAGCTACTTTTTAAGCGGACCATACGATGTTGATATAGATGATTATGGATTCTCTGATATCCAATGGGGAGACGGGGAATGGAATATGTTTTATAAAAACGGGCAACTAATGACAAGGGCAATTGTTAAAAATGGCAATCTAAATGGTTATTCAGTTAATTACTATGAAAATGGTCAGCTAGAATTCAAAGGATTATATATAGATGGAAAAAGAGAAGGGGAGTTTAATTTTTTCGATGATGATGGCAAGCTAGAAAGATCTGTATTTTATGAAAGCGGGATACCGGTAGAGAAGTAATTCATGCAACCAAACCTCAAATCTTTCAAACACCGCAGAAATAGTGGAGAATGAAAGTCGTTTCAAACTTAGTCCGTTACAGTGGAGTAAATTTGAGACGTCCTTCGTTTTAACCTCGCATTCTGCCGGGGTTTCATTAATCACTAAAATTTAACCCCGGTAAAAACTACCTTAAAAATTTCACCTATTTTTTCGTGTTAGAGAAGGTCATAAGAGGTTTATAAGAACTATTGCGATCTTTTATGTGTATTAATAGGATATTTATAAGAACTTATGGCAGAATATTTTCATGAATAAATTTCCTTTCAAATTAATGGTATAATTTATCTTCAATCCAACCACCCCTTTTTAATTCTATAAAATGAAAAATTTCTCTTATATTTTTTTTATTATTTTTTTTGTTGTATCTTGTGGGGGAGGTGGTGGAGCTGGCCAAGGCAATTCGCCAATAGCCAGCCCTAATCCAACTATAAATTCTTTTGCGTCATCACTTCAAACAGTAACTGTAGGAGAGTCGGTCACTTTAACGTGGTCGTCTATTAATGCAAGCGCATGCCAAGCAAGTGGAGACTGGTCTAACTCAATATCAATCAATGGTTCATTAGAGTTAACATTAAATGAGGTTAAGGTTTATAACTTTACCCTTACTTGTTCAGGATCGGCCGGAACAACGAGTGCAGTATCAGAAGTATCTGTGGAGGTTGTATCAGCTCAATCGCCAAGTATTGATTCTTTTGAACCATCATCATCAAGTATTATCGTAAATGAATCTGTGACTTTAACTTGGACTACTTCAGCCACTACAGTGTGTAGTGCAAAAGGAGATTGGGAGGGTTCAAAAGCACTCAATGGCAGTGAAACTTTGCAATTAAATTCAATAAGAACTTATGAATTTATATTGGAATGCACGGGTGTTCAAGAAGTCTTGGTAACAGATTCTGTGACTGTCCTTGTAAATGAAGAGACAAATCAAGATCTCGATGTTCACATCATCAATGATGGTAAAGTTGCTGATATTTGGGGTGGAGATGACAATCTTTTCTTTTTTGATGAATTAAATAATTATCAGTCATGCAAATCAAATGTTTGCCCAAGTGTTGACTGGTCTTTTGAAGACTCGGGGACAGAAAGAGGAGAGGTTTTAGAAGTGGTCTATACAGCAGATGCTGGTCATGCTGGTTTGGTTGTTGGCCCAACAGCTGCTGTTAATTTAAGTGATTATTCTGAAGGCTCTTTATCTTTTGATATAAAAGTTATTAATAAGGGATCAGAAGATTTAAGAGAGGGCTTCAAATTAAAAGTTGAAACAACACAAACATTAAATTCAAGTGAATTATTAATTGATGGGATTAATGGTGATGGTTCATGGGAGGAGGTAAATTTTCCTGTTTCAAAATTAACTGAAGGCGGTGACCTTGAGTTAAGTAGTATTACTGTCCCAATAGTTCTTTTTCCATCACCATCAACTGCAAAAGGCGTAGTCTATCAACTTGATAATGTTCGTTATACTGGAATAAAAGATGGGGCCACTCCTCCCTCGGGTCCAAATGATGAAGATGGATCTGGCGGGGGTACAAATACAGAGTATGAAATTATAAGATATGGTGCGGGCACTGTTTCTACTGCAATTAATTCTGAAAGCTATAGGTGTGGAAGCAACGATACTGCAACTTGGATTTGGAATGCTGGAGTCGTCAATGATTTTATTGATAGCTGTAATAATGACACTGGTAAACCTATTAGCAATCCTACTAAGAAAATACCTCAAACAGTTGAACCTGCAGCTAGCAAAAAATTAGCTACTCATAGATGGTGGGGCTCAATACCATTCATTGGTGAAACAAAAATTAGTGATAATCCAGACAATGTCTCTCCGGCTCATATTTCTGCTGATCCTATTCGAGCAAGAGTAAGTAATGTTGGGGTCAGATTAATGGGAATTCCGGGAGGCTTTAGGCTTGCAGGAGGCTTATGTGCAAATTGCTATCCACAATATTCAGCGCCCTCATGGTCAACTGAAGTTTTTGATGGTATCGCAATTGCAAACTCTACTCATAGAAACCTAAATGCATTCCTTAAAGATTATAGTGATGGATCTGTTACAGTTTTATGGAAATCTGACGATACAGATGTAATGGAAGCTACATTTGTTCATGGTTCTCCTTACATTTATTTTAAGGTTTATGATGGAACTCCTGTCATTAAAACTCTTCGTGAAGATGGTGGAGAAAAAGGAATTTTTTATGAACAAGGAGATAGCCTTGGTATTTGGACAAATGTTTCTGGAAATAGCAATAATTTTATCGTTACTGGTGAAGGAGTCACCACTTATACAGATATTGCTACAAATGAAATTGGTATTACAAACGCAACAGGCGAATTTACAGTAACATACATACCAAAAATAGATGGCCAGCCTGGAGATGCTATTTCAGATTATTTTGTTAGCAAGTCAAGAAATGTTATTGCTTCTGTTAATATCGATTATCAAGTTGATAGATCAGATAATTCAGTAACAGTTACACATAATTATTTAGATAAAAATGGATCGTTAATTAATACTATTATTGGTTTACATCCAATGCACTGGAAGTTTTCTGATAATAAAAATACATCTGATTATAAGATTAGAAGTGCAAGAGGAATTATAAAATTTGCTGAAAGAAATTCATTTAATTACTCAATGCCATTTGTTGGAGTATTGCCATCATTGCCATCTATAGAAAACACCTTTGATCAAACAAAATTAGAGCAGCTTGTTAAAGATTTTGTAAATGCAGGATCATCATCATGGTTGGATAGAAATATCACAAATGATACTTACTGGTCTGGTAAGGCTTATGGAAAAGTAGCCGAGCTTATTGCAATTTCAAAATCTATTGGCCTTAATAGTGAGGCAAATCAATTAACAGCCTGGCTTAAATCTGAGTTAGAAGACTGGTTTACAGCTGAGACTAATGGTGTTTTAGACGAGCAAAGATATTTTGTTTATGATGATCAATGGAATACTTTGCTTGGGATGGAAGAGGCTTATGGTTCTCATACAAGGCTTGCAGATCATCATTTTCATTACGGCTATTTTGTAAGAGCTGCCTCTGAAATATGTAGAACAGATAAGTCTTGGTGCTCCTCAGATCAGTATGGCCCTATGATAGAGCTATTGATCAGGGATTATGCAGCAGGTGAAGATGACGATGAGCTATTTCCCGCTTATAGAAATTTTGATCCAGCCAATGGCTTTTCTTGGGCAGATGGCAAAGCGGATGCTCTTCAAGGAAATAATAATGAATCAACATCAGAAGCTGCTAACTCATATGGCTCAATTATTCTTTATGGATTAATTACTGGAAATGACCAATTGGTTAATAAAGGCATATATTTGCATGCATCTACATCAACCGCATATTGGCAATATTGGAATGATATCGACGGCTATAACAACATAGGTGATGATTACAAAAACTTTATTCCGGGCTATCCAAATGTAACTACATCAATAATATGGAGTAGTGGAGCTGATTTCTCAACATGGTTTAGCCCAAAATATGCTCACATATTAGGTATCCAGGGATTGCCCTCAAATCCACTAATAATGCATGTAAGCCAATACAAAGATTACATGATGGATTATATAGATTTGGGCATTGGCGAATCTAATGAGCCATCTGATTTAGATGATGATTCGTGGCGTGACTTATGGTGGAATTTAATTGCAATGGTTGATCCAGAAAGAGCAATAGCTGATTATGATACCGTCCTTCAATATGAAAACGAGGCAGGCGAATCAAAGGCACATACCTATCACTGGATTCATACTTTTAATGCCCTGGGGCATGTTCAAACAGGAACAGGAAATCTAACTTCGAACTACCCAGCCGCAATGGCATTTAAAAAAGACGGCATTATTAATTATCTTGCTTATAACTTTAATGAAAATGACATTACTGTAAGCTATAGTGATGGCAAGACATTTATAGTCCCAGCAAATAGTTTTAAATTAGAATCAAATTAAATTACTATTTATCCTAGTGGATTTAATTCTATGATAAAAAAACTACTAACTTATGCTTTGTGTGGAGTTTTACTCTTAATTTTTATTATTTTATACAAGGCATACACACATCAACCAACCTTTAAAGAGGTTAGCAATACACATAACATAATCCTTGATGATTCTAAATCAATTCAAAACCTATCAAAGTCTATAACTTTTAAAACAGTGTCTCACCCCAATTATGAGAAATTCGATTATGAAGAATTTGAAAAATTGGATAAACAAAAAACTCAAACCATTGGTGAAATAGACGAATTAGATAATAGGAAAGAATGGATTGATTGGGTTGGTAAATTTGGAAAAGATATTAGTGATAAATTTGAAAATATTACTGGTGAGGTTTTAAAAGGTGTTTTAGATTCAATTACTGTATCTCCAACATTTGGTAAAAATAGAAATGGTGATGAGATACAGGTTGGTCATAAATTGAAAGTTAAATTTAAACTACCTATCATTAACGACAAATTAGAATATATCGATAGTTCTAATAAATCCAAAGGATATAATTTGGTGAATGGTAAAAAAGTAAAAGATATTGGAACAATAGGTATCAATGTTGGTGGTAGGGGTAAAAAAAACAATAAAGAATGATATGGTTAAAAGTGTTACACCCAAAAGTCATCACCTACAGTGGAGTAAATTTGAGACGACTTTCATTTTAACCTCGCATTTTGCGGGGGTTTCAAAAATTACTAAAAATTAATCCCAGTAAAAACTATCTCAAAAATTTCACCTATTTTTTTGTGTTAGAGGAGGTCATAAGGTGTTGATATGACTTGTTGCGGTCTCTTATGTGTATTCATGGGACATTTATAAGAAGTTGTGGCAGAATATTTTTGTGAATAAAAAATCTTTACTTTTATTGCTGACTTTTGCTCTTTCCTGCTGCACTTCTCTAAATAAATTAGATTCTTACAAAGAAGCTGATCTTTCTTCAATTGTTTCAATTGGAGACAAGTTAAGTGTAACCTTAAATAGCGGAGACAATTATTATTTAAAAGTTGTTAGTATTAAAGAAACTCAAATGGTAGGAACTCTCCTGGAAACAGGTGAGGGTATAACTATTAAAGTTGATGATATTGAGTATATTGAAGTTGAGACCATTGATGGTGGCAAAACAACTTTGGCAATAATGGGAGGAATAGTTCTTATCCCTTTTGGGATACTGGGGCTAGTGTTTGGTACAGCAGATGCTATTTCAAGGGGAAGTTAAACCACATTCATGCAACCAAACCTTAACCCTTTCAAACACTGCAGAAATAGTGGAGAGCAAATTGTCGTTCAAATATACTCCGTTACAGTGGAGTAATTTCGAACAGTGCGTTAAAAAGGGGAACTATGGAAGCAATGGGAATACTGGGTTTTGTATTTGGACTAATAGCATTTGTTCGAATAGAAAAATTAACAAAGACTCTGAAAGAAAAAAGAATTCTCGAAGAGAATTACAAAGAGGAATAATGCACTGTTCCAAAACACTCTGTGACTGTGGAGTAAGGCAGACCAAATTACCTTACAAGCCTCGCATTCTGCAGTTATTTTAAAAACCAATCCAAATAAATCCTAGTAAAAGTTACTCTTTTTCGTTTTGTTTATCCTGATATTCTTGTAACTTCTTTTGATATTCCTCTTCAGAAAGTTTATGCCAGCCAATACATTTACCGGTTGGACTTCTTCCACAACCACATTCCATATAGCCTCCTTATAAAAAATAACTTTTTGTT
>Ga0181585_10006298_pt1 | contig 10181 bp, 8 predicted proteins | sample 071ome_29_FD_132469 | JGI IMG/M metagenome (GOLD analysis project Ga0181585, IMG submission 132469) | Coastal salt marsh microbial communities from the Groves Creek Marsh, Skidaway Island, Georgia - 071407BT metaG (megahit assembly) | ecosystem: Environmental > Aquatic > Marine > Intertidal zone... | reverse complement strand
TCGATCTCTGTGTCGCGTCCTAAAATTTCAAAAAGTACTTTAATCCTTTGGCGGGAGGGAATTAATTGGGTGACATTCCCCGTGTCTCCTTTAAAGAGTCCTGCGATTGCTTTGACTTTGTCGCCTATTTGGTGCGGTTTGTCCGGTATCTCCAAAAGGCCATCTGGAGAAAGTTTACGCAGTTCGACCATTGCTTGTGGAGGAACTAGAACTGGAGTCTCCTCCCGTTTAACTAAATAGGCTACTCCTCTCGCGTAATGAATGTTTCGAATGTGTTTAACAGGGTCAAAACGAGCGAAAAAATAACCTGGAAACAAAGGTTTAATTGGTTGTTTAATTTTTAAATTTTTTCGTTGAGTTCTTGGAAGAAAAACTTCGACTTGCTCTAGGGACGACAAAGTTGCGGCTGCAACATTTTCCATCCTCGGTTTTGAGCGAACACAATACCACCCAATTGACCAATCGTCCATGCTGAGCATTTCTTTTGTTGTCATAATTTCAATAGTCCGGCAAGGGCAGGTAAAAGTCTTTTACCCGCTTTTGTTAATCGCTTAAGTTTTTCTACGCGGATGTTTAAAAAATCTCTTTCACTTGCAGGTAAGCTCTCCAAGTTCTTCTCCATGCTTTCAATTCTCCCCGAAGCACTGTCCAGGTGGGGTAGGATTTCCTCTTTTATAAAATTGGAGAAGAGTCGGCGAAATTCGGTCTCTGCTTGAAAGTAATCCTTACGCTCTCCTGATACATAAACTGATTTTACTGATTTCAAGCTTCGAAGGGTTTTTAAGCCCTGACTTGCAGAACCAACACTTATTTCAAGCTTTGTGCATATTTGATCCATTGAAAGGGGGGACGGCGAAAAGTAAAGTAAGCCATATATTTCTCCGACGGATCTTGGCAGTCCCATGATGCTCATCATTCTTACGAAAAAATCCACTGATTCTAGAGTCAGTTGATCATAGATTGCAGAATTTTTAATGGTCTCGAGATTGGGGTCGAGTTTCATTATTTCATTTATTTCAAAAAAAAATGAAACCTGCAACCCGTAAATCGTATACAAGAAAATCCAATAATGTCTTGATCAGGAGAAAAAACTAAAATAAATTATTTATAGATGCCCGTTATTAATTACTCCGATAAAGGATTTTCTATTTTGCATAGGTTCTCCCTTGTCTTGATCATTTCTTTTTGGTTTTGGATGGTCTTGCTTTTATGGGGTATGTTAGATCTTTCGCTTATTAACCTTCCTTTTAATTATCACCTTTCTGCGGTAATAGGCTTGTTATTTTCTGCCTTTGGCTCGTTACAAAATTATGGTGAATTTTATTCCCGATCTGCTTACAAAAGGGTTCGAAGTGCATTCCTTAAAACGAATTTTCAATTGTCTATCATGGCATTTTGCGTGTTTGCGGCATACTTTGTCATCAAGGACGCACATACGAGCAGGTTTTTCTTGATCACTTACATTCTTTCCTGTTGGCCTGTTCTTGTTCTCTCAAATTTTGCATTACCCGGTGTCTTCAAAAGACTTAACGGATATTATGGGATGAAAAGGAATGCGGTTTTGGTTGGATCTCCATCTCAACTCAATCAACTTGCTTCTTGGTTGAACTCCCAGGAAAACAAGGGATTTGTCTACAGTGGTGCGTTCCTCACTGACCTTGGTAAACTTAATCTTCCTGGAATTAGAAATCTTGGTTTTTATACTGATTTGGATTCCTATTTATCTGATAATAATACCTATCAAATTGTGGTTTTGCCTGATGAAACCGATGGCGAGCGATTAATGTCGGTTGCCGATCTTGCCACAAAGTATGGATGCCGCTTTTTATTGTACAATAATCTGTCCGGCCTTTTTGACGACAGGTTGGCCTTCATGGAGGAATCGGGTAGACAGTTTCTCACATTATTAAACGAACCTTTGCAGAGTCCTTTTAACCGAATGATCAAAAGGGTGTTAGATTTGTCTATCTGTATTCCCAGTCTCTTGCTCCTCTTTCCTTTTGCGATGTTGGTGGTAAAGATTTTTCAGATTCTCCAGTCACCCGGCCCCTTGTTTTTCAAGCAAGAACGAGTGGGGATGGCAGGAAAAAGATTCGTCATTTGGAAATTCAGATCTATGTATTTTGAGGAGAAAAGCGAAGAGGATGAGGCAGTCCAGGCACAGACGGGTGATAACCGAGTGTTTGCTTTCGGGAAGACCATGAGGAGATTCAGTATTGATGAGTTACCCCAATTCATAAATGTTTTAATGGGAGATATGAGTTTGGTTGGGCCAAGACCATACTTAAAGGCCCACGACCATCTGTTTCAGAAAAGTTACAAATCCTATCGCATACGGCAGTTTGTAAAGCCTGGTGTTACGGGCCCCGCTCAATGTAGGGGTTTGCGCGGTGAATTTACTGACGACGCTTTGGTGAGTAAAAGGATTGAACTTGATTTTGCCTATGTTGGTTCTTGGTCAATTTGGACTGATATGATTATCATCTTAAGAACAGTTGGGCAGGTTTTGTTTCCTCCTAAATCTGCATACTGATCAATTTTTTGGGGACTCCCCTTGGTTGCTGTGGCATCATCAAAACTCGATTCTGTACCAATTTTGGGAATTTCTTTTTTTTCTGGCAATGTTCAGGAGGCAGTGGAATGTATTCGCGGAGGTGGTTTGCTCACGGCTCCTTCCGGTCCAGGCCTTGCAACAGATTTACTTAATTCCATAGAGTACCGAAGTGCTCTGTCGGAATCCACTATTGTGCTAGCAGACAGCGGACTTTTATCCCTTTGTAATCAAATTTTGTCCATAAATCGTTCATTAAGAAGAATATCTGGCCTTATCTTTCTTAAGGAATTTATCAAAACTATTGATTTCGACAAAGAGTCTTGTTTCTGGGTCATGCCAGACAAAGATCAGGCCGATAAAAATCGGCAATGGTTGCAAGCGAATGCCGGCACTGAAATTTCTGAAGATAGAATCTACATTGCTCCCAAATATGCAGAAAAAGAATCCATTCGGGATGAAATACTTTTAAAAAAAATCGAAGCGTCAAAACCCAATTATATTCTTTTGCAAATTGGTGGAGGAGTACAGGAACGACTCGGTCTTTTCTTAAAGAATCAATTATCTTACTCGCCATCGATTATTTGTACGGGTGCTGCCTTGGCTTTTCTTTCTGGTTGCCAAACTCGCATTCCAACCTGGGCAGACTCTTTTTATTTGGGGTGGTTCTTAAGATGTTTGGCAAATCCTAAAGTTTTCGTTCCAAGATATTGGGGTGCCTTGCATCTTGCCTTTTTAGTTTTTAAATACAGGGATAAGTCTCCTGTTTTTGAGTAAGAAAATTGATTTGGGTGCTTCCTTTTGTTTTAACTAAGAAACCAATGGCATTAATCCGGAATAGCGAAAAACCTAGAGCCAGCGTACAGGCTTTAGGATGCAGGTTAAATCAGTATGAGGGGTTAACCTTAGAAGGGAAACTTAGGCAGGCTGGATATGATGTGGTGCCTTTTGGAGAATCTGCTGAGTTGGGTGTGATTAATACTTGTACGGTGACCAATGAAGCGGACGCGAAATCCCGAACAGCTATTCGGCGTTTTAGTCGGAAAAATCCAAATTCCATTACCGTTGTGGTCGGTTGTTACTCTCAAATCTCTGCAAATGAGGTAGCAATGGTTGAAGGAGTCGATTATGTGATCGGGAATCATGACAAAATGAATTTTCTCGACTATATCGGAGATAAAAAGCCTGAAAAACCGGTGGTGGTAAGAGAGCGGATAGATCGAGAAGACTTTACGGTGGGATATGTGGGAGAAGTTGAATTTGCCCAGCGAGCGAATTTAAAAATTCAGGACGGTTGCGACTTTATGTGTTCCTTCTGTGTCATTCCTTTTGCAAGAGGACGTGCACGGTCGAGGGATTGGGATGATTTGTTTGCCGAAGCACATGGAATGATTAGCAAAGGAGTCAGGGAAATTGTCCTTACTGGAGTGAACCTGGGAACATATAGTTCGAATGGGCAAAATTTTCTTCGACTCATAGATTCGTTGTCGGAACTAGAAGGATTAGACCGGCTACGAATAAGCAGTATTGAGCCAACAACTATTCCTCATGAATTACTCGGTATGATGGCAGACTCATCTCATTGCCTGATGCCTTACCTGCATGTGCCTTTACAATCAGGTTGTGATAAGATTCTCACTTTAATGAAGAGAAAATACCAGTTACAGGAGATGCATGATTTTTTCATTCAATCCCAGGAAGTCGTTCCAAATCTTTGCCTGGGTACAGATTTAATGACCGGATTTCCGGGTGAAACAGAGGAGGATTTTCAGGAAACTTGCGAAACTTTTCTAACCTTTCCATTCTCTTACTGTCATGTTTTCACATATTCGGAGCGAGAAGGAACTGCTGCAGCAAGATCTGATACCCATATTCCTATGCAGGAAAGGCGAAGGAGGAGTTCTTATTTGAGAAGTCTCTCTTCTTCAAAACGAATGGATTGGCACACCGAACATTGTGGGAAAGAGCTACGAGTACTACTGGAAAACCCTAAGAATAATTGCGTATTTGGTTACAGTGATCACTATCTTAAAGTAATGATCCCGGATCAGGGGGCAGAAATTGCCAATCATTTTGCCACGGTTCTTGTTGAGGAAGCACGTCCCGAATATTGTGTTGGTAAAATTATCAAGATAGAGCAGTGAGAGAGTAAGCTCTTTACGCTTGCATATAAGGTGGGGAAAAACGGATAAGCGTAGATGAGTAAAATATTTTTGTGTGACGGACATAATTTAGCTTTTCGTGCTTTCTACGGAATCAAGGAATTAACACGAACTGATGGTTTCCCAACCAATATGATTCATGGATGGCTTCGTACTTTTTGGAAAATTGAAGATGAATTCTCTCCGGATCAAATTTGGGTATTTTTTGATCTCGGCGGATGTGAGAAGAGAGAGCAAATACTTCCAGAGTATAAGGCAAATAGGGGTACACCCCCTGAGGGGTTTGCAGAGCAATTGGAGTGGGTAAAACAGTTAACTTCAAGTATGGGCTATGGAGTAGGAGAAGAAGAGGGGAGGGAAGCCGATGATTTAATTGCCGCGAAGACGAGGGAGCTCGGTACAGGGGATGAAATTGTAATTGTAAGTGCAGATAAAGACTTGGGGCAACTTGTTCGCCCCGGGGTATCTCAGTTACTCCCGCCTCCAACTGCCAACCCAAGGCTTGGTTGGAGGATGCTCGATGAACAGGGTGTTGAAGAGAAGTTTGGAATTCCTCCCACTCTTCTCTTGGATTATCTTTCAATAATTGGAGATCAGGCCGATAATATATCAGGATTAAGTGGTGTGGGACCAAAGACGGCAGTTAAGTGGCTCAAGGCGTGGGGTCACTTGGATGGAATTATCGAAAATGCGGGTCGGGTTACTCCAAAGAGGTTTGGAAGTGTGATCTATGAGAATCGAGAATTATTGAAAAGAAATAAGAAGCTGATCGAATTAGATGATTCAATTCACCATGGCGGAAAAGAACCAGGGAAACCTGATTTGGGTGAAATGGAGAAGATTTTAAATGCGATGGAAATGACAAAATCCTTAGAGGAAATGTACAAAAGATACCAATCATGAATCAATTGTTCCGCCCTTCTGCAAAAGACGCTTTTCCTCTTCGATTCGATTTGATACGATAGAACAAATGTCATCAATTTTAAGTTTTGGTCTACCTAAAGGAAGCCTCGAAGAGGCGACCCTCAAGCTTTTTTCTCGTGCTGGTTTTAAGATTACCAAGGGTTCGCGTTCCTATACCCCGATTTGGGATGATCCAGAATTAGACGGTCGTTTTGTACGAGCACAGGAGATGAGTCGCTATGTTGAAGATGGCTTTTTTGACTGTGGTTTGACTGGTAGAGATTGGGTACGCGAAAATAGCTCAGATGTTGAAATAGTTGCGGACTTAGTCTACAGTCGTGCATCAAATCGTATTTCCAAGTGGGTCTTGGCTGTACCTGAAAACTCCGACATCAAAACCGTCAAAGATTTAGAGGGTAAGTCAGTCGCCACTGAGCTTGTTGAGGTAACCAAAGACTTTCTTGTTAAGCATGGAGTTACTGCAGAAGTTGAGTTTTCCTGGGGAGCAACCGAGGTGAAAGTTCCTGACTTGGTTGATGCAATTGTTGATCTTACTGAAACGGGTAGTTCGCTGAGAGCGAACAAACTGCGGATTGTAGATGTTTTGATGGAGACGAACACAGTATTGATTGCGAACAAAAAATCTTGGGCAGAACCTCAAAAAAGGGCGAAGATCGAAAATATTGCACTCATGCTTAATGCTGCATTACAAGCGGATACGAAGGTGGGTTTGAAATTAAATTTGGAGAGAAGTAAACTTGACGAATTGATTGAAGAACTCCCTGCTTTACGAAATCCAACAATTGCCTCTCTTGCAGATGAAAATTGGATCGCGGTGGAAACTGTTATCGAAAAGAAAGTCTCTCGTGAACTCATTCCTGCTTTAAAAAGATTGGGTGCGGAGGGGATTGTTGAATATCCGTTAAATAAGATTGTTCTTTAAAGTTTACGATTCAGCTTGCTGAAAATTCACAATTTTGTTTTAAAACTCTTTCACTTTTTTATTAACCCTTAACAAATCTATACTAACCTTTTGTGCTTGAAAGCACTTGTTGGTATAAGCCCCGCCACTAATTATCATGAGTGCCGTCATGGAAGACTTGCTCGCAGAGAGCAAAATTGAATTACTAAAAGAAGGTTCCGTTATTTCTGGAACTATCATGGAAGTACGACCAACTGAAGTCGTTATCGATTTTGGGGGGAAAGCAGAGGGTACAATTCCAGCACACGAATTTCTTGATCCAAGTGAGTTAGAAATTGGCTCTGATATTGAAGTTTTTCTTGAAAGATTAGAAGATCGTTATGGTAATCCACAACTTTCTTTTGATAAAGCTGAACAGAAGAAAAATTGGGAGAAAATCGTTAACACTTGCGAGGAAGGATCTGTTATTACAGGTCGTGTACGGTCAAAGGTTAATGGTGGTCTTGTTGTTAATATTGGAGTGGACGCCTTTTTGCCATCTTCTCAGGTCGATATTCAGGCTCCCAAAAACTTGGATCAATTTGTTGGCCAGACTTTTGACTTTAAAGTCGTAAAAATTAATCGTGAGCGGAAAAACATCGTTGTTTCTCGTCGCGAATTAATTGAAGAGCGCAGGCAGGATAAAAAGCGTGAAATTCTTTCCAAAATTATCCCAGGTGAGACTCGTCGGGGTATGGTTAAAAATATCACTGATTATGGTGCCTTCATCGACTTGGATGGTCTCGACGGTCTTCTACACATCACAGACATGAGTTGGGGCAGAGTTTCCCATCCAAGTGAAATGGTGAAAACTGGTGAAGAGATTACTGTTTGTATCATCGATATTGATGAGAAAAGAGAGCGAGTTTCCCTCGGGTTAAAACAACTTTCAAGCAATCCATGGGACGAAATTGAAAGTAAATTTCCTATCAACGCAAAAGTTCGCGGAAAAGTTGTTAATCTTGTACCTTACGGAGCTTTTGTTGAATTGGAGGAAGGTGTCGAAGGATTAGTTCATGTTACCGAAATGTCCTGGACAAAAAGGATTACTAAACCTGGAGAAGTTCTTAATGTTGGAGATGATGTGGATGCAGTTGTCTTGGGAATACAAAAAGATGATCAGAAAATTTCACTTGGTTTGAGACAGTTAGAAGTTAATCCTTGGGATATGGCCACGCACAACTATCCTCCGGGTGCCCGGGTTCGTGGTAAAATCAGAAATCTCACTTCTTATGGTGCATTTGTAGAGTTGGAAGAAGGTATAGACGGTATGGTTCATGTATCTGATATGAGTTGGACCCGAAAAATAAATCATCCAAGCGAGATGGTTAAAAAGGGTGATGAGGTGGATGCAATCGTCGTAGAAGTAGATACCGAAAATCAGAGAATCTCTTTGGGAATGAAGCAATTAACTCAAGACCCATGGGAAGATAGCGATAGACTTTTCAAACTTGGTGATGTTATCAAAGGAAAAGTAGCCCGAGTTGCTGGTTATGGAGCATTTATCGAATTAGATCATGAGATAGACGGTCTCGTTCATATAAGTCAAATAAGCGAAGAGCGAATTGAGAAAGTGAAAGATCATTTATCAGAAGGGCAGGAGGTTACTGCACGCGTGATTAAAATCGATAAAGATGAGCGCCGTATAGGACTAAGTATCAAGGCTGCCGATTACGATGAAGATGCATTGGCCAAGGAAGTTGCCGCTTATGACGAAGTAGGAGAGGATTTAACTACTTCCTTAGGGGATCTATTGGACGAAGCCACCTCTTATTCTGAAGAGGAGTAATCATTCTTAAGAATCAAACCCCTCAACTTAATAGTTGTGGGTGGTTTTATATCTAAGTTTTAGATTCCTTGCCTAGAATACCCTGCAGGATCTTTCTTCTCTCGCTGATTTTGTTTCTTTCATCAATTTCTTCCTGAGAAAATTGTTTTTCATGCTGTTGCATCTTTTTACGTGCATGTCTAATCGCTTGCTCTTGAAGTTGCCTAACTCTTTCACGGGTAATTCCAATTTTCACCCCCACCTCCTCTAGAGTTAGTGGGTCTCTTCCTTCAAGACCAAAGCGTAGTCTAATGATATCAGCTTCACGGGGATCCAAAGTTGAAATGACATGATCAATGTCCCCAAGTAAGGATTTGGATTGTAGGGACTCTAGCGGAGATGACGCCTTTTCATCTGCAATGATATCCCCTAAGTTGCTGCCTTCGTCTTCACTGATTGGTGATTCAAGCGAGGCAGGTTTCTTGCTCACAGCTATCAAGTGAGAAATTTTGGATACAGGAATTTTCATTTCCTCTGCAAGCTCATCTTCCGTAGGTTCACGTCCTAGTTTTTCCGTAAGATAGGCAGTCGTTTTTCTGATTTGACTGACCCTGTCAACCATATGGACAGGTAGTCGAATCGTCTTACTTTGATTGGCCAAAGCTCTTTTGATTGACTGCTTGATCCACCACGATGCGTAGGTACTTAATTTCCCCCCTTTACTTGGATCAAATCGCTCGACGGCTTTCATGAGGCCAATATTCCCTTCGTTAATCAAATCCAGTAAAGAGAGTCCAATGTGTGCATAGTCTTGAGCGATTTTCACCACCAATCGAAGATTGGCCGTAATCATTTTTTCGCGGGCTTTCTCGTCTCCCTTAGCGATTTTCTTAGCTAATTCAATTTCTTCCTCTACTGTAATGAGAGAAATAGCGGCAATTTGCCTTAGATAAATATCGAGAGAAGATTGTTCTGAATTTTCCAACATTGGCTATAAGGATATTTAAATCAGGATTGATCAAGCTTTTCCGCTATTAACGAAGCATAAAACATTCCTTTTGCTTTATTGATGGTCTCGTTGAATTCCATTTCAGGAACGGAGTCTGCAACAATTCCAGCCCCTGCTTGAAGATTAATATTTCCGTCTTGAATAATGGCGGTTCGAATTGCGATGCAGGAATCATGATTACCTTCAAAGCCAAAGTACCCCAATGCGCCTGCATAAGCATTTCTACAGGTATTCTCGAATTCAGAAATTATTTGCATGGCTCGGATTTTTGGAGCACCACTAACAGTCCCGGCCGGAAATGTCGCACGCATCAGGTCAAAGGCATTTTTTTCTGCAGATAGTTTACCAACAACCTGTGAGACAATATGCATAACATGGGAATATCTCTCCACATTCATGAATTCGGCAGCTTTTACACTTCCATGTTGGCAAACTCGACCGATATCATTTCTTGCCAAGTCAACAAGCATCAAGTGTTCTGCTTTTTCCTTCTCATCGGATAAAAGCTCTTCTTCAAGTGCCTGATCTTCAGCTTCGTTTCTTCCTCTTGGACGGGTCCCTGCAATCGGTCTAATCAGAACATCATCATTATTTAGTCGCACATGAACCTCGGGAGATGCCCCCACTATCGCGTAATCCCCTGTTTCCAATATAAACATGTAGGGCGAATGATTACTCGCCCGAATCGCACGGTACAGATTAACGGGTTGCCCCGAAAAAGGAAATGTGAACCTTTGAGACAGGACTGATTGGATTATATCTCCCGAGCGAATGTATTTCTTTGTTTTTTGGACTAATTCTTCAAATTCGAGCTGAGAAAAATTTCC
>Ga0181585_10006293_pt1 | contig 10183 bp, 1 predicted proteins | sample 071ome_29_FD_132469 | JGI IMG/M metagenome (GOLD analysis project Ga0181585, IMG submission 132469) | Coastal salt marsh microbial communities from the Groves Creek Marsh, Skidaway Island, Georgia - 071407BT metaG (megahit assembly) | ecosystem: Environmental > Aquatic > Marine > Intertidal zone... | reverse complement strand
TTATGTAGGGGATCAATCCTTTAACACAGAAACCGCTTTGACACTGCCAGGTAGAAATGTACCTGACTATGGCGAACCAGTTGACACTAACTTCGTCCACTTGTTGGAAAACTTTGCTAACAGTACTCCACCACAATCCACAGTAACACTAACTGGACAACTTTGGTATGATACTTCAGACGGTATCTTTAAAGTGTATGATGGTACTAACTGGGTACAAACAGGTAAAGTACCAGTAAGTGAACTTCCTCCCACAGGTAACCAGGTAGAAGGTAATTTTTACTTTGACGAAACCATACGCAAGTTAAAAGTATATTACGAAAATACTTGGTATGACAGTTCATACGCTGGCGAAGTAAGTACCTCGTATAATACTATTGGACAAGGCTCACCCAATTTATTTGGTGCCCGTATTAGAAACATCTTTTTAAGAAGAGCATCAGATAATCGTGATGTACCAGTTTTGGCTGTCACACAAAGTTATGATGGCTTAGACACTATTGATATTGTAAATGGTACAGTACCAACACTATACGGATCAGAAACACTTATTGGATTGTTTAGTCGTAATCCTGAGTTCGTGGCGTTGGATGTTGTTACCAATTCGGAAGAGGAAGCTCTTAATTTCTGGAACGAACTTAATGAGCCTGGTGGCATAGGCACAACTATTAGACCTGGCTTGAATATGCGTAAAGACGCCACAGCAGAATACCCCATAGCCAGTTTAGCCAGACGTGCTGAGACAAGTTACGCACTAAACTTAGGCAGTTATGGCGCTGACGGCGCTAACATTGCCGCGGCTAATGTGTATCATCACCTTGCTGATAGTTTACCTGCTAGTAACTTAACATATAATCTTGGTGCTCCAGCAAATGTATTTGGCAGAGCATACATCAATGATTTGTATTTAAGCAATGCTTTGTTAGCTACTAACGATAATGTTAGCATAGGTACAGACGATAGACCTATTCAAAACATGTATGTAACAAATATTGAAATAGATGGTAACCTGCTAATAGAAGGCGACAACGTAAGCATTGGTTCTAATACTTCACCAGTGGGTAACATTTATGTAGATGAACTGTATGTTTTTGAACACCTTAGCATTGGTAATGTGGAAGGTGATACAAATTATTTCTTCCCATCAAGCAGAGCTGGCAATTCCAGACTAGTTTGTAATGATGACGGCACTCTTTACTGGCTAGACAATGGCGCAGTATTTACTAATATTTCACCAGAAAATGGTATACAAGTTAACATCAGAGTGGATGATTACGGTGGTTCATATGGTAATATCTTTAACCGCACTGCATCTATTGGAGCAGTAATTGGTAAGGGACTTTCATTCGATGCTAACGGTGCTATTCAGGTTGAGTTTACTGAATTTACAACGTGTGATATTATAGAAGGCACTGATTGTGGTAACTTGTGGTATAGTGATGAGCGTGTGTTTAACTTCTTGGAAGTAGCCGTCGCACCTCCATATGATACAGGTCTACAAACAGTTAAAAATGGTACAGACGATTATACTCTCCAAATGCACGGTGGTGCTAGAAGAGTAGTTGGTAGCATACAACCTGAAACTGATAGTCCCATAAGAATAACTAACGGTGATAGTGAAACCAGACCTAGTGGCAATTCTAACAGAGACGTATATGGTTTTGGATTAGTTGAGGTTGGTATTCAACTTGGTCCAGTGTCAGCCTCTGATGGCGCTACAGGTATCCAAGCAGGCACTGGCTTAGACGATTCAGGAGCAGAATTAAGTCTTGATTGGGCGGCAGTTGCTGATAATCTGTTTGATTTTGATGCAAGCTCAGATGGCCCAGCAGGAATCATAACACCTGCGCCTGTGGGCACACTGGGCATTGCTAGAGTAACTGGTAATCCATCAGAACCAGCGACTCATGTTTTATATGTAAAATCTATTGAAAAACTTGATGGCAACCCCACTGACAAGATAATGTATAAGCACAAAAATAATGTCATGGAAACTACACTAGGTAAGATTACTTTTGGTACTGGTACCTCTCAGATCATCCATGGCATGGAAGGAAATGACAATAGCCGAGGATATTTACGCCACAACGGTAACGGTTACTTTACAGATGGTGGCGGCGCCAACAACGGCAGTATCATATGCGATGGTGACGTCACAGCATTTAGGCAATCTACAAGTTCAGATGAGAGACTCAAGAAAAATATAAGTCCCATAACCGACGGATTGGACAAAGTATTAAAACTACAGGGTGTAAATTATCAATTTATTAAGGACAGAGACAATCGCAGAGAAGTAGGACTAATTGCTCAGCAGGTTGAAGAAGTAGTACCAGAGGTAGTAGGCGAAAAAGAAGATGGTATGAAAACTGTTAATTATGGTGCTTTGGTTGGTGTACTTATCGAAGCCATCAAAGAACTTTCCCAGGAAGTAGAAACTCTCAAAGCTAAGTTAGGGGACTAACGTGGCAACCGCTCCTATTCGTCCTTATGACAAACGGGAACTAAATGTAGGAACCTGGACGGGTCCCTCAAACGAACCTGCGTATGCGGGTGATGATTTTTTAGCAGGCAAGTCATACGCTACTGGTTGTAGTGGTACAAAAGCAACCAACCCAGGCATACCATCTAGTAGTTGGAGCGTGGGACCAGGCGTTGTTGAAGAACCCGACGGCACAATCAAAAGGTACTTCCTTCATGGTGGTGAAACTGTTATTGACAATTATTGTCGCAATGACGGTATTACAGAATCTAAATACCAAGCCTTGGTAGATGCTAATAACGATGCTTACAAAAATTACTGTGATAATGCTGTGGGTGGTATACACTATCTCAAAGATCCTAACTGTGGTTATGTCAGACAAGTTTCCAGATCCATAGGTGTTGACATATGGAATCCACTTCCCCCAGAACCTGACCCTGAAGACGATCCAGATTGCGAAATCGCTGGCAAACTTCTTAGCACTGTTACTGTAACTGGTACCGCCGCAGGTACTGGTTATGGTGTTGGACCTTACTCTATCAACAGCGACATTGGACTCGTTGCAGTACACGCAGGATTAATTAACGTTGGTGACACTGCTAAAATAAGACTTAAATCTCATGATCAAGACAAGGTAGCAAATTTTCCAGGAAGTACCAGAAATGGTGTAACTACATTTGATAGCAGTGGTACAGTACAAGGTATTATTGAAAGCGTAATCATAGTTAATCCTGGTACAATGGGTAGTAGCAGTACAAGCGTAACACCACTGTCAGTAAATGGAGAAAATGCTGAACTATTGGTTACTTTAAATAATTCTCTGCAAGTAGTTGGTGTAAACGTTTACAATGGCGGACAGAATTATCAGGTAGGCGACACATTCGAAGTTAACTCTCTGGGGTTTGGCCCAGGTGTGGGAAATCCAGCTTTGCTTCAGGTATCGGCAGTAAGATCCGCCACTGCTGGAGGTGGTGCCTGTGCAGTAGATCTAGAATTAGAAGAACTTTTAGAAGAAAAACCTGACGAATGTGAACCAAAGTTTGAACAAAAAAGCATTACTGTTGATGGTAATAATGCCGCCCTCAGAGGACCTATTAACGGACTCAGAGTTAAAAATCCTTTTGCTAACCCCAACAAGGTTGTTAATAGTTTAAGTGAGACAGATTCAGATTATAACTGGTATGAAAGTTGTCCAGTAGTCCCTGATGGAGAACAGGAATATATAGGGCAGTATACTTTTAGTTTAACTAGCGATAGTCCATCATTTAATGAAGAACATACAGAAGCTAGGTTTACATATAATTTTACTCGTTACTTTGATATGACTTCTGGATGCTGTCCGGGATCGGGCGGTGGCACAATTACTGGTGTCAGAATAAAGGATGCAGGTGCAAGAAATACTAAAAACCCAGTAATACGTCCAGACAATGTAAATGGTGATGGTGCCTCATTCAATATAACTGTTGACTCAGAAGGTACATTGACTAATGTAGCCATTATTAATGGTGGCCTGGGCTACAAAGTTGGCGACACATTTAGGGTAACTTCAACTTATGTGTTTAACTATCCAGATGACGCTATAGTAGAAGTTACATCAGTTACTCCAAACCAGGCTTGTCAAAACAGCAATAGAATAAACTGGAAAGTCAACTCAGTAAAAGTTGATACTGATGGTGGTGGTGATGGTTTTGCTGTGGGTGATAAATTTGAACTCAAACCCATATTTGGAACCGATGCTTACGACGATGGTTATACAAACATAAATGCCATAATAGAAGTCATTAATATTGAAGGTCAAATTGTAAGTGGCGGCACCATAAACTATATCATTGAGAAGGATGCCACACTTGTATATACTGACACAGCTAAAAATAAAACTATAGACCTTGTCAGAGATTATCTTCCTGACACTACCACAGATGAAATTTTAATAAACACTGCTGAAACTGTTTTTGTATGGTGCCTGGAAAATATATTTAGACCTCCCACAGACATAGAGTTCCAGTATTGGATCAGACAAATCTATCCTCAGGGAGGTGAAATGACTCCTGAGATAGACACTGACATGACAGCCTATTTCGGTACTGAAACCCAAACTACTGGTCAGGTATTACAAATATTAAGCAGTTGTGATACTCAAGTACCAGTGGGAGAAGATGAACCAGATGAAAAAGGAGTAGCAGAAGCAGACGGAACTGATTGCCGTTGGGATAGACAATCTTTCTTTGTTCCTTCTCAGACAGCCGCCACAAATATGAAAGTCAAAGAGCTGTGGGACTTTTTTGGGCAGCCGCGTGGACCAAGCGGCCCAGGAGGTGGTACAAACGCCGGTGGATTTAGTAACCCCCGACCAGAAGATGATGTAGGCTTACTACAGGACAATGAACCAGATCTATCAGATTTAGCTGGTTTAAAGGTTTGGCGTTGGGTACCTTGTACTGATGGTAGTAATCAGGGTGCCTCTAACTTGGGCGGATATGTTGAGGATACAGTACCCATTCCAGGCCTGGATGAAAATTGTAACAACCAAACCGTGGAAGATCAGTACGCCGTTTACGATAAAGAATCTAAAGTTTATTATGTTAATAACACTAGTTCTGTATCTAATTTAGTCAGGGAAACAAAGACACAGCAAGCACTCCAAGTAAATCAGATGTATCTGGATCCTGTAACAGGAGTTGGTAGACCTGCTGGACAAAAAGGTTTGAACTACTGGCTAGGTGAAATAGCCGTAGATAAGGTTGAGGATCGTCATGCCACATATTGGAACAGATCAAAAGTCGTGTGGTCTGGTGGAAGAGAAACAGAGGGAGTGTTTGTAGATCAGACAAAGACAAATTTAGCAAACGCTGTAAATGACGAGTATTTAAACATAGTTGGCAGGCCTGCAGAACAACTTGGTCTAGATTATTGGGTCAAGGAAGCCGAACGAGATGGACTGGATTCCATGTTAGTAAACCTCAGAGCTGGTTTACAACTGGAAGTTGAAACGGAAGGCAGTGCTACAGAGTTTGTGTATGGTTATGATCGTATGCTAGAGCATCTGGCATATAGTCTACTATATGGTGAAGAGAAATCCAGAGGCGGCGTCAGAGACATAAAAACTTATTGTGAATACCAGACTACAGATAGTCTGGATGTAAGTTGGTTCCACGACACTAGACCGCCGCCCTGGTATGGTAGCGTAGATATTTCTGGAAGACCTGAAATCTCCCCCACAAAGATTGGCGACAAGATCTACTTTAAAAACACCCCTACAAATCAGGGAGAAACAAAACAGGGTTATGCTAGTCCAGATTCTACTTCAAATCCTAAAGTAGAGTTTGAAAATCAATATGTTGTTTCATGGCCCACATTAACTGGTGAGCCTAGCCCAGGGCAACCCATGCCTATTATAGTAAGGTTTGTAGAAATAACTTGGTTTGTTGACTTTGAAGGAACTAACCCTATTTCCGTATTTAAGTTACGAGATTACACTAGTGACTTACTACAACCTATTGTTGGAGACCGAGATAAGCTATATTTACCCGGGCAGGGTGAGGAATATGGCGGATCGTTTAATGTAAATAATAATTCTGACCCCACCTTACAAACGTTGAATATGATGGTAAGTAATTACTTATTACGAGAATCGTCCGGCGGAGCATTTGCTCCTATTTCGGAATTTTTAGCAGAGAGATTATCGTGGGATGAATCTCCAGAATTTAAGTATAAAATATACCCCAAAATAGATGCCAGAGCTTATGTATTAAATCCAGATACTGGTGAAAACATATCCGAATTGATGAGAGCAGATATAGAAGTTTTAGCCGCTGATACTGAAGCAAACAGATTTTTCTCATCCTGGGGCGAGTGTACTACATGTAATGACGGCACTGTGGTGTGTCCACCTCAAACTTGTCCCACTACTACTTGTCCAGATGGTACTCCTCCACCTTGTGGACCCACAGGTAGTTGTAATCCCTAAGTAACTTGTCAGCAAGGCAACACACTACAAGTTTTAACAAATGAACCTACTAAGTTGACATTTAGATTTGATGTCAACACTAATTACTGTAACACTCAGGGAACTGCTAAGGTATCAATTCGTAGATGGTGGCCTTGTCCCATATTTGGACCTGCTAGTCCTATGTATAACTCCTGGCTGAAGGACTCCAACGGCAATGAACTTATAAAAGTACCAGTGCCTGTAGTTGACGGTACAGCAACCTTTGAACTGCCTGTAAACACGTCCAAAAACGACTATTTGGCTACGGGTTATGGAGGTCAGTTCTATGACGATCCTGGAAGCTGCCATTGGAATTATACAGCATACTGGGAATATGAGCATCCTAATAGCACATGCAATGACGCCGCTTGGGATCCTCCTGGTTGTGATACAGGGGAAGGATTAAGCCAACTACCTGAAGTTTTGTGTATACAAAAAGAAACTTGTGGTGCATCTAAAGGTAGTGATACAGATTGTAGTAAGGCAGACTGGGCCAACGAATTTGCCATATACGAAATGGATCCAACAAATGGTTGTTTGCCATATTGTTCAACAGCAGGTAATCAAACATTCTATTGGAACGACAGAAATAATGATCCTAAACCTGGCGTAAACTGTAGTGATGGAATAACTGGAAATAATACAGCGCCATGTACTGACGATTGCCCAGCTTGTGAGCAGACTTTCTTTGTACAAATTGGAGAAACAACAGAATGTGGACCTTTAGTTTCCAGACCTGGTATGTCAGAAGGACCATATAGTCCAGGCATTAACAGTGGAAGATTTAAGACCACTGGTGTAGATTGGATAGCAACACCCAACTTCTTCGCCACAAGTTGGAAAGTCTCTGATGTACAGAGAAAAACAGACACAAGCGGTGAAGATTATGTTAATATGCAGTTGGAGGCTTGGGTAAATGTACGGGGTGTAGGCTATGACGGAATGTTTACCAAGGGCAAGGACAGAGCTATTGATTGGGATTTAGATGGCGCAGATCAGGACGCTACCATAGATGGTTGGGAATGTGGCACACCAGGGCAACCTGGATATTATAAATGTACGCCTGCCGGTTTAGGCCAATACACAGAGAGTTGGATAAACTATGATGGTAGTACAGGATCTGACTTTACTTATAGTTGTAATCCCTGGGCAAATGCACCTGATCCTAGTTGTGCACCTGGAGGCCAAATTGAAGTAGATTGTAGTGCTGAAATCAGAGTTGTAGGACAGTGGTATTACAAATATTTCTTTAAGAACGGCACAGAGAGTGAATTGATTCCTCTGAATCAGTATGAAAATTATAATGATGCCCAAAATAGAACAGAGGTATTTGAAGTTGAAGAAGATTATTGGCCTCAGGGCAGTAGTGAGGCTAATGCTTTCAGATTTGGTTATGGTGGCGAAAGTGGTCAATACTCCTACTTTACATTTGCAGGCGTAAGACCAGTACCCAGTGGAACCAAGGATGGTGGACAAAATAAGGGCATAGCGTCAGTAGGAATTTATCTGTCAGCCGCCGCCTCGAACGACGAGTTTGGTAATGTAAAATATGATAATCCACCAGCAGGATACAAAGCCACTTTCTTTGGTACTGACGTTACTATTGATAGTCCAAGACCTCCCTGGAACATTGGCACACAAGGCCCTGGACCCAAGGACGAAATTTTCTTTATTGGTAAGTTTAGTGTAAACCCTCCAGCAGAATTTCCCGAACCAAAATGGACTGGTGATAGAATAGATGGCTGTGAGGATGCACAGGTTTATGATTTGTATGACTTCAATAAAGAAGGTGGATTAGTATGCGGAGAAATAGGTCAGCCAGGAAGTTATAGTTGTATTCTATCTGGCTTAGGTCAATATCAAGAGAGTTGGACCAACTATGATGGCACTACTGGAGGTGGTTTAAGATATGGTTGCGATCCCTGGACAAATGCACCTGATCCTAACTGTGCCCCACCAAAATCATCTGTTGTGCTTAAAGCAAACAATGACAATGGCGGTATTTTTGATGCTGACTGGAAGGATAAACAACCTTCAAATTGTGGCGAAGGTTTAAGAATCATATGGTATTTGGATGGTTATGTCCGCAGTGGAGATTATGAATTAGATCCTGGTAATAGGCTGAGTTGTGGTGAAAACACACAGGACTTTAGTCAATTGGCTATAGATTCTAACAAAACTTATACTGCTGAATATATTATTGTTGACAATAACATTAGAGCTGGCACAGGAATCAATGGCTTGCCCACACAACATATAGCAGAAAAATATGTAAACTTTGACTGGACAAGCGTTTATAACGATCCTGACGCAAAACCCTATGCCTATTCAGATGTTAGAGCCTGGACACTTAAAAGGGGAACAAGGGGATTACCCATAGAGATTACCACTAAAGAAGATGGTAGTCCTCTATCTGAAAATGATTTATGGCAGGTAATATTGGGCGGTGCTAGTTGTACCTTCCAGGGCAATGATGGCGGTGGTGACAAAGACCTCACTGGCTTGAAGAATCCAGATTTTGATATTGTATCCTCTGATGAAACATGGAACGGAAGTAATAATAATTTACCATGCTATACTGCCGCAGAACGCGATTGCTGTAACCCAGTGTATGCCGCTAATAATCCCACAAACAGATGTGAAGAGGAAATCATAGGCGTAATTTATAATTGTTGTGATGACAATTTTGGTAATGGTAAACTAACAGCCAGAGTCAATAACGCTAACACAGCATGGCCTAATATCCCAGGTACACAGGAAAAGGTTGTGGGAACAATCAGTTACTTATGGGAGAAGCAAGGCAACAATTCTACCTGGTCTGCTATACCAGGAGGCACTGGTGCTACAATTACCTATAGTGCGGATGGATCAAGATATCGCTGTACAGTAACATTTGATCTCACAGGTAACGTACCCAGTGGCTATACCGCCAAACCTATTAAAACTACAACCACTAAGGTGTTTCAAGCAAATGATGAACAAACAGAAGTTTGCCCAGATGGCACAGTGGTTCCCGTAGGAACACCATGTCCAAATACCTTGCCCTGTTCGCAACCAACTTTCCTAGATTCATCTGAACCAGAAATTTATATTCTGACAGGAAGTGTTCAAAGTGGATTTAACAAAGCCACATACGCTAATCCAGCATTGGGCGAAACGGTAACTATGATAGTAACTGGTTTGTGGAGCGGATTCTTTAGTGCTAAATTAAAATATCTCAGAGCCACTGCACAACTCAGAGAAAGTGCTTTAGGACCAGCAGTTCAAACTATCGATCTTGTACCAAGTACAGATCCCAATCAGAAGATACAGGACGATATCTTCTTTAGTGGTGGTTTCCAGGTATCATCTGCCACTGCCACTACTAAAAACTATCAAGTTTCATTCACAATATATTATCAGTGTGAAGGCTCAGCGTCTACGCAGGTAACCTGGGGTATGTCTAATATCTGTAAAGTACAATGGGGTAGCACACAAGAGCCCTATATGTCAGGGGCGGCACAATGTTATAATGCTCCAGTATATCAGAATGCCGCAGGTTGTGGTAGTTGGCTAGCACAATGGGTATTCCCAGCAAATCCATCTGCTAGCGGTTTGTATTTCATGACTCCAGGAAGCGATGTTCGCGGTCCTAAATGGAATCCTGACAACGCTCTCAAGGGTAACTGTAATGCTTGTCCAGCGGTTAGTCAAGAGTGCCCAACAATAAATGTTAA
>Ga0181585_10006292_pt1 | contig 10184 bp, 11 predicted proteins | sample 071ome_29_FD_132469 | JGI IMG/M metagenome (GOLD analysis project Ga0181585, IMG submission 132469) | Coastal salt marsh microbial communities from the Groves Creek Marsh, Skidaway Island, Georgia - 071407BT metaG (megahit assembly) | ecosystem: Environmental > Aquatic > Marine > Intertidal... | reverse complement strand
ATAAAAAATATGGAAAATAATCCTAATGGAAGCAAGCTTATGATTTCTTGGTCTCTTTCTATAAAACCACCATCAAGAATTGGTTTCATAATAGCTGATAATGCTGGATCACTTAAGGCGGTTATTATCATACCAATTATAGCTATTGTTAGTGGTGTTGAATTATTTTTTAATGCAATACTTACTAATCTTTTATAGATCTCCCAACCATTTTTTTTATTAATTTCTCGCAATTTCTTATATACTTCCATTAATAGTAATAAAGTGTATATTCTACAGAAATGATTAAAAATGTAATCAAAAGATTATTTCCAAAGTTAGATGCCGTAAAAGAAGAAAAGATTTTGAAAATCTTTGGTCCTGCTGTTTTACAGCCAAATTTATGGCATATTAATAAAAAATCAGTATCTAGAGGTTTTGCTATAGGTGCATTTTGTGCTTTTATTCCAATACCAGGGCAAATGATATTAGCGGCTTTTTTATCGCTGATGTTTGCGGCTAATCTTTCAATCGCAATAATTTTAACCTGGATAACAAATCCTTTAACGTTTACTCCAATATTTTTCTTTGCTTTTAAAATTGGAAATTTTTTTATTACAAAAGATATAACACCTAAAATAACAGATAATGAATTAAATTTATTGTCAAATATAGCTCATATTTGGGAGCCATTATTTCTAGGTTCAATCATTCTTGCCTGTATAGGATCAATTATTAGCTACTTAATGATAAGAATTTATTGGAGATATTATGTGATAAAAATTTGGTCAAAAAGAAAAAAATAACTAATCTTTTATGTTTATCAAATCTCCATTTTGTATAGAATATTTTTTGTTTAATAATGCTGCTATATTAAGATCATGAGTAGCCATTATAAGTGATGATTGATTATAATTAACAAGATCTTTTAATAAAGAAAAAATATTATTAGCATTTGTCTTATCTAAATTTCCTGTAGGTTCATCAGCAAATATAATTTTAGGTTTATGCACTATAGCTCTAGCTATAGCTACCCTTTGGCGTTCACCACCAGATAATTTATCTATCTGATAATTTGTTCTTTTAGAAAGACCAACTTGCTCAATAATATCATCAGTTTTCATAGCTATTTGTTCAACGTCTTCACCTTTAATTATAAGTGGTAATGCAATATTTTCTTTAACATTTAATTCTTTAATTAAATGGTGAAATTGATATATAAAACCTATTTTATTTAGACGTATGTCGCATAGTTCTTGCTCAGTAAGTGATGTAAGCAAACAACCGTCAAATAAAATTTCCCCAGAATCAGACTTTTCTAAAGAGGATAAGACTTGAAGTAAAGTGCTTTTGCCACTACCTGATGATCCTATTATACTAACTGTTTCGCCTTTAGAGACATCAAAGTTTATATTATTTAAAACACAAATTGACTCATTACCTTCTGTAAATATTTTTTTAAGATTTTTACAAATAAGCATTTTAATTACCTTTAAGCACTTCTGCTGGTTTAGTTCTAGATGCATTAATTGATGGGTATAATGTGGCTAATAAAGAAAAAATAAATGAAATTGATGAGATAAAAATAATATCAAAAATTCTTATTTCTGCCGGAACTTTACTTATCATGTATATGTCTGAATCTAAAATACTATAACCTAATATTAACTCAATAAATTCAACAATAAGGTCTATATTATAACAAAATATACACCCTAAAATTATTCCGAGCGCAATACCAATAACGCCAAGAAAGCATCCTTGAAAAATAAATATTGCCATAATTTTTTTTGAGCTCATTCCAATTGTTTTTAAAATAGCAATATCAGATTTTTTTTCTGAAACAACCATAAATAATGAAGAAATTATGTTAAATGTAGCAACTAAGACTATTAACAGCATTAATAACATTAACATTGTTTTTTCCATTTGTAGCGCTTTAAAGAAATTCTTATTCATCATTGTCCAATCAATAACAATATACTCGGGGCTGATTTCAGTCCTGATTATCGATGACATTATTGGTGATTTGAATAGATCAAATAATTTCAATCTTAATCCTGAAACATAATTATCCATTTCGTATAATTTTTGAGCTTCTTCAATATCAATAAAAACTAAATCTTTATCATACTGATGCATTCCAAATTCAAAAATAGATGAAACTTCAAATCTTTTAAATCTTGGAACAATACCAATTAAAGTTGAGTTTGCTCGAGGTATAATTAAAGTTAATTTATCACCTATATTTAAATTCATTTTTTTAGCAAGGTCAGAACCTATTGAAATTTGATAAGGATTATTTCCTATTTTATTTAATTCTCCTTTTATTATATTATTTGACAAACTAGTCACTTCTTTTTCATATTCAGGTATAATTCCTTTTAATTGAATTCCATGAACATTTCCACCATAACTGATCATTGCTTGCCCTTCTACATATGGTGCAGAGGCAGCAACTAAATTGTTTCTATCTATTTTAAACTTTAACTTATCCCAATCTTTTAGCTCATAATTATTCTGAGTAACAATAACATGAGAGACCATACTTAGAATTTTATTTCTCATTTCATTATGAAAACCATTCATAATTGACATGACTATTATTATAGCGGCTATTCCTAGTGATATCCCTATTATTGAAGACTTTGAAATTATAGAAGTAAAACGACTATTTTTTTTAGATTTCAAATATTTGTATGCAAGATATACTGTTATATATTTCATTTTTCACTTGTCACTATTGAGTCAATTTTTAATAAAATATAATTAGATGATTCTAAAACTATGGGTAACGAAGTTCCTATATAATCACCAGGGGAAGCCATAGCCTTCTTTTCACTTGAAATTCTAGCTTCTATAACTACTTCATTAACTGATGATAGTGTTTGGTTATTAATCATATACATTGTGTTATCAAGTTTAACATTATAATTTCTTTTTTGTTTTTTTACATCAAAAAAGTCAATAGCTAATGGTATCCTCATACCACTTGATCTCCTAGCATAAACAAATAGTATTTCATTACCAACTATTTTATCAAGTAAAGAATCGTGAACCTGTATTGTTATATTAATAATTGGTTCTTTGCTTTGAAAAAAATGTGATATTTGATATCTCGCTAATTCGCTTGAAAATGAGTATATAAATGCTGATGTAATTGGAACAAAAAAAATTAAAAAAAAAATAATTTTTTTATTAGTAATTTTATTATACTGAGGAATATCTTCTTCATTATTTTTTTTTACGTAAAGAATATTTTTCTTATAAATATTTTTTTTAAAACCATATTTCCAAAATAAAAAAATTAAACATATTGCTAGAATTATAAAAGGACCATACCAAAGAAAATATGTAGACTTTTTAATAGGTGGATTATATAAAACATAATCTGTATATCTTTCAGACATAAACTCATATATTTCGTCACTAGATTTACCATTTCTTATTAATTCTTTAACTTTCAGTCTAAGGTCTTTAGCAAGACTCGAGTCTGATTCTGCAAGTGACTGATTTTGACAAACCAAGCATCTTAAGCTTCCTATAATCTCATTATATTTTTTAGATTCATTTGCATGCAAATTATTCGAAAAAATAAAAATCGCAATACAGTATAAGATTAATTTTTTCATTTTTTCATTAATGGTAATATAATTTGATTATAAAAATTTTGATCTATTGGTCCAACATGCTTATAAATTATTATTCCATCTTCATCTATTACAAATGTTTCAGGGGCGCCATATACACCATAATCAATTGCAATATTTCCATCAGTATCAACTATAATCTTTTTATATGGGTTTCCTCTCTCCTTAAGCCAATTTATAGCAGAATCTTTTTCATCCTTATAGTTTAACCCAAATATATCAATTTCGTTATTTTTATACATATTCATTAAGTAATTATGTTCTATTGAACACCCGTAACACCAGCTTGCCCAAACATTAAGGATATAAAATTTACCCAATAGTTCTATATTTGTAATGCTCTCTCCTGTAATTAAATCTATTGATTTAAAGTTCGGAGCTGTTTTACCAATAAGCGGAGAAGGAATTAATGTCGGATCCTTATCTAAACCGGCATATAAAAAATAAATAATACCTAGAAAAAATACAATCGATAATGTTGAAAACCTAAAATTCATTTTAATTTTTTTTGATAAAAATTTAAGTTTCCAAATATACCAAATAAACCACCCAATATCATTAATATCGGGCCAAGCCACAAAAACTGTATAAATGGCTTATAGTATATGCGAACAACCCAAGAATTATCATTTATTTTCTCTCCCAGAGCGACATATATATCCTTAGATAATGTTGAATAGATTGCTGCTTCAGTCATAATATTTTTTTGGGTATTATACGTTCTCTTTTCTGGAAAAAAAGATACAAGATAATTTTTATTATAATATAAATCGAAAATTCCTACTTTAGATGTATAGTTTTTTGAAAATTTATTTTTAACGTCGTTAAATTCAATTTGAAAATCTTGAATGGTAATCTTTGTACCCTTTTTCATAATTACTTCATGTTGAGATGAATAGTAATTACTTATGGTGATTCCAATAATTAATATACCTATTCCAATGTGTGAAATTAAATTTGCAGATAAAATTCTTGTTTGAGTAAACTTATAGAGTGAAGATAAAATTGTAAATATTGCTATAACGATAGCTAAAAAAACAATAAAATTTTCTACACCAACATAGAAATGTAAAAAGAAATATGTAATTATTAATGAAAATATAATGAACAATCCTAGTTTTTTTATTAAATAATTATAATTAGTTTTGCCCCATACGCTAAATATTGCTGGTGACATTAAGAATACTATTGGTAGCGTTAATGCTGAAAAAATAAAGTTAAAATATGGAGCACCTACTGATATTTTCCCAAGATTCAATGTACTTGAAATTAAAGGGTATAATGTGCCTAATAAAATTGCAAATGTTGTTACTGTCAAAAATAAGTTATTTATTAATAATATAAATTCCTTAGAAGTAATATCATAATTACTGTAAGTTACTAACTTAGAAGATTTAATAAAATAAAGCAAAAGTGATAAACCAATAACTATTGTCAAAAATACTAATATGTATAATCCTCTTTCTGGATCATTTGCAAAAGCATGAACTGAAACAAGAATTCCAGATCTTACTAAAAATGTTCCAAGTAAGCTTAAAGAAAAAGTCAAAATAGATAATAATATCGTCCAACTAATAAAAATACCTCTTTTTTCAGATACAATTAAAGTATGTAATAAAGCAGTAACAGCAAGCCAAGGCATGAACGAGGCATTCTCTACTGGATCCCAAAACCACCATCCTCCCCAACCAAGCTCATGGTAAGCCCACCAACTTCCAAGTGATATACCAATAGTTAAGAACATCCAAGAAGCAATTACCCACTTTCTAATCCAAGATAACCATTCTGGTTCAATATCTCCATTTATCAAAATAGCTAGAGCAAAAGCAAATGGTACACTGGTGCCAACATAACCAAAATATAACATTGGGGGATGAATTATTAACCCAGGATCTTGTAAAAGAGGATTTAGATCATTTCCATTTAGAGGGATCGGAAAAATTCTATCAAAAGGATTTGATGTCAATAGGATAAAAAGCAAAAAGAAAAGTATCAAAATTCCCATAATTGCAAGCATATCTATAATTACTTTTTTTGGAATATTTTTAGAAAAAAAAGCGATTGAAAAACACCAAAATGCAAGAACTAAAACCCATAACAAGATAGATCCTTCATGCGCTCCCCATACAGCAGAAAATTTATATATATTTTCTAAATTAAGATTTGAATTAGCTGCTACATATCTTAAAGAAAAATTATCAGTTAAAAAAGCATATGATAATACTAGAAAAGAAGATAATAAAAATATTAATATTATCAAAGATATGTTTTTACTAAAATTATAACAGTTATCAATATTTATATATCTCTTTAAAAAAATAAAAGAAAATAAACATAAGGATAATGCTGCCGAGAAACTCAGTAAAATATTTCCTAGTTCCGTTATCATTTGTTAAACATCTTTTTATTTTTTTCTTTCATCATATCAGCAACCTCTGGAGGCATGTAATTTTCATCATGCTTTGCTAGTACTTCTTCTGCTATAAATTTTTTTTTACTTATTAGTTTTCCTGTCATTACAACTCCTTGCCCTTCTCCAAATAAGTCTGGAAGTATCCCAGTATAAGTAACATTAAGCTCTTGTTCTAAATCGTGTACTGTAAAATTAACTTTTAAGCTGTTATTTATTTTTTTAACGGAGTTAGCTTTTACCATTCCCCCTACTCTTATATTAGAATTTATTGGTGCCTCACTATTATATACTTGAGATGGGGTATAAAAATAGATCATATTTTGGCTTAAAGCATAAATTAGTATTGAGGTAAAACTTGTTACAGCAAAAAAGAACACTAATATTTTGATAATACGCTTTTTATTTGTCTTTGTTATTTTCATTCTTTTTTTTCTTAACTTCCCTATTCAAGATAAAATGCGGAACATAAAAACCAATTATTAATACTATTACAGAAAATATATATGCTGTATAAACAAAGGCTGTATGTTTTCCCATGCTTAATAGCTCAATCATTAAGATAATTCTCCATCCATTTAGTGTTTTTTTCCCTTTGAAATATTCCTAATCTTACTCTTTTTATTAAAACTGTTACAAAATACAAGTTAAAAACTAGTAACATATATAAAAGAGGTGCTAACATTGTAATATGTGCCGATGGTTTTTCAAATTTTGTGACTGTTGGACCTTGATGCAAGGTATTCCACCATTCTACGGAATAATGAATTATTGGAATATTAATTAAGCCCACTATTGCAAGTAGCGCCGAAATTTTGGCCCCTTGTCTTTTATCGCTAAAAGACGAATAAATAACAATTACCCCGATATACAGAAATAAAAGTATTAATTCAGAAGTTAATCTTGCATCCCATACCCAATAGGTTCCCCAAGTTGGCTTACCCCATATCATGCCTGTTACAAGAGCTATTAGAGTAAAATAAGCGCCAATAGATGCGCTTTGTATACTAATTATTTCCATAATTTTTATTTTCCAAACTAAAGCTATAAATCCAGTAACAGCCATTACTATATAAACTTGTAAAGACATCCAAGCGGCTGGTACATGCAAATATATAATGCGGTAACTATCTCCCTGTAAATAATCTTTTGGGGCTATATATAGTCCCCAAAAAATACCAGCTATGAATAAAAAAAAGGTTATAAAAGACAAAGTTTTTGTAACATTCTCAGTATGTTTATAAAAATATTTTAAATTTGCTATTTTTGAAATATTCATAATCAATTATTAATACTAATTCTCAAAGTGTATTTAAGTAAATATGGCATAGTGGGTAGAACTAATAATAAAATTGATAACAATACATAAATTTGCAAGTCATTAGGCAAGCCGTTAGATACAGATTCAATAGCACTTGCAGAAAAGATCAACACAGGAATATAAAAAGGAACAGTGATAATAGGACCCAATATGTTATTCCTTGAAATACCTATTGTTAATGCGGATCCAAATATTCCTATAGCAACTAAAATAGGAGAACCAAGAAGTAATGTTAAAAAAATAGCTGTTAATATATGTAACGATATATTAAACATAATTGATACTATTGGTATAAAAATAATAATTGGAAAAATTGTGAAAAACCAGCATATAATAATTTTTAAAAACAAAATATATTCTATTGATTTTTCAGAAGTTAAATACATTTCAATTACTCCATTATTATAATCGTCTTTAAAAAAATTTACTGAGTTAATCAAGGTAGTAAAAATCATTGTTATCCAAATTATTCCCGGAATAATTTTTGTAATAAGTGACTTATTAGGACCAATAACGAGAGGAAAGATAGATATTACCAAGAAAAAGAAAATCAATGGCAAAAAAATATAGTTCATGCTCCTAAAATATGTATAAATTTCTTTTTTAAAAATTATGCTATTCATTAAGTATCAATACCTTGCATCATTAAATACTTTGATTTTTCAAAATAATTTGAAAAATCAACATGTGTGGAAGTAATAATTAAACCACCCGTGTTAATATGATCTAAAAATAATTTTATTAAATTATTTTTACTATCTTCATCTAAAAAACTTAACGGCTCATCTAGAATCCATATTTTTTTGTTAGTAAATAATAGTCTTGATAAAGCAACTTTCTTTTTATTTCCTTGTGAAAGCTCTGAAACTAAATAATTTTTATATTTATTTATCTTAAAAAATTTTAAAAATTGGCTAGAATTATTTATAAATTCATCTTTATTGCTTAAATCAAATTTGTTTAAATATTCTAAATTTTCATAAATAGTTAGATTTTCAAAAAGACCATTATTATGACCAATATAAAGTAAATTTTCTAGGAAATTACATTCTGGATTATCAATATTTAGATTATTAATTTTTATAGTTCCGTCCTCTAGGTTTTGTATTCCACATAAGGTTCTAATTAAAGTGGTTTTACCACATCCATTTGGACCCATAATAAAAAGAATTTCACCATTTGATAAATTAAAACTTATATTATCGAAGATCAAATTATTACTTCTAACGCAAGATACATTATCTACCAAAATATCTATATTTTTCAATTATAATACCTATAAAATTAATGAATTAGTATAATAACACACGAAATAATCTATATAAATTCTACATTAAACACATTTTTAAAAATAATAATGTAAAATAATTAAATTAAATATTAAGAAAATAATGAAAATTTCATCTTTTAAACAAAAAATTAATTCTTATTTCAATAATAATGAATCAAAATTATTTGATGGACTTGCTAATTCATCAGATTCATTATTTTTATCATTAAAAAATAATAAAAAAATCATATTTGCAGAGAATAACGAAGAAGCAGAGAGAATCAAAAAGGAAATATTGTTATCTGTTAACCCAAATATGGAAAAAAACATAATTTTGATACCCGGTACCGAAGAATTGCCATATGATATGGTTGATGGTGATAAATTCTTAAGTTCAAAAAAAAATCTAGCCCTAATAAATTATATGAAATCAAATAAAGAATTTTTAACTATAATAACAACAATTAAAAACCTTCAGAAAAAAATTATTCCGGCAAATATACTTGAAAAGTATACAATAGAATTATTTATAAATAAAACCATCGATACAAAAAAATTAAAGATACAGCTAACCAATATTGGGTATATAAATAATCCTCAAGTGAATTTTGTCGGAGAATTTTCAATGAGAGGATCAATAATTGATATATTTCCTGGTGGATATGAGACACCAATTCGAATAGATTTAGATGATATAAGAATTGACACAATAAAGAAATTTGAGGCTGATACTCAAATTACATTTTCAGAGAGCATAAAAGAGAAAATCTACATAGTTCCAATTAATAATATTATAGTTAATGAGAAAAATATTATAAATTTTAGAAAAAAATTTCGGGAAACATTTGAAGGCAATCCAAATAATAATGAAACATATAAATCTATTAGTAACAATATAATTCCTCAAGGATTTAATAATTTTTTTCCACTTCTCTATGAAAATGTTAATGAATTTCTTGATTACTTTAAAGATATAAATGATATTTATATTTACAGCTCTTTTAATCGAATTATAGATTCATATAACGAAAAAATTAATGAAAAATTTAATTTCTTAAAAGATCAAAAAATGACAATACTAAATCCAAATTATCTATATACAGAAAAAAATAAGTTAATTAAAATTTTTGACAATAAAAATCTATTTACTATTGAAAAACAAAAAGTTTTAAATAGTAATTCATATAACTATAATATATCTTCTATATCTGATATTTCAATAAAACCATATCTGGAAAAACCTCTTAGAGAGTTTGAGTCATTTATAAAAAAATTAAACTACGTTATTTTAGTAATTAATGATCATAAAAAATTATTAAATATTAAAGACATACTGACAATAAACTATATAAAATATAAGCACATTAATAATTTTGAACAAATAGATGGCGATAACATTTATATAATTAGTGGCTACTTAAAAAATTCCTTTAAAATTAGAGATCTTAAGACAGCTTTTATTAATGATAAAGATATTTTAAAAGATAAAATTAAACAAAAAAGTGATAACAATAATATAAAATCAACTTTTTTAATGGATCAACTTAAAAATTT
>Ga0181585_10006289_pt1 | contig 10185 bp, 7 predicted proteins | sample 071ome_29_FD_132469 | JGI IMG/M metagenome (GOLD analysis project Ga0181585, IMG submission 132469) | Coastal salt marsh microbial communities from the Groves Creek Marsh, Skidaway Island, Georgia - 071407BT metaG (megahit assembly) | ecosystem: Environmental > Aquatic > Marine > Intertidal zone... | reverse complement strand
TTAGTTGACGGCAGGCTCTCCGGCCCGCTGCCCGCACTCGCCCGAGCTGGCCTTTCACTGGCTGAGGCACCCTACGGCCTTGCTGTCGGCCTGCGGAATTGGGCCTATGACCGGCAGATCCTTGCCATCGATCGGGCCGACGTCCCTGTTGTCTCAGTCGGCAATCTGACTCTCGGTGGCACCGGCAAGACGCCTCTCGTCGCCTGGCTGGCCCGTCACCTTCTCACAAAGGGCTGGCAGCCAGCTATCGTCAGCCGTGGCTACGGTGCGAGCCACGGACAGCGGAGCGACGAGGCCGCCGAACTGGGGCGACTTGTGCCAACGGTTTCGCACCACGCCGACCCGCATCGAATTCGTGCGGCCCGAGCAGCCATCGAGGCCGGAGCCACCATTCTTATCCTCGATGATGGCTTTCAGCATCGCCGACTTGATCGCGATCTCGACCTGATCGTGATTGATGCCACTGACCCCTTTGGCTGCAACCGACTCTTTCCGCGTGGCCTGCTGCGTGAACCGCTTCGAGGCCTACAACGAGCTGACGCGGTGATTCTCAGCCGCTGTGATCAGGTCTCAGCAGAAACCCGCCAACAGATTTATCGGCGTTCCTGTCAACTTCTGAAGGGGCGTCCCCTCCCCTGGTTTGAAACGAGCCATCAGCCGATTCAGCTGCGGCTCGCCGATGGCACGACGGCTGGACTTGAGACACTCGCCCATCAGCCCGTTTTCGGGTTTGCTGGTATCGGCAACCCCGAAGCCTTTCGCAGAACGCTCACTGAACTTGGCGGGACCGTTGTGGGCTTCACTGCTTATGCAGACCATCACCCCTACAACGAGACCGATGTCGCGGACCTCGCACGTCTGGCCAGAACTGCTGGGGCAGCCTACGCCGTCACAACCCTGAAAGACCTCGTCAAAATCCCCCAGCAAGATTTGGGGGGGATTCCGCTCGCCGCCATTGAGATCGGCATGGCATTCCACAGCGAGACGAAATCACTGGAAGAATTGCTGGCTGCTCTGGGATGAATCAGCCTGACGAACGATCGACCGCAGACGGCATGCTGCCGCAAGCAGCCTGCCGGAATTATCGCGGCGTCTATTGCTTCCCGCCTGCCGGTTCTTCTCGCCTGCTGGTTCTCAGCGGCTACTTCTCAGCCGCTCCTGGCCCCAGCCGCTACTTCTTTTTCTTCTCGTTGTGCATCGTGTGACGACGCAGGCGTGGCGAATACTTCTTCAGGTGGAGTTTCTCTCCACCTGTTTTGCGTCGCAGGGTGTAGTTGGCGTCTCCAGTTTCCTCACAGACGAGGTGGATCACTTCTTTTTTCTTGTTTTTGGCCATCAGACGTTCTTTCAGGGGGCCACGGCGGCTCAAACCCCGCGGGCGACATGCGGTCTCAGGCCATCTAAAATAGGGCGTTGGTAACGCCTCCGCAAGCGGTGGCGGGAATCACGGTAGGGGTTGGCGGGGTGACGGGGCCTTCTGATGAAGCCCCCACGGGCACCGCGTCGATGAATGCCGAGGGAAAAGCGGGTGCGGCGGGGGCGTCTCGGTCTTGCCGAGGCCTTCTGCAGGCACCTGTTCGTCCAGGGGCTTTCGAACCGCGATTTTCGTTGGGATTTCTGTTTTTTACGTGCCTGGATTTCCCGGGAAGGATCAGTCGCCATGCCGGAACGACCGGCACAACCCGCAGACCGTTCAGCCTCGCGAGAGCCTGGAGAGAACGGACCCACCAAGGCACCGCAACCGGCGGCTGGCGCCTGGATTGAACAGGTTACCGGGAACGCCGGCGTACGATCCATCTATCTCAGCCTTGCTTCTCATTTGATGGTGGCCATTCTGCTCACGCTCTGGGCCTCGACCCCAGCCGAGCAGTCACAGCGACTTTCACCAGTGATCCTCGATTTTGGTCCCACCGCCGAAGAGGACTGGGGCGAAACCAAGGGGGCTGACGTCACTGCTACGGTCGTGGCCGAAGCCAACGCTGAAACCAGTCCCAATGACGCAGCCGAATCGGAAGCAACAGCAGCAGAAGAAACAGCTTCCAACCAGGAACAGGCTGATTCAACTGCAGCCGCCAACACACCACCGCAGCCGCTTGCAGGTGCCGGCGATCAAACGGGAGAAGCGGGTCGCGTGACAGTTTCTCCCGCAATTGGCGCTAGCCAGGACAACCCGGTAGCAACACCTGCTGATGGTGGCGCCGCTGGGACTGCTGCAACCGGACTCGCTAGCCAGGCCGACGCTGCCAAGAAAACACTCGGACGTCGAGCAGGAACCGCACGGGGAAAATCGGCCGTGGCCATCGGTGGGTCGCCTGCGAGTGAGGCCGCCGTCGAGCGTGGACTCCTCTGGCTGGCTCGACACCAGGCCGCTGACGGCTCCTGGTCGTTTGAACACAGTCACTGCATCGATCCCTTTGGAAACCCAACACAGCCCTGCCACTGCCGGGCAAAGGGCTACATCGAAGGCCACACGAAAGCCAGTACGGCGACGGCGCTGCTCCCTTTTCTCGGCGCTGGCAACACGCACCTCCAGGGCCCCTACAAGGAGGTCGTCTATCGGGGTTTGGAGCAACTCAAGACCACACTCGACATTGAACTGAAGGAACTCCACCCAGATGATCCTGACTTTGTACCCACCTTCACTGGCGATCTCTACGGCTACGGCATGACGACTCTCGTGATGGCCGAAGCCTTCGGGATGACAGGTGACCCTGATCTGAAACGCTACACCGCCGCCTTGGCGACGTTTCTCGCCCGGCACCAGCATCCACTGGGAGGCTGGCGATACGAACTCGGCCAACCTGGTGACATCACCGTCACCGGCTGGCAGGTGATTGCCCTGAAGAGCTGCCAGCTGACTGGGCTACCAGTCCACTCAGACATTTTCCGGCAGGTCGATCGCTTCCTGACAAGCCTCACTCCTCCGGCACCAGCCCGCCCCGGCCGCGCCCGACTGGTGGGCGAACATGCCGAGGCTAACGCCCGAGACTTCACTCGCTACCACTACCTGGCATCGTTTGCGAATTCGACCACCCGCGAACCAAATGAGTGCACCTCGGCGATCGGGCTCCTCTGCCGCCTCTATACCGGCTGGCGTCGCAATGACCCGCGGCTGATGGAAGGCATCGAACAGTTACTGCAGTCAAAGACCCACCCTGCCCTCCAGCTTTACCGCAACTTCTACCTGGCCCAGATTCTGCTCCAGACCAAGCACCCAGCCTGGACCCATTGGAACCGTCGCAATCGTGACTACCTCGTGAAGATGCAAGTGACCGAGACCAGTCGAATGCAGGCTGATCACCCAGCCTTCGGGGCTGCCCCCTGCGAGATTGGCAGCTGGTATCTCTTCGACCCGAGGGCCACCAGCAAGGATGCCGCCCGCGACCGGCATCTTGCCCCAGCCGGCCGGCTGGCCCACACAGCCCTGGCAATTTTGACGCTCGAGGTCTACTACCGGCTGCTACCGATCTACACTGAAGAAGCCGTTGAGTGACGGCACGCTGGCTGCCTCGATTCGTCCCTGTCCTCTCCCCCGCTCCGCTGCCGATGCGACTGTCGACTTTTTTCTGGCTCGCAACCGGACTGGCCATCGCCTTCGCCGCCATCAACTGGCTGGGACTGGCCGGCTGGCTGGCGGCAGCCGTGGTGGCTGGCAGTATTGCCATGCACGTTGCCGGGAATGCCATCGGCACCCGCATGCAGGAGACGACCGATCGCGATCTGGCCCGCCGCGGCGGAGGCTTTGAATCTGCCGAAATTCCAGCGACGCCTCCTACCCACCTGGAACGGCGTTCCCGCATTGGGCTTCTGCTCCCCGTTTCAGTCACCATTGGGGGGCTGATCGGAAGTAGTGCAGGAGTGATCGCACTGCGTCTGCTGACATCAGCTTCCCTGGCTGGAGCCCTGCTGGGCGGGCTCTCCTGCGGGGTACTGGGCGGACTTTTCGGCTTCCTGATGGCGAGCTTTGTCGACATCTTGCGGACGTCTGTTCGTGAAGCCCTGGAGGCTGAGAGGAACGGCCTCGAGCACCCCAAGCAGGGCCGCTGAACCGGCCTTTTCCCGGCTCCCCGGCCAACATCCCACCACCATAGAACCGCAGCCGGGACCATGGTAGAGTGAGAGATCGCTCGCTTTTGCTGCCGAGCTCTTTTTGTCCGGACATGTGGAGACCTGTTGATGTCCAAGCCGCACCGAAATCTGAAAAAAGCCAACCACGGCTCTCGACCTGCCAATAGCAAGGCCCGGAAGGCCAAGCGGAAGCACATCAAGACCTAAGGTCTGACAGCAGCAGCCCTCAGGCTGTTTCCTGGACGAGATTTTCCCCCATTCCGTCGTGTCCTTCGGGAGAACGCTGCCGTGCCCCCCCGCGACTTCATCATCCATCCCAGTGAATACGATCTTCATCATGTCGTCGCCGACATCGATGAGATTCGCCGCTACAACCAGCAGCGGTTCGAGATGGAGCAACTCACCGCGATTGTCCACGAAGACCTCGAGCGTGGCCTCTGCGTCGGGTTCAAAGATACCGGTGATGATGATTTCTGGGTGCGTGGCCACTTCCCGGCGGTACCGCTGATGCCCGGCGTTCTTATGTGCGAGGCAGCGGCTCAGTTGTCGAGCTACTTCTCGCAGAAATACCGGCTGCTTGAAGCCGAAATGATCGGCTTTGGTGGTCTGGAAGAAGTCCGCTTCCGCGAGCCGGTCCGCCCCGGCGACCGGCTCGTGATCGCCGTCCAGCGTGTCCGGGTACGCCCCAAAGCCATGATCGTCTGCCGGTTTCAGGGACTGGTCAACGAAAGCATTGTGGTGGACGGGATGATCAAAGGTGTCCCTTTGCCGGTTGATTTTCTCACCGGTGCCGGCCAGCCTGGTGCTTCTCAGCCGCACGCCCCTTCTGCCTGACGGCCTGTCATGCCACGCCGTCCACCGAAGAAGCCGCCGGCAGACCTCGATCTCTCTGGGCATCTCTTGCGCCTGAGTGACTTACCCGATCGGCTCGATCCTTCGAGCCTCTTCGTCAACGAGGGACCTGTTGAACTCGAAGTTGGCTGCGGCAAGGGCATGTTTCTCGTGTCAGCCACGGCGGCTGATCCTACGCGAAACTTCCTGGGCATTGAGGTCAGTGGCGGATACGCCCGGATGACTGCTGGCAAACTTGCCCAGGCGGCCGTGACCAATGGAGTGATCATCCACGGCGATGCCATGCATCTGGTCCGGTCACTCCTGCCTGATCAGAGCGTCGCTGGCGTGCACGTCTACTTTCCTGACCCTTGGTGGAAGGCCCGCCACCGGAAACGCCGAATTCTCAACCCGATCTTTCTCCGGCATGCGGCCCGCATCTTGCCTCACAACGGACGGCTTCACATCTGGACCGATGTCGAGGAATATTTTGAGGAGGCTGTTTCAGCGACAAACGCGACTGGGCTCTATGGCCCCTCCACTGAAGAGTCGCCTGGCGGACCGGAGACACCCTACCGAACCCACTTCGAACGCCGTACGCGACTGGCCGGGGCTCCAGTCTGGCGGGTCGCCTTTCCACGGAATGAGCAGTCTGCCCCCGAGGCCCGGGTTGTCGCAGCAATGCCTCAGGGCCGCCCCTAAGGCACAGACCTGTTCTGCAGTCATTCACTCAAGATGCCGTGGGCTCCCGCCGCACCAGCAGACGATCGATCCGGCGACCATCCATATCGACCACCTCAATCACGAGGTCATTCCAGCGGAGGGTATCGCCGACAACTGGTATTCGCTCCAGTTCATCGAGCACGAGACCGGAAACGGTTGAGTAGTCTCGCGGTTCACCGCTGTCACGAATTGCGAGTCGCTCGAATAGGTCATCGATTGGCAGGCCACCATCAACCAGCCATGAGCCATCTTCTCGAACGACAAAGTCACCATCCCGGTCACGGTTATGCTCGTCACGGATCTCCCCTACGAGTTCCTCCATCACGTCTTCAAGCGTGACCAGTCCCTCCGTACCCCCATATTCATCCAGCACGATTGCCAGATGATTCCGCTCTTTCTGGAACAACTCAAGCAACCGGTCGAGCGGCATGGTTTCCGGAACGAAGAGTGCCTTGTGCATCATCTTTCGAAGTTCGATTGGCCAGCCCATCCAGCTCTGGCGGAGCACATCCCGGATTGAGACATACCCAAGAATCTGGTCGAGCGACCCCTCATAGACTGGCAGTCGTGAATAGCCGGCCATGGCGATCGCCCCGAGTACTTCGCTGGCCGGCGTGTCGATATCAATTGCGTCGAGGTCAATTCGCGGCCGCATGATATCTCGTACGGTCCGTTCCCCCAGCCGTAACGCCTCAGCGGCCACCGCCTGCTCAACCGCCTCAAGCACGCCCTCAGCACGTCCAGCCTCAAGCAGGTGCTCGATGTCATCGACGGAAACCGTCGGACCATCCTGCTTGTTGGCCCGCAACAGGAAAAGGACTGCCGAAGTTGAAATACCCATTACCCAAACCAGCGGGCGGGTAACCGTTGCAAAGATTTGCATGAATGGGGCCGCCAGCCTGGCGAAGTCTTCGGCACGCCGAAGGGCAAGCCGCTTCGGCACGAGTTCCCCCAGCAGTAAGGTGCAGAATGACAACACCACAACAAACACCGACAGGGCAATCGAGTGCGCTACCGCCTCGATCCCGGCAGGACCATGACGCATCAGCCAGTCGGCCAGTACGCTCACCACCTGATTGCCGCCATAGGCAGCCGCCAGCGTGCCAACCAGCGTAATCCCAATCTGCACGGTGGGCAGGAACCGATCCGGGCTACTCGCCAGATCGAGTGCCTTGCGGGCCGCCTCATCGCCTTGTTCGGCCAACTGCCGCAGACGGCCCCGCCGGCTGGCGACAATTGCCATTTCGGCTCCGGAAAAGAATCCGTTTGCCAGAATCAGAATCAGGAGGATGAGCAACTGGTCGAGCATTGTCTCGTTAGTGTATGCCCCGAGAATGCGAAACCTGCGTGGTAGGCAGAGCGGGCTCATCGCGTCGAATGACTGCCAGATCATCTCGATTGATGACCTCGTCGCAGGCGCAGACCCCAAGGATCTCGAGGACCTGCTCTGTCTGCAGCCCCTGAATCCGCTCCAGATCAGCCGCCGTGTAGTTAACCAACCCCCGGGCGAAAGTGGCTCCGTCGGCGGTCTGAAGCGTGACAACGTCACCCGCACCAAAGTGACCTGAGACTGCGAGAATCCCTGCCGGCAGCAGGCTGCCCCCGCGTTCCACAACCGCGCGACGGGCTCCAGCATCCACAACGAGGGTGCCGCTGGCCGCTGCTGACCAGCCGAGCCAGCGTTTCCGGGCCGACATCATGCCGTTGCGCCCCGGGAAGAGCGTCCCAACTTCGTCGCCTCGGCAGATGGCCTCCAAGACATCGTCTCGGCGACCAGGTCCAATGATGCAGTGACAGCCCGATTCTGTCACCATCCGGGCAGCGGCCAGTTTGCTTGCCATCCCCCCCTTCGACAGCCCGCCAAGGCGATCCTGAGCGAAGGCTTCAACCGTCGTGTCGATCTGCGGAACACAGGGGATTACCTTTGCGCCGACTTCGTCGGGCCCGCGGTCGTAAAGCCCCTCGACGTCTGACAGAAGAATGAGCAGATCCGCCGGTAACAGCGTCGCCACCAGAGCCGCCAGTCGGTCATTGTCACCAAAAGAGGTGCGCAGTTCATCGACACTGACGGTGTCGTTTTCATTCACAATCGGCACGGCCCCCTCATCAAGCAGAGCACGCAACGTGCTCCGAATGTTGAGGTATCGGCGGCGATCCTCAAGATCATCGGCAACCAGCAGCACCTGGGCAACATGCCGGCCGTGTGGCCGGAGCGACCGTTCATACGCTTCGATGAGGCAACTCTGCCCGACAGCAGCAGCCGCCTGGAGCCGCGGCAATGACTTCGGCCGCTCAGTCAAGCCAAGCCGCCCCATGCCGGCACCGACGGCGCCAGAGCTGACGATGATCACCTGCTTGCCAGCCGCCAACAGAAGGTCGCACTGATGGCCAATCCGCTCAACCCGCTCCCTATCGAGCAGGCCATCTGCGGCCGTGAGCACACGGGTGCCGATTTTGACGATGATGAGGGTGGCTGCCGCGACAATCTCGTGGCGGGATGGAGTACTCATGGAAAGTTGATTGGACAACACGTGATCACCGGAACTGGCCAGAACGCTACCAGCGAGCCCCCATCGTACCCTCAGTTCGCTCCCAGAAGCCACCGGGGAACCTCCCAGAGCCGGGGATGCCGATTCTCGACCGCTGTGAAAGCCAACCGGTTGAGGTTGCCACCACCGGCAGCGTATAACCGTGGCTGCTCGATTTCCGCCGACCCGAGGATACGGTGAGCGATCTCAAACACGAGTGCGGGCTGACCGCGATCTACCATCTGCAGGGCGGAACTCCCAGCCCGCTCTGCCCCCCTGCCGGACCAAACGAAGCCTCGCGGCTGATTCCGCGAATGCTGCTCGACATCCAAAATCGGGGGCAACTTTCGGCTGGCATGACGGTCTGGAACCCTGATCGCAGCCAGCTGCTCGCGACCCACAAAGAGGTCGGTAGCGTCAGCGAAGTCTTCCGCATGAGTCACCGCGGCAAATTCGAGAGCCTGATGGAGCAGCACTGTGGGCCCGCCGCCATCGGTCACGTTCGGTATGCCACCTGTGGTGCTGAAGATCGAGGCTACGCCCAACCCCTGGAACGACCACACATTCAGAAGCGAAAGTGGTTTGCTTTTGGCTTCAATGGACAACTGGCGAACTATCCGGAACTCCGTGAAGAAATTTTGGCTGACGATGACAACCACCTGGCCCGTGAGAATGACACCGAGGTCATCCTGCATGCGATTGGCCGGGAACTTGCTGGTGATGCGGCTCCCACGCCGACCGAAGTGCTTGCCACACTGGCACGGCGTTTTGACGGCGCCTGGAATCTTGCCCTTTTAGATGCCTGCGGGCAGATGATCATCGCCCGCGACCCGCTGGGCATCCGGCCACTTGAATATGCCCAGCACGGCCAACTTGTTGCGGCGGCCAGCGAAAGCGTGGCCCTCCTCAATCTCGGTTTTCCACCAGAATCAATTCGGTCCCTCGAGCCTGGTACGGCACTGATCATTGACGGCAAAACAGCGCGGGTCGAGCGGTTTGCCGAGGCACCCCGTCGGGCACACTGCTTTTTCGAGTGGATCTACTTCGCCAACGTCGCCAGCACGATGGATGAACGCAGCGTTTATCTTTCCCGAAAGCGTCTTGGGGAAGAACTGGCCCGGCTCGAGACCGTCCCCATCGATGAAGATACGGTTGTCGTGCCCGTGCCCGACACCAGCAAGGCAGCCGCTGATGCAATGGCCTATCGGCTTGCCATTCCAAGCGTCGAAGGGCTTATCCGTAATCGGTATACCGGCCGAACCTTCATCGATGGAGCCGCTAGCCGTCGCCAGAAGGCGGAGAGCAAATACACGCCACTTCGAGAGGTGCTGGAAGGCAAGCGAGTCATCCTTGTGGAAGACTCGATTGTCCGCAGCACAACGATGCGGGTGCTACTTGGCAGAATGCGAACCTTGGGAAGGGCTCGAGAAATTCACGTACGGATTGCCTGCCCTCCGATCATCGCACCCTGCTTTTATGGCATCGACATGTCGACCATTGACGAACTTTTCGCATCACGATTCCTCCCGGATGGCAGGCTGACTGAGGAAGCCCAGGCTGAGATGGCAGCCAGCCTCGGTGCCGAATCGCTTCGCTACCTGCCGGTTGAATCTGTCGCCCGTTCGATTGACCTGCCTGAGGCTGCCCTCTGCCAGGCCTGCATTACCGGCCGCTACCCAACTCCTGCCGGCGAACGGCTCTACCAGTTGGCAGCCTCCCAGTCAGAAACGGTCGGCCGCACCTACGAAGCGGCGACGCGGGGATAGCCGCCTCCCGGTTATCCGCCAGGCGGCGTTGCCGTTCGGTCGGAATCGGCAGCCATCACCCAACAATCGGTGGAGAGGCTGTCTTACTGGCGAGGCATTTTGCCGGGCCTCTCAGATCTGGCTGCTAGGAACAAACCCCTAGGACCACGTTCTGGGCCTTGCCACGACATTGCCCTTCGAACACGAGGCTAGTACTTCTCGCAGATGCTCTCGCCGGACTGCCCGTTGTGCCGCGACCAACCGCGATCAACCTAGTTCTGCAGAATATC
>Ga0181585_10006286_pt1 | contig 10188 bp, 10 predicted proteins | sample 071ome_29_FD_132469 | JGI IMG/M metagenome (GOLD analysis project Ga0181585, IMG submission 132469) | Coastal salt marsh microbial communities from the Groves Creek Marsh, Skidaway Island, Georgia - 071407BT metaG (megahit assembly) | ecosystem: Environmental > Aquatic > Marine > Intertidal... | reverse complement strand
CAGCACAAAAGAAAAAATAATCAATTAATTATTAATTCATATTTATTTTTATCAATTATTAATGAATTTTCTTCATTATTATATATAAAATTCATTAAATAAAAGAATTCACAATGACTTGAATTCTTTATTATTATATTTGGAATATTATAAACTTTAATAAAATGTTTTATTGATGGTGCTAAAAATTCACTATCACTATAATATATTTTTATATTATAATAATTTACTATATCTTCTGACATTTCTTTTGTAATATCTATATTAATTGCTGGATTTCCTATATATGCTATATTTGTATTATACTCATTATTTAAATATGTATTGAATATATATGATGTTATATAATCATTATGACTGTTATTATCTTTATTTATTAACTTTATATAAATATATGGACTTATTAAATATGTATATATAAATTTATTTTTTATATAATGTGTATTATATAATTGTAATAATGAATAATATGCCAAAGAACCTCCCATACTATCGCTAAATATTATATATTTATCATATTGTAAATTAAATATATGTTGTAAATTAACTATTACAGAATTTATCATATCTTTATAATTATTTATATTATATGCTAATGGATAAGATATATAATATTTATCATATAAATTATTATTAGGTATTGTATTATCAAATATTTTATAAGCATATATAGATGGAAATTTAAATATACCCGCTCCTCCGTGAATATAAATTATTACATTCTTATTTGTTTTTTTTATTGTATTATTCTTATTATATATATATAAATTTTCTTCCTTAGATATATTTGCTATATTTTCTACATATAATTTTGGTATATATGTTGAATATTTTTTATAATCTTTATAAAATAATGATAAGAAAACTATAGATATATCTGTAGGAACTATCAAAATTAATAATAAAATTGTTCTTAATAATTTTGGATTTGAATATAAGAAATATATTATTGAATTTATTACAAAATAAATATAATATAGTAAAATATTAAGTCCATTCATTTTATAGAAATTAATTAATTATATTATTATTATATAAAAAAAATGACTTATTATTATTTAAATTTAAATACATATATTTATATATAATTATATATAATTATATATTATTGGAAAAATATAATTAGAATGATTTCAAAACAAGATATTATTAATAATTTCAATATACTTCTTGAAACTCGTGTTAAAAATAAAGAAAATAAATTTTCGATTATGCATTATAGAAAGTTTATAAATGAGATTAAAAAATTAGATGATAAAGATTTTAAAACATTTGAAGAAATTAATGAGAAAATTAAAATTGGAAAGAAAATCGGTGATAAACTTAAGGAGTTATACGAGACTGGAAAGATTTATGAGGTGGAAGAAATTAAAAGAATGGAATCATATAATGATAATAGACAAAATGTTTTAGAAGACTTCATAAGAGTTTGGGATTTAGGAACAAGCAAAGCTCAACAACTATATGATAAAGATGGAATTAAATCACTTGATGAACTTAAAGCTTTATCTGATGACAGAAAAAAAATACTATTAACACGTAATCAAATTATTGGTCTCAAATATTTAGAAGATTTTGAAAAACGAATACCGCGTAAAGAAATGGATAAACATAATGAATTATTAAAGAAGATTTTTGCACAAGTTTCAAAGAATATATTATATGAAGTTGTAGGTTCATATCGTCGAGGTGTTGAAAATTCAGGTGATATTGATGTTATTTTAACATTAACTAAAAATTCGTCTGAGAATATTAATGATATAATAGCAAAAATTGTAAAATTACTTAGAGAAAAGGAATATATTATTGAAGATTTAGCACAAGGTTCTCATAAATATATGGGTGTGTGTAAAATGACTAAACGTTCTGTTCCACGACGACTTGATATTATTGCGTCAACATTTAACGAATATCCTTTTCAAATTCTATACTTTACTGGTTCTCCGAATGTTAATATTCAAATGAGAAATATAGCACTTAAATATGGATATTCACTTAGTCAATATGGATTAAAAGATAAGAGCAATGGAAAGTACATTGATTTATTACAATTTAAAACCGAAAAAGATATATTTGACTTTTTAAAAATTAAATATTTAGAGCCTTGGGAACGTACTAAAGAAGTTAAACTTGAAGAATATTAGCATAAATAATAAAATATAAAATGAACGGTATATATTCATTAATGTATTTGATTGATATTATTATAAATATTTAACAATTGTTTAACATTTTTTTCATTAAATTTAATTGTTTTAATATTTTATTTACACATTTATATAATATATAATATATAATATATATTAAGATAAAAATATATATTTAATAAAAAATATTAAAATTAACGATTATATTTAATGTATCAACTTGTCATTTTTATTCCATTAATTCTTGGTTTTGTTATTTCATATATCTTTAGAAATGAAAATAATTTCAATAAAGATGGAGAAACAAAACCTTTCTGGCAACCACCTGGTTATATGTTTTCAATTATATGGAGTACATTATATTTATTAAATGGTTTTGCTTTATATTATGTACTTACTAATTATAAAGGAATGGAATGGAATAAATTAACCATAATTTTATCTTTATTTGTATTACAATTAATTCTTGAAAATTCTTGGGTAATTTATACCACACAAATTAAAAAAAGTAATTTTTACCAATTATTAATTTTATTTGGATTATTATTAACAATCTTAATGAGAGTTTTACATTTCTCTTCTTTAAATATGGTATTTGTTAGTCTTTTAATATCTTTTGAAATTTTGTGGATTTCTATTGCAATATCATTACAAGCATATAATCTTAAAGTATGTTAATTTAACATAAATAATAAATTAATTTATTTTTTATTTTAGCATAATCTATTTCTGTTTTTGTTGAATATCCTATATAATTATCTATATTTAAAACTAAAATTGCATCACACATATCTATTTTTTCTTTATGTAATTTATCCAAATTTTCTTTCTCAGTATCTTTAATGGTAATATTATCTGCATGACCATAAACACCTGGCATTAATACTATTTTGTTATGAAAAGTTAAAATTTGATTTATTTCTAAAAATGTATTCTTATATTTAGTAGAACCACATAATGTAATAATTTTAATATGTGAATTGACAAGTAAAGAATCTAGTTTTGGATACATTAAATTTGACATTATATTAAATAAATATATTATTAAACTTCTTTATATAGGTATATAATATTAGTAAAATATTTAGCATTTTTTCTAGATTCAATTATTTATTGTAATTTCATCATTATAATTATATAATTCATTTATTTTTTTAGAATTAATACTTACATATTCATTATATTCTTGTAAAAATCTTTGAAAAGTTATAACATAATCATAATTATTATTATTTAATTGAACTCTATAATTATATAATAGATTATATAATTTAGGAAAATCATTATCATTTGTTTTTATAATATATTCTTCTATATTATATGTAATTATTTCATTTATATCATTTTCTATTGTTTTAATTAAATGATTAAAATATATATGTTTGTTATATAATGTATTATATAATTCTTCATTAACCTTTTTTACTATATTAACATTAAATGTTGAAAAATAATAATTACCTATTTCAATATTTTCTTTATAACTATTAATTTTTCCTTTATAATATAAATTACAATATATATAATCATATTTTAAATATAAATATAAATTATATACTTTATTAATTGTTATATTTGATATTATATTATTCATTATGTATATTTATTACTTATGATATACTATATATCTTATATATATCTTATTATATTTTATATAGAAAAAAATGATTATGTATTTCATTTTTTTCTAATACTTAAAACTATAATCATATAAATTAATTAATTTAATTATATTAGTTAAGTAAATTATTATAATATGTTATCAGGCTCACAATTAATATATAAAGCATTATTGCGTAATAATACAAAAAATGTATTTATATATTCTGGTGGTGCTATTATGCCATTAATAGATCAATTTAAAAATAAATATTATTCTAAAATTAATTATTATATTAATAATCATGAACAAAATTGTGGTCATAGTGCTACTGGTTATGCTAAAACAACAGAAAGAACCGGTGTTTGTATTGTTACAAGTGGTCCTGGACTAACTAATATGGTGACTCCAATTTTAGATGCTCAAAATGATTCAACACCTTTAATTGTCTTATCAGGACAAGTTTCAACAAGTGCGTTAGGTACAAGAGCTTTTCAAGAATGTAATGCTGTTAAAATTACAGAACCTTGTACTAAATGGTCTTACCAGATAAAAGAAACAGATGATATTACTGAAATTATTAATAAAGCATTTTATATAGCTAATCATAAAAGAAAAGGAGTAGTTCATATTGATTTACCTAAAGATTTATTAACAAAAAAATATGTCGTTGATAAATCTAGTAAATTTATGAATATCAATATGAATATGAATATAGATATGATAAGTAATGAAAGTAATAAACAAATTAATTATCATCAAATTATTGATATTATTAATAATTCCAAAAAACCTATATTATATGTAGGTCAAGGATGCAATAGCTCATATAAAGAATTAACATATTTTGTTAATAAAACTAAAATTCCTATTACTACAACTATTCACGCAAATGGTTGCGTAAATGAAAATAATCCATATAGTTTAGGATTTTTAGGAATGCACGGACATCCAAGAGCAAATTTAGCAATTCATAATTCTGATTGTATTATTGCTCTTGGTTCAAGATTTGATGATAGAACAATCGGTACAATTGATAGTTACGCACCAAATTGTAAAAATATTATTCATGTAAATATTGATAATGATGATTTAGGTAAAAATATTAAAAATATATCTGGAAGAACATTACATAAATATGAAATTTCGTGTAAAAACTTTTTACAAACTATAAATTCAAAAAAATATATTAATAATATACATATTAATACTAATAAGTGGATAAGACAAATTAGAAAATATCCTAAAATCGAACTTATTAAACATAAATTAACTACACAATATATTATTAGACAAATTAATCATATATTACATCATAGTAAAATATTTAAAACAACAGATAGAAATATGGATTATATTATAACTACTGGCGTAGGTAATCATCAAATGATGGCTAGTCAATTTATTAAATGGACTAATCCTAAATCATTTATCAGTTCTGGTAGTTTAGGAGTTATGGGTGTTGGATTACCATACGCAATAGGAGCTCAAATTGCTAATCCAAATAAAAGAATTATATTAATTGATGGCGATGGTTCATTTAATCATACGTTAGCTGATTTACAAACTATTAAAAGATATAATTTACCAATTAAAATTTTCATAATGAATGATAGTAATTTATCTATGGTGAGAGCGTGGGAACAATTATTCTTTGATAATAATATTGTAGCAACAGATTTACCTACTAATCCTGATTATTGTAAATTAGGTGAAAGTTATGGTATTACTAACATATTATGTGATAATGAAAAGGATATACATATGAGTATCATTGATACATTAGATTATGATGGTCCAATTATATGTGAGTTTCGTTTAAAAAGTACATTATGCTTGCCATTAGTTGAACCAGGCAAAGGTTTAAATGAAATGATATTATCATATAAACAAGTTCATCATTTAGAAGGAGATGCTCCGTCATAAAAAATATAAACTAAATTTTTAAAAAATAAAATAAAATAAAATAAAATATAAAATTTAAAAAAAATTTTTTTTAAATGTCAAAGTTGACTTTGAATTTATTCATCTGTCAACTAAGAGCGTCAACAATCTTCTTGACATTCTCCAAATCCGTCCTCAGACTCTCTAATTGTAACTTGCTACTGAACCATAGACACGTTAAAACCTTTCCTTCCAACCCAAGCTCTTCGAGAGCAGAGATTTTCTTATGATACACTCCTGAATCATAAGATGATTTGAACAACTCAATCGCCTTCGGGATTATGTCCATCTCGTATTCCACCTCTGATCCTTTGACTTTCTTCAAGGTATCAGGGTCTTTCTCCACGAGTTTCTTCAAATCATACTTATTCCAGTGCATGAATTGTTCTACCACCGTCACACGAATGACCTCGTACATAACGAGGTTATTATACGTATCATTCTCAAACTTGCGAGTCTTCGGTGCTTCTTCATACCCTGGTTCGCAAGTCAATGGGTGCTCGCACATTCTCTCCTGGATCGCGCACAAGATGATCTCCATCTTTGTAGCGGCGCTCCAGGTATTACCCCAAGTTCCCAAGAGTGAAAGGCAAATTTTACCATCCACGTAATAGTTTGGGTGCAAGCGTTTATCTCCCAATCCGGAAGCGAAATGACATAACGGGGGCATTGCCGGGTACGTATTAGGTACGTACATGTTGATCTTTATGAGACCTCCTTCGTAAGGAGTCCCTTTCACTCCGCCCATCAAAATCTTGTAGTGGGTTTTGACAAAGGTTGGCATGGAGACGTAAATATTAAGTTTACTCAGGTTGCCTTCCTTCATCATGGATTCAGCTTCCTTGTCCAGGCGCATCTGAATCCGTGGGTTAGAGATCTCACCAGTAAAGTTCTCCATCTTGTGGTCATAGACCTTTACACCATTCCGTGAAGGGTACAGAAACAGAGACATTTCTGTTTTTTGCCTTCTTGTGCCAAAATGGCAACAGTAAAAAATAATAACATATATATCATCATTTTTTTTTAAAATAAATATAAAATACCGTAATTTTATAAATTATCAGTTACAGATATAACATATGGATTCTTTTGAGTAACATCATTTACCTTTACATCTAATATATTTTTAAAGGCATTATCTAATGGTTTATTACAATCTTGTGCTCCTAATGTTTCCACTCCACCATATGATTGCCATACTTTACTTGTATTAATATTTTCTCTTGTACTTGTTGTTTTACAATTATTTTTAAGGCGTGCATTTACTACTTCTACACCTTTTATTAATTTAGGACCACTGTTTGTAGGTCTACGTCCTTTAAGGTCAATTGCTTTTTCTTTTCTATCTCTAATAACAGCATTATCATATTGTGTTTGAGACATTGCACGTTTATCTTTATCACCTGATATACCATAATATTCATTATTTGAAATATCATGTTTGCTTGTATATCTTGGATCAATTTCAGTAACCATATATCCTGTACCACCTTCTCTATCAGCAATACCTGTGTAATCATTATTAACTGTATCTTGCTTACTTGTATATCTCATAGTAGCATCATTTGTTAAATATCCTTGACCAAAATATTCTGTTGTACCAATATTACCACTTCTATCTTGATCTAATGTTGTTTCTTTCATTGTTGTACGTGCTATTTCTTCTGGGTCATATACATATGACTTATCTGGGGCTTGCATATTAGCATTATATTGATTTGGTAAAGTTTCACGTAATGTGGTCTTAGCATCATCTTGTTGATATACTTGACCTTTTTCATTTCCTTTAATATTATTTTTAACAGTATCATGAATTAATGTTTCTTTAATTGTTGTTCTCATAATATCATTTGGATCATATACTGTCATTTTCTTTGCCATATCTGCGGAAACAATACCATATGTGCGTGGATTTTGAACAAAATATTCTTTATTTGTTGTACGTGCTAAATCTAATAATGGTGCTGTTAATGCTTTTATATATGAACGCAAATTAGTTCTATGTGTTTTACAACCAGTTTCTGTACGTTCATTTGTATAAATAAGTATATTTGATTTGCCATGGTCAAATTCAGCACCTTTACCATATTCTCCTGCTGCTACATTTCTGTATCCAAAATCATCTAATTGATTAATATTATGGAATTGATAATCTCCATCAACATATTGTTGCTGACTTGGATCGCCTGCTATACCTCCATATTCGTGAATTCCTGTATCTTGACGATTTGTTGCTTTATCAACAGGTTCAGGATATTGACGTTGTCCTGTATAAGCACCTGTAGTTCTTAACATATAACCTTCATTTAAATTTGCTGTACGTTCTGGTAAATTTTTACATACATCACCTATATTTCCTAAATGTAATCTATGTTTTACACCGTCTACATGACGTCCATCAAAAGTTGTCTTTGGGTTTGTAAGAACACGTAATTCATCTGCAGTCTTATATCTATTCATATATGTATCACGTTCTAAACCACTATTAAATCCACCATGACCTCCTTGTAAATCATCTTGACCTAAACCAGGTCCTATCCATTGGTCTTGAAATGGTTTTTCACCAGTCTTCATACGTCCTGGTTCATAATATGATTGTTCATTTTCTAATGATACTTTATTCCCCCATATTTCTTGAACATTTTCTTCAGGTTTAAAAAATACTCCAATTTCTTTCTTCTTTTCATATGTTGGATCCATCCCTGTAGCAACAGCTAACTTATTAATAAAACCATCTTCATGTAATGTTCCAATATGATTTCCTTTAAAAAATGGTGTCATATTATTATGTGAAAATTTTTCTATTATCTCTCCTGATAAATCACTTTTTATTGGTGTTTTAACATTTCCAATTTGTTTTGATTTATACATTATATTTTGATATTTTTTATGTTGTTTTTTTGCACTATCTTCTGTTGATTTTTGTACTACTTTTGTAAAATTATTATTATATATATTTGTAGCATCTAAAGGATTTACATTAATATTTACTGTTTCCTTTTTTTGGTTATTTGATAAATAATATCCTACTGTTGATAAAATTAAACCTATATATAATGCTTCCATTATTATTAATAACTTGGTTTATATTATAAAATATTTTATATATGTTTATTTATAAATTATTATTATTAATATATATAAATATTATTACTTAATAATTATTTAGATTTTATATTTAAATATTATTTTATTATTTAAATTATGAATAAAATATTTACTAAAAATGAATTAGATTTTATTGAATATATTTCACATAAAAATATTACAATTGTAGGACCAAGTGTTTCTATAAATAAATGTAATTTAGGTAAAATAATTGATAATTCGGATATTGTTATTAGAATAAATAAGTATTATAAAATTTGTAATGTTAATGATTATGGAAAAAATATAGATATATTATTTTATAATTTTTATGATACTATTCAAAAGAATAATTTTTTATTTAATAAATCATTAAGTAATAATTTTCCAAAATTTATTATATCTTCGTTTCCAATATTAAATGATATAATGTGCAATAATATAAATAATAGTATAGAATTACTAGATATTCCACATATAATTTATGATTACAGTATATTTGATGAATTAATACAATTTTATAATAAAGAAGATGATATAATACCTACATCTGGATTAACAGTAATATATTATTTACTCAAACATATAGATAAAATTAAATCATTAAATATTTACGGTATTGATTTTTCTAATAATTATACAAAAGGTTATAAAAATGATACGGATACCTTTATACATCATGATATGAATATTGATAAAAATGTTTTTCAAATAATTTATAGTAAATTATCTAAATTACAAAAAAATAAAATAATTATATATAATAAATATCAATTGCTAGCGGGTTTATGGTAATACTCCCCCTTTTGGTTGAAATTAAGTATGCTTTATAATTATATATTTTATTTTAATTAGTTGATATTTTTATATTTATTTATCAATTATTTTGACATCGGCGACATAATTCATCACGTAATGCTTTATTACAATTGTGAGGTAATTCTGGACGAAGTTTTGAATGTTCGCGGAATTTCATACTTGATGGTTGAGGAAATGGTTGTTGTTGTTTATTTATTTTTTCTTCTAATCGTCCCTTTAACATATCACATTCTCCTGCTAATAATTGTCGAGTACGATATGTATCAGTCCATAATTTACTTTCTAATTCAGGCGGTTTAAAACATCTCATATATGTTGCTGAAGCATCTAATCGCTGATTACAAAACTTATCTTGTATCTCTTGATAATTTGCATTTATATTATCTTGTACATTACAGTCAATATGATAGAAATTATCAAATACTTGCCCGTCTCCTTTTAAATAATTCATAGGAATTTATTATATTATTTATATTTTATAAAGATATTAAATTATTTTTATATTTATTATATGTATATAATAAATATTTTAAAAAAATATTTTTTAATTTTTATTTTTATTTTAATTTTTATTATATTAAATTGAATAAT
>Ga0181585_10006279_pt1 | contig 10198 bp, 7 predicted proteins | sample 071ome_29_FD_132469 | JGI IMG/M metagenome (GOLD analysis project Ga0181585, IMG submission 132469) | Coastal salt marsh microbial communities from the Groves Creek Marsh, Skidaway Island, Georgia - 071407BT metaG (megahit assembly) | ecosystem: Environmental > Aquatic > Marine > Intertidal zone... | reverse complement strand
CCTGATAGTACTATCCTAATTGCCGCACACAAATTTACTGGCTCGCAGGAGATCATGCAACGTATACGTTATGCCTACGAAGACACTCCAGATTATATTAGAGCAGGTGCTGTTAGTTACAATAAAGGTTCAATTGATTTTGATAATGGTTCACGTATAGTTTCAGCAACCACTACTGAAAACACTGGACGAGGTATGAGTATATCACTACTATACTGTGACGAGTTTGCGTTTGTGAGACCTACTATTGGTCGTGAGTTCTGGACTTCTATTAGTCCAACACTGGCAACAGGTGGTAAATGTATTATTACATCTACTCCAAACTCAGACGAAGATCAATTTGCTGTGTTATGGAAAGGTGCTAACAAATTAGAAGATGAGCACGGTAATCCAACTGAAATAGGCATTAATGGGTTTAAAGCATTCCGTTCATATTGGAATGAACATCCAGATAGAGATGACAAGTGGGCAGAAGAACAAAGAGCACAGTTAGGTGATGATCGTTTTAGACGTGAAATGGAATGTGAATTTATTATCTGGGACGAAACTTTAATCAATGCAGGACACTTAATTGAACTACAGGGCAAAGATCCTATTGAAACACAAGGTCAGGTACGTTGGTATAAGAAGCCAAACAAAGAGGCTACGTACCTGGTTGCCTTAGATCCTAGTTTAGGAACAGGTGGTGACCCAGCGGCTATACAGGTATTTGAATTACCTAGTTTTGAACAAGTAGCAGAATGGAAACATAACAAAACACCAGTACAACAACAGATTGGCATACTGATAGAAATAACAAAATACCTAAGTGAATTTGTATCAGAAACTAATTTATACTACAGTTTAGAAAATAACACCTTAGGTGAAGCGGCTTTAGTTAGTCTTGCTGAAATAGGAGAGGAAAATATTAAAGGTACCTTTCTAACAGAACCTGCTAGAGCAGGTAATGTAAAACGCTATCGTAAAGGCTTTAATACAACTCATAAAAGTAAACTAAGTGCATGTGCAAAACTTAAAAACCTAATTGAAACCAAACGACTAACACTGCACAGTCGTCCATTGATAAGTGAACTAAAAACATTTGTAGCACATGGTACAAGTTACGCGGCCAAGGTAGGGGAAACAGATGATCTAGTAATGGCCACAGTATTAATCATACGTATGGCACAACTGCTACAGAGTTATGTTCCTGAACTAGACAGCAAGATGAAAGACAATCTAGACGATTTCATAGAGCCAATGCCCTTTATAATGTTTTAGATAAATAACAATATGAGTACAGAAATTAACAACGTAGCAGAATCCTTATTTGAAAAAATCCGCAGTAGATTTGAAGATGTCAGTTTAGGTGATGAAAACGCCAAGTCTACACAAACTCCTGAGGATGCTAGATTCTTTAACTTTGACTATGAAGTCAACGGCCACAATCACGGTAATATCACAATCAGTCTGATAGACGAACAAGCACTCAAAGTTTACTTTAGTAAAAACATTACCAATGATCTACCTGACGAAGAAAAACAAAAATGGTACGCATTTTTAAAAGAGTTAAGATATTTTGCCAAAAGAAATATGTTAACTTTTGAGCCTAGAGATATTACTAGAAGCAGTTTAAATATTAGAGATATCAAACAGGTCAGTCATGATGACAGTACCTATGATAAAGATGAAGTAGTAGATTTAGGTGAAAGTCGTATGTATGGTAGTAAAAAACGCAGTTACGAAAGTTATGGTCCAGTAAGAATTAAAATTCAACATACCAAGGAAGTTGCTGAGGAAGTTAGAGGCAGTCGTTCCAGAAACATATCAGCACTGTTTGTAGAAAACGATCAAAGTGAAAGATTTAAACTACCGTTTACTAGCCTAATTGGCGCTCGTGCTATGGCTAGACATGTATCAGCAGGTGGTATTCCAACTGATGCTATAGGTGAACATATTACTAGTCTAGTAAATGAAATGATCACTTTAAGACCTTTTGTAAACGCTATGCGTACTAGAACGTTTGAAGATCAAGAAACACAAGGTATGCTAGAAGCCGCATTTGACTATCATAGACTGTTAAAACATACTCTTAACAAAATGAAAGGCAAAAAAGGTTATAATCAATTTAAAGAAAACTTTAAACCTAGCCAAGTAAAAGAACAAGACATTGATATTAACAATATTAAAGATAAATTTGTAAAACGTGTAATGGATGAGCGAGTAGAACAAGCACTTCCGTTAGTTCATAAGGCATATCAAATGATGAAAGAAAATAATAATCCATTTGCAAAAGAATTTGAATCATGGGCAACAAGACTAAGTGAAGGCACATGGCACATTCCAGAAACAGAAGAAGACATCAGAAAACTAGCAAAACTATTAAGAGATCCAGTTCAGTGTGGTGTTGATGGAGTAAATGGAGTTAATGCTTTAGGTGGACTAATTGGTGATGATTCACTATATGATGACATTGAAGCACTAGCAGAAGTAGATCCAGAAGCAGACTGTAACTCACTTATAGTGTCTTGGTTAGACAACAACATGCCAGAAGTATTAGAACAAATTAAAGAACTAAGTCCAGATGGTTTTGTACGTGATCAAGGTCGCGATAAAGAAGAAAATTACCGTCAACCTGGATTTAACAATCCTAGAAAATACACAGATGATCTTGGAATTATGGGTAAAAATAAAGAAGAAAAACCTAAAGACTGGGCACAGGCAGTGGCCGCAGACGAAAGCGTTGAAGAAGACAAAGAATATGAGTGCCCAACTTGTCAGGGTGCAGGCGAATGGCGAGATGAAGAACATAAAAAACACGATTGCCCAGATTGTGATGGTAAAGGTAAGTATGTTGATGTTGATGATCTGGAAGAAGGCAAAATGAAAGATTTATCAATGGACCTAAACGATTTATCTGACAAAGAGTTTGAAGAAAAATATGGCATGAAAAAATCAGATTGGGAAGAAGTAAAAACACCAGGCTTAAGACAGGACCCAAACAAACCAGCATACATTAGTAAAGATCTAACACAAATGAAAGAAGGCGATGATTTATACGAAGCACACGAGAAATTAGAAAAATTAGTAGGACAAAGAGTGTATGTTAAGGACAAAGGCCAAACAGGTACAGTAGCACAAGTGTCTAACACACATAGCAACGCACTAGTAGTTGATATGGACAATGGCATGACTACTGTAACACACTTTACTGATTTAACCAGTGAAGATGACAAACCAAATGCAGTTAAAAGATACCTTGACATGCTTAAGGACGTATTTGATCTACACAAAGGTCGCGGACCAACACCAAAAGGTGGATATCCAAGTAAATCATGGGACACACTAGGCGAAGAAAAAAGAGATACACATTGTTCAGATAAGTGTTGTGGCAGTGATGTAAAAGCAGAAGATTGTGGCTGTCCACCAGACTGTCCACATTGTAACTGTAATGCCAACTTAGATGAAGCAGAAAAATATACACAAGACGACATTAAGGCCGCAATTAAATTAGCAAATAACTCAACAGGCAACATGACTGACGCTACTGATGCTATTGAATCAATAGCAGATGGTTTATCAGATCATCCTGATGTAGCAAAAGCACTTAAAAACGCAAACGAAAGTATAGAAGAAATGGCATCCCTAAGAAGACTATCAGGCTTAAAATAAATTGCTCTACCAACTGAGTAAAGCCACCTTAGGGTGGCTTTTTTTTGGCTAAATTGGTAAAAAAATCATTAAAACCCACTTGAAAGATAAATAAACATACTATATAATATAGAAGTGTTATGTAGTTTAGGCACAAACATTATGGCAAATTATCAAGGAGAAATACCATGGCAACAAGTTTAGCAGAAATTAGAGCAAAGTTACAAGCATCAGAAAACCGCGGAACAGGCGGCAATTCACAAGGCGGCGGCGACAACGCTATCTACGCACACTGGAATATTAAAGAAGGCGACACAGCCAAACTTAGATTTTTACCAGACGCAAACACAGACAATACATTCTTTTGGGTAGAACGTAACATGATTAACTTACCATTTGCTGGCGTTAAAGGATCAGCAGATAGTAAACCAGTTGTGGTACAGGTACCATGTGTAGAAATGTGGGGTGAAGCATGTCCTATTCTTGCAGAAGTAAGAACTTGGTTCAAAGATTCAAGTTTAGAAGATATGGGTCGTAAGTATTGGAAGAAAAAATCATACCTATTCCAAGGTTTTGTGAGAGAGAATCCAATTACAGATGATCAAACACCAGAAAATCCAATTCGTAGATTTATTATTAGTCCACAGATCTTTAACTTGATCAAGGCGGCTTTATTAGATCCAGAATTAGAAAACTTACCAACAGACTATCAAGGTGGTTTAGACTTTATTATTACTAAAACATCTAAAGGTGGTTATGCTGACTATTCAACTTCAAAATGGTCACGTAAGGAATCAGCACTAGACGCTACAGAAAGTGGCGCTATTGAACAATATGGTCTTCACAACCTAAGCGACTTCCTTCCTAAGAAACCAAGTGAAGTAGAGTTAAAAGTTATGAAAGAAATGTTTGAAGCATCAGTTGATGGTCAAGCATATGATTCAGAACGTTGGGGTAATTACTATCGTCCAAGAGGCGTTCAAGTGGTTACATCATCAGCACCTGCTCAAGAAACTGCAGAGTCAAAACCTACACAAGAAGCAACAACAGCACCAGCAGTTGAGGCTCCCAAAGTAGAAGAAACAACAGCAGAAGCGACTCCTACTGCACCAGTAGAAACACCAGCAGGTGAAAGTGGTAGCAAACGTGCTGAAGACATCCTAGCGATGATTCGTAACCGTAAGTCTTAATCAAGACTAAGTACATAGATGTTAAGTAGATTAGATGATATAATCTATCCTAATCGCTGTGAGGTAATAGAAATAAAATCCTCACAGCGTTACATCTATCCTATTTTTAAAAATGCTAGATCAAGTTTATACGAAGAAGCACATTTAAAAAAATATAAAATACTGTTTAACGAGCAACTTAAACGTATTGATTCTATAGATGTTATATTAAGAAATCCTGAAGAACGATTTATTAGTGGTGTCAATACATTTGTATGGAATTTAATTACAGAGCATCCTAATTTTTCAAAAGACACTATTTTATATTTTGTTGAAAACTATTTGTTTTTAAATAGACACTATGCTCCGCAACTTAGTTGGATGATAAATTTATTTAGATACACAACTGAAGAAACTAAGTTTAATTTTGTTGGCATGGATAAACTTTCAGAATATACAGCAATACGTGCAATACCTAACAATGAAGACAAAATATTAGATAATGCTACTATAACAAGATTAAAAAATAATGTTGATAATCAACATTATCTAAAGTTAGACAAATCACTGTTAACATTAGTAAACAACAGTTGGACACGTAAACAAATTTTAGCACATCTTATGAACAGAGAACCAACTGCATTTTTTGAAACGATTGGTAAAAGCAATACAATCATTGGAGTAACTGATGTATTGTCCTAGACTAGATCATTTTGTTAGATTTCACCCTGAAGGCACTGTAAGTTGCTGTGGACATATGATTGGGCAACCAACATTTAATTCATATGATGAAATGCAGTCAAGTGATTGGATGACTAAAACAAAAGAACAAATGTCTAGTGAACAGTGGCCTAAAGAATGTGTCAGATGCCAGCAGACAGAAGAGATATCTAACAGTAGTATCAGACTAAATGCTATAAAATTTGACAAACTACAAAAGAAGCAGGACTATTTAACAGTAGGTGGTATACTAGATAATGTATGTAATTCAGCCTGTCAATTTTGTAGCAAAGAACTAAGTACAAAGATAGGTGGATTAACTAGTAAGCAGTATCCTATATATGATAACAGCAAAGGTTTTTGGTCATTGCCTTTAGATAGAGTAGTACATTTAGATATTAACGGCGGCGAGCCTAGTGCTAGTAAGAACTATAAAGAAATACTAAAAAACCCACCTAAAAATGTCAAAAGCATACGTATCAACACCAATTGTGCGTTGGTTATTAGCGAATTAGACGCCCTATTAGAACGAGGCATACATATTACTGTTACAGTTAGTTTTGACGGTATTGGTCAAGTTCATGATTATGTTAGATGGCCTATTAAATGGGATAAGTTTTATAGTAATCTAATGAAATATAAAGCCATGGGTATAAACAATCTTAATCTATGGACAACTGTAAACAGTTTAAATGTAGGAGACTTTGCTAACATTATTGATTTTAAAAATGAACACGGATTAGATCACAGTTGGTCATTATTAAATCAACCTGAAATGTTAGACATTAGGTATGAAAATTGGTTAACACTAGATGCTCGAGAAAAACTGTTACAAAGTAAAAATCAAGAAGTATTGCCTTTGTTAGATCAGTTAGCAACTTTAGAAAATAATAATAAACATTTGTTAGAGTTTATTAAAGAACAAGATACAATAAGAAAAATTAGTTACAAAGATTATTATCAATGAAAATAGCAATTACAGGACATTCGGCAGGAATAGGACAAGCACTAGCCAAACAATATGAACAACGTGGGCATGAGATTGTTGGGCTTAGTCGTCGTAATGGCTATAACATTCGTAGTTTACCTAAAGTAGCAGATCAAATTGACCCGTGTGATGTGTTCATTAATAATGCACAAGTTGGATTTGCACAAACTGAATTACTATATGAAATATGGCAACGCTGGCAGGGTGTCGAGAATAAACATATAATTAATATTAGCACTATGCTAACTTGCCAGTCTGGTCCTCCAGGTGAACAGTTTGATAATGATATAGGTATACAAAGATATCAAACAGAAAAACGTGCATTAGAAGAAACACATTTTAAATTGCTACACAAAAATTTATGGCCACAAATGATCCTAGTTAAGCCAGGAGAAGTAAAAACTTGGGAAGGATCTAGAGATATTGCAACTGATGTTAATCTTTGGGCAAAAACAATGGTTGATACTTTAGAAAATATAGACCCAAAACTAAAAATATATGAACTTAGTTTAGGAGTCAACTACACCAATGAATCCTAAAGAGTACTTAACTAATAAAAAGTTTTGTCCTATTCCATGGACAGGATTTATGTACAATTCAAACGGTGATATTATGAATTGTATTCGTAGCCAACTTCCAATTGGTAATCTTCAAGACAAAAGTATACATGATATATTGGCAGAAAATACAAAAATAAAACAAAATATGCTCGAACATAAAGATGGCCCGGGGTGTTATGTTTGTTATAATTTAGAAAAAAATAAAAAAAGTTATGATATAGTTAGTGATCGAGTATTTTATCTTAAAGAACTTAAAGAAGTAGATAATACACTATATGATAATTTAAATAATTTTGACCTACACAAAATAGATATACGTTGGTCAAATGTATGTAATCATGCCTGTGTTTATTGTAGTTCGGACTATTCAAGTAAATGGGCAAATGAACTTAAAATAAAAGTATCTGAACCACCAAAAGAAAGAATAGAAGAACTTAAACAATTTGTGTTTGACAATGCACATAAACTTAAACATGTTTATCTAGCAGGTGGTGAGCCGTTACTAATGAAAGAGAATTTAGAGTTGCTTAATATATTACAAGAACGTAATCCTAATGTTAATATCAGAGTTAATACTAATTTAAGCAAAACAGGTACGAATGTATTTGAAAAAATTACAGAGTTCAAAAACGTACACTGGACTGTTAGTTTAGATACAATTGAGAAACAGTTTGAATATATTAGATACGGCGGAGTATGGAATGACTTTTTAGATAATTTAAAAATAATCAGTAAGTTAGACCATAAGATAAGTTTTAACATGTTATGGTATGCTATGAATTATAAATCAATTTTTACAACCGTTGATTATCTTAAAGAATTAGGATATCATAATAATAGTTTTATAATAGGTCCGTTGATTAATCCTCCATGGCAAGATGTGCGACATTTACCAAAAAATATACTTTCTGAGTTAAAAGAAAAATTAATATACAAAATAGCAAAGTCTCCTGGATATCTATTAGAAGATAGTTACCGTAATATGTTACAATGGTTAAATACCCCTATAAAGCAGAATTTTAGTCAATTGATATCAAAACTAAAAGAAATTGATAACAGAAGAAATATTGATAGTGAAGTAATATTTCCTGAATTATATGAATTATAAAAAATTTAAAATAGAAAAATTAGACTCAATAAGTCCAACTTTTTGTGCGGCAAAATGGATAGCACCTAACTTTTACCTTTATGCAGGTACGACCAGTAGTTGCCAATTACCTGAACCAGGACCTATTGATATTTCGTCACTTAAACATGATATTAATAATATTGACTCAACAGTTGAAAAAATAGAACAAAGACGGTTAATGTTACAAGGTAAAAGGCCGGATAAATGTGCTAACTGTTGGCAAGTTGAAGATGCTGGAGACGATTTGGTGATACCTGAAAGAGTATTATACAGCCATCATGGATCAGAATACTATGATTTTACAAAATTTGTTCCAGAAGAATCAGTATCACCTTATACGGTAACTGTGGCCTTTGATACTTTATGTAATTTTACTTGCTCTTATTGTGATGCTAGTCAAAGTTCTAGTTGGTATACAGATATCAAAAAGAATGGAATATACTATGGAATTAAACAAGATCCAAGATATACATATCAAAAATTAGGAACAAAAGACAAACTAAACGAAGTTGATTACGAAATAGTGTTTGAAAAATTTTGTGAATATATAGAACAAAGTATTTCAACTTTAGTTAATATAACCTGTTTAGGTGGCGAACCATTGGTAAGCCCAAATTTTTGGAAATTTATTGATAGAATAATAAAATTAGATACTAGTAAAATAACTTTAACTATTATTACTAATTTAAGCGATTCAGATAATGTTAAAAAAATACTATCATATCAAAAATATTTTAAATCGATTGATATATCAGCAAGTATAGAAAATATTGGTAAAAAATCAGAATTTGTTCGTCAAGGATTAGTTTGGGAAACTTTTAACAAGAATATTAATTTTCTATTAGAGAATAACATTAAAATCAGATTGCTGGCAACAATACCTGGCATAGCACTAGATGGGTTTGTTGAATTTTTAAATTGGTATAAATCAAATTTGGATAGTATGGCATTAGAAGTACACAGATTAAGGCATCCAGTTTTTCAAGCACCCCAAGTACTTCCACAAAAAATTAAAGATCGTTATGCAACAGATTTGAGTAATTGGATTGTTTTAAACAGTAAAGGATTAGATCCTTATTTGGTTGAACAATTAAAAAATATTGTGACAATACTTAAAAAAGAATGTATAATATATAATAATATTGACATTCAAGTATTACAAAAAAATGCACAAGCATTTTATAAAGAGTTTGCTAAAAGACATAACTACAATATAAAAGAAGTGTTTAGTCAAGATTTAGCAGATTGGATATTATCTTAGAGGACATACATTATGGCAAAACCGTTTGACGTTTCAAAGTTTCGTAAAACTTTAACAAAAAGCATTGATGGACTTGGTATTGGATTTAATGATCCAACTGACTGGGTATCAACAGGTAACTACACACTAAACTATTTGATTAGTGGTGACTTCAATGGTGGTATTCCACTAGGTAAAGTTACAGTATTTGCTGGTGAATCTGGTGCAGGTAAATCATATATCTGTTCAGGTAATATTATCAAATCAGCACAGGCACAGGGCATTTACGTTGTATTAATTGATACAGAAAACGCACTAGATGAATCTTGGTTAACAGCACTAGGTGTAGATGTTTCAGAAGATAAACTGCTAAAACTAAACATGGCTATGATTGATGACGTTGCTAAAACAATTAGTGAATTTATGAAAGACTATAAAACACTACCAGATGAAGAACGTCCTAAAGTGATGTTTGTTATTGATAGTTTAGGTATGTTACTTACTCCAACAGATGTAGATCAGTTTAACAAAGGTGACATGAAAGGTGATATGGGTCGTAAGCCTAAAGCACTAACTTCATTGGTTCGTAACACAGTTAACATGATTGGCTCACATAACGTAGGCTTGGTATGTACTAACCACACTTATGCTTCGCAGGATATGTTTGATCCAGATGACAAGATATCAGGTGGACAAGGCTTTATCTACGCTAGTTCAATTGTAGTTGCTATGCGTAAACTAAAACTAAAAGAAGATGAAGAT
>Ga0181585_10006269_pt1 | contig 10204 bp, 8 predicted proteins | sample 071ome_29_FD_132469 | JGI IMG/M metagenome (GOLD analysis project Ga0181585, IMG submission 132469) | Coastal salt marsh microbial communities from the Groves Creek Marsh, Skidaway Island, Georgia - 071407BT metaG (megahit assembly) | ecosystem: Environmental > Aquatic > Marine > Intertidal zone... | reverse complement strand
TTGTAAGCATATTCCAAAATCTCATTCTCTGGAAGATTGCACAATTCGGGGTTTCTTTCTCCACCAACAAAAGTTGTGAGAAGAGCATAGTTTTTCGGAGCTCGATTCTGAAATAAAGTACTGGAAAAAAGTGTGCCAAGAATTTTCCGTTTTTCTTTTTCTGGCACAAGGAAACCAAAGCCATCCAATGGATGCTGGATTTGTTGTCTTTTGAAACCTTGAAAGCAAAGGGCGAGTGGAGGGTGGAAAGTTTTTGTAAGTGTCTTAAAAAGATGGGCTGCTTTGATGCCGACCCACTCTATCTTTAATAGTGCATGGCTTGGTAATGTACTTATAACTTGATCAAAAAGCTCCTCTTTGATTTTCCCATCCTTTGTTTCTCCATAAACGCACCATTTGCCATTATTCTTAATTTCAATTTTTTTAATTTCACATCCAAGAACTGGAGGAGTTTGCAGTTTTTCTGCTAATCTTTTGGGTAATTCCTGCATTCCTTCTTGGAAGGATATGAGACGAGACTTCGGAAGCTTTTCTGATGGTTGAACCCCTCCCCGCATCATTCCCCAAAAAATCGAACCAAATTTTCGCTCGGTCTCGTATAAGCTTGGAAATGCATGTTTCAAAATTAAGCTTTCGGGGCGAGAGGCATAAACACCCCCGATAAAAGGGTTAGCTCCATAATCAAGTGCCTGCTTTCCTAATCTTCTTTTGACAAAGCTAGCCATAGTTTCATCGGAAGAGTTGTCCTTTTTACGGGGAATAAAGGGTTCAAGACAGAGCCTCATCTTACCAAGAGGACTAAGAAAAGAGGATGTAAGAAATGAAAGTGGGCCTTGGGGTAAGGAGATTACTTGGTTTTTTTTGACAATAAATCTCTTTGAGCATTCTTGATTTGCATCTAAAGCATGTTCCAGGATTTTGTGTTTTTTAAGATAGTCTTCTGTTTTTTTCGTACGAATACTTAAGGTATTTGCACCATAATCCAAAAGATAGCCTTCAGATTTTATGGACTGTAATACACCACCTACTTGTAAGTCTTTTTCAAAAAGTGATACCTGATTACCTTTACTTTCTTGAGACAAGGCAAGGGACAGGCCAGACAGTCCGGCACCCAAGATACATACTTTTTTTCTACTCATTTAGCTTAGGATTTATCTTTATGCTTGAGCAATTGGATGAGTTGGGTTGAAAGGTTCATATGATCGATATAATCACGGAATCTTTGCGTACGATTGTTTCTTCAGGAAAGGATGGTCAAGGAGATTTGATTTCAGCCCTAAAGCAGTTGGATGACATACTTGAGGAAAAGGGGGCTGTTTTGGATGCAAGGCTTCGTCATTTCCTTCAAAATAGAAGTTATGAAAAAGCCTTACTTTGGATCGAGGGGGGAACTCCGGAAAAAGGGATTTGCCAGAAGTGAGTAGAAAAAAAGAAAGATTGCCTACTGAGTCCGTTACAGAATTTGGTTCCAATCCCTTTGGGGCCTTGGATTCAGAAGGTCTCGATTCGCTACCCACCAAGCCTTCTTCTGACGCATTACCTCGAGTAAAGGTTGCCTCTACAGAAAAGTTAGGGAGTGGAGAGCGCCTAGAGGTAAGGCGCGAAAAAAGCGGACGCGGGGGCAAGACGGTAACCACAGTCCGAGGATTCCCATCAAGGATTTCGCAAGATGACTTCAAACTAATGCTCAAAGGATTAAAGTCTAGACTTGGTACTGGAGGGGGGTGGCGTGATAACCAAATGGAAATTCAAGGTGACCAGCGAGAAGTTATCTGCGAATGGTTAACAGCCTTGGGATTTAGACCGGTCTTGGCAGGAGGTTGAGGGCTATTTAAGAAGTAGCCTGCTTTTCCTCTTCGGAGTTAACTTTATCAGTTTCCTTATCAGAAGATGCTTTTTGATCGAAGTCATGATCTTCTAAGGGCTCTTGGCTCATTACATCCTGAATATCTTGTTCCCACTCGTTTTTGGCTTTGCGGAATTCATTAACTCCTTTACCCAGTGAACGAAAAAGTTCAGGAACTTTCTTGGCACCAAAAAGGAGAAGAACAATCAGGAAAATCAGAATTATCTCACCACCACCGAAATTTCCGATGAATGCCAAAGTGATTGGAGTGTTTGTAATCATAATAAAATTCTACTTCAGCGACTATTTCTAAGCAACTTTTTTGTCAAACTCTTCGAAGAATAAGTACGGGAGCTTACAGACCCAATTGTCGAAGAGCCTCAGGTTTTGGTTTATTTACAGAACTCTGATCTGCCTCAAAGAACCCATGCAATTGTCTTATTCGCGTCGGATGCCGCATCTTACGAAGTGCTTTGGCTTCAATCTGACGAATTCGTTCCCGAGTTACCTTGAATTGACGACCCACTTCTTCGAGAGTACGACTGTAACCATCTTTTAATCCAAACCGTAGGGATAGCACATTCCTTTCCCTCTCGGTGAGTGAGTCAAGGACATCAATAATTTTTTCCCGCAGTAAAGAATAAGCCGTCATGTCGTAGGGGTTTTCAGCACCTTTGTCCTCTATGAAATCACCAAAATTAGTGTCATCACTGTCACCCACTGGGCTTTGCAGAGAAATTGGCTGTTGTGCCATTTTCATGATGCTCTGGACTTTATCCAAAGGTAATTTCATTTCTCTTGCAACTTCATCGGGCGTGGGTTCGTGACCAAGTTCCTGAAGGAGTTGCTTTTGAACCTGCATGACCTTGTTTAGGGTCTCGATCATATGGACAGGAATACGAATGGTTCGTGCCTGATCGGCAATGGATCGAGTGATTGCTTGTCGTATCCACCAAGTGGCATAGGTGGAAAACTTATAGCCTCTACGATATTCAAACTTTTCAACGGCTTTCATTAGCCCCATGTTTCCTTCTTGAATCAAATCAAGAAAAGAAAGACCACGGTTGGTATATTTTTTCGCGATTGATATGACAAGACGAAGATTAGCCTCAACCATTTCAGTCTTTGCCTGATGGGCAAGCCTCATGTTTTTACGCAAATCTTTTATGAGTGTCACGAGTTCCTCGGGATCCATCCGGAATTTGGAACGGGCGAGCTTTAAATCATTTTTGACTTGCTCTAACTTTACGCCTTTTCTCTTGAGTTTTGCTAAATCTTTTTTGGAAAGTTCTAGATTATGCAAGTTTCTGGCAATGGCTTTTAATTCTGGATTTGTCTGATTAAGAAAATCTTCAAAGACTTTCAATTTAAGACAACATTTCTTGAAAATCGGGGCCAATTCGCTCTCGTATTTCAGAAACCGGGTAGTAGATCTTTTTCTTTGCGTTGCATTGGATGCGTTTTCGATCGATATCCAAGCTTTTTTAATTTTCTGATTCAGGTCTTCTAGTGCAATTACCTGTTTGTTGAGCGATCTGAAATAAGCTTCTCTACTGTCAATTTTCTTATCCAAAACAACGCGGTCAAAGCGTTCTTCTCTTTCGAGGAGCTTTTTACATATTTCTAGCTGAAAATCATTGGTTAATGATACTGAGTAAATAATTTTAAGGGCAGCCGTTTCAGCAGATTCTATTCTCTTGGAAATATCAACTTCTTCTTCTCTCGATAGGAGGGGTACCTTTCCCATTTGCTTGAGATACATCCGGACAGGATCGTCAAGCATGTCGCTTTGATTTGATTTTGCAGTTTCTTCCTCAGATTCCTCTTTGTTTTTCTTAAATTTCTCAACATCCTTGGAGTCCATTAGTTTAATCTCAAGGTTGTTGAAAATTGAGATTACATTCTGGAGTTCTTCTGGTTTGTCCGCAATTTTGGGGAGAGCTTTATCTACATCTTTGTAGGTGAGGAAGCCTTGTTCACTCGATAGATGAATGAGTTCCCGTACTTTTTCTGTAACTTCATCATCCAAAGCATGTGGTTCAGCATCATTGCTCACTTTGCTTGCTGCTATTTTGGATGAAGAGACTTTGGGATTAGTTTTCTTCGCAGGCGATGCAGTGCTTTTTTTGGCAGCCGTTATTTTGGGTTTAGCAGACTTGGAGGTGGTTTTGCTGACAGATTTAGTTGAACCACCCTTGGCACTGGTGGTTTTTCGGGCAGTAGCTTTCGGTGCCGGCGTTTTCTTGGTTGGCTTTGGGGCACTTTTGGTCGCCTTGGGGCTTTTGGCTTTTGTAGCGGTAGGTTTCTTTTTGGTGGTAGGCATTTTAATATGAGGACTCTAGCTCAGTTTCTAAAATTTGTGGGGGATTTGTTTGAGAGGATCTAATTTCTTTTAATTTAATGCGTAATTCTGACGAGTTACTGGACTCATCCTGCATGGCATGGAGAAGCTTTTTTTCTGTTTTCCGAGAACTTCTTTTGACGAAAGCAGAAATGCATTGGTTTGCGAGATCAACGAGATCGGTCTCGTCATCCGAATTTTGGTAGAGAAGATTTTGGAAAAGGAATCGTTCTTGATCGTCTTCAAGAAGTTCTTCCATCTCAGGAACATTAAGCGGACCGTCTGCAGCAATTTCAGCGAGTAATTTAGCGAGTATGTGCCCAGCAACGACCTTTGTGTCAAGCCACGAAGGTTCAATAACTTGTGCAAGCGAGTTACCGAGGCGAACATCATGCAAAAGACAATAAAGTAAGTCATCTTCCGCGGTTGTCAATCGTTCTGTACCACTTACTGAAATCTTTTCCGTTAAGGGTGTTACTGACTTTTGTTGGTAGGCTGGTCTTCTTGTTTTAACAAACTTATGAAAATCAGTTCTTACTGATTGCGGAGAAATTTCAAGAACCCGGGATAATTCATTCAGATATGAATCACGCATGACCAGCGATTCCATGTCGGCAAGTGCCGGGAAAAAGAAATCGCTTGCCCGTCGCTTTTCAAGAGGAGTGGGAGTTTTACTGAGCATTTTGCTGCAAACATAATTAATCGCTGGTTGTCCTTGTTGGATGATTTCAGAAAGGGCGTCTTTGCCTTGTTTTACTAAAATCTGATCAGGGTCTGATCCTTCAGGCAATGTTGCAAAATGAGCATCCAACCCAGTCTGAAGAAAAATGGGGACATAAGACATTGCTGCTTTTTGACCAGCTTCATCTCCATCAAGTAGGCAAATGACTCTTCGGGGATTGGCCTTTCTCAGAAGTTCAGCTTGGCTTTGTTTGAAGGCGGTGCCCTGCGGGGCGACTGCAGTTTTTAATCCCTTTAGATAGCAACGTATGGCATCAAGTTGTCCTTCTACCAGAATGAAATCCTTTTGCTGATTAATTTCTTTGTTCGCCAAGTGAAAGTTAAATAGTAGTTGTCCTTTAGAAAAAATTGGAGTTTCGGGTGAGTTGATATACTTTGGTGCTTTTTTATCTCCCCATTCTGGAGTAACAAGTAGCTTTCTTCCGGTGAATCCACATATCCTACCCAATTTTTCTCTGATTGGAATCATTAGTCTACCACAGAAAATAGATACCCAGTCCTTATTACCTTTCCTTGCATAAAATAATCCGGATTTTTCGAGAAGCACTTCCGGGAAACCCTTTTGACTAAGATAATTTCCCAGTGCGAATCGGTCGACAGGAGCAAACCCTACTCCAAATTCAGCAGCATCGTCTTCTGAAAATCCTCTTTCCTTAGTCCAATATTCTAAAGCTTTTCGATTATCGGTTTCATTTTTTTTAAATTGTTCTCGGAACCAGTCTTTGGTGACTTCATGAATCTCGAAGAGTCCTTTTCTCAGAGACTGACTCCCCGATGGGTGATGGGATGAACCCTCTTGGAAACGGAGAGGAATGTTGAATTCACGAGACAGGTATTCAATTGCCTCATAAAACTCCAAATTTTCCATTTTTTGAATAAATGTTATGCCATCACCTTTTTCTCCAGAGCTAAAACAATTAAAAAAACCTTTTTGAGGATGAACATAAAAAGAGGGCGTTTTTTCTTGATTGAAAGGACTTAGCCCCACCCAGCTTGATCCACTTTTCTTTAATTGCACATAGCGACTGATAAGATCATAGAGGTCAATCCTGTCCTTTAAATCAGAGACAAAACCATCTGCTAGTCTAGGCATCTGGGCTCAGGGTTCTCCCAGTTTTAGTAATTCTAATTTTGCACGTTTGTGAATGGCACTAGTCTCCGATGAAAGATCCATGACCTGACGGTATAAAATCCCCGCTGTTACGGGCATTCTCTCAATTAGGTGATATCTTCTGGCGAGTTCCCAAACCAAATCAATTGTATTGGGGAACTGCTCGCGTGCATTCTCAAGTTCTTCAAGATACCTTTTCGGATCGAGTGTTTCCCTGGCAACCCGTAGATAATCCATTCGAATATCAATGTTTTCCTGATCATGTCTCAAAGCCTCGAGAATGGTCATTTCAGCTTCCTGCGTTTCTCCCAGTTGATAGTGTGCCTGTGAACAAAGTCTCCATGCTTGAGCGTCTTTGGGATTATTTTTAATTGCAGATCTAGCAAATTGAATAGTTTCATTATATTGGCGGTTTAAAAATGACTGTCTGGCCAGCCCAAGATTATCTTGATCTTGAGTGTTAGTATTTGGTTGGGTTGCAAATACGGATGCTAAGCTTGTCACTTGATCATTTTCGATTGTTTCATCTGAACTAGTAAGCAGGGCACTGGGTGGTATTTTTGATAAGGCTATGACTGGCTCATTTACGGGAGCAACCGGAGTTAACAGGAAAGCGGCAAGTTCTGTGATGTTGAGACCTTCAGTTTGGACGCCTCTGCTAATAAAATCCGCCAATCTTCTTTGCTTAAGAATTGCGGTAGCCTCTTTGTCGAGATCAGTTTCTTCGATAGTGCCTGGATGACTTTTCTCAATGGCAAGAATCAATGACTCTGCCTTTTGGTTCTCTTTTTCCATCAATCTTATTCGAAGAAGACCAAGGAGAGGCTCCGGTTGTACGCCCTCTATTTTACGGGAAGCTTCTTGGTACCAGAATTCTGCCTGTTGAGTGAGTTTCTTTGAATAAAAAAGATCAGCCATCATGATGCAGTCATCATAAGTTGACTTCTCAGAGCCTTTGGAAAAGGCATTCAATGCCTCCGTATCTTTTCCATTCAAAGCATAGAGCCGTGCAATTCTAAGCCAAATTTCCTCATCTCCTGAATTATCGGATAAGTAGCTGTTATATCTGGAGATTGCAGACTTAAAGTCGCCTGCATATTCATAAGCAAGTCCGGATTCTCGGTATACAGAACTACTACTTTTGATGGAATTAACTTGATCGAAGCGAAAAGCCGCGAGTTCGAATTGTTTTGATTCAAAGAGTGCTCTGGCTAATTGGAGGAGTACTTCAGGCGTATTCGGATAAGTTTGATTAAGTTGTCTCAAGAGTCGGATAGCCTCGTCTGAGTTTCCTTCGATTCGTTTTTCAATAGCTTTAGCCAGATCAGGGCTTTCTGTTTTGGAAATCGCTGGGGGCTTTGGGGGCTTGGTCTCTTTTTCAACTTCGTTTGAGCAATGTATACAAAATAGAAGTCCGGTCCACAGAAGTGCTTTTGAAGGACGGCAAAGAGTTGCAAAGAATAGCTTTTGGAGATTAGGTGGAGTTTTCTGAAGAAATGCTGACAAACTTGGCCATACCCCTGATGCTTTTAATTTCGAATCCAATAGATTCTGATGTCGGTGTTGATGTAAATTCGTCAATTGATGAAGTGGGTATAAATGAGGTGTTCTTGGCTGCCGTTGATAACAATGGGAAATCTTATCATTGGGACAAGATCCTTCCTCTATTTGAAAGAGAAAATGCACTTGATATCAAGCCCACTTTTTATCCTGAGATATCAATTAAGGTCGAAACCCACTTTGCCCCCGGAATTTGTACTTCTGTAAATCTTGTCAGGGAGCTTGTGGTTTGGCTTCGGAGCAAGGGGTACTCCAAAGATAAAATTACTATATTTGATCATAAACGTCAGGGGTTAGTGAAGGCAGGATTTTTAACAGAAGATCCAAATGATCACTTTTTTGAAGGTGTGAGGGTTTTCGATTCATCCACAAAAGAATACTTTCAGAGTGATTGGTTTCACGAAAGTCCCCTCCCTCCAACTTCTTTCGATCGGGCGAAATTTGTCTTAAAATTTCCGGATAATCTATTTCTTCGAACTCAGGAAGAAAGGAGGAGTTACCTTCCTGCAAAAGTTTTGGGCGATGTATTTTGGATAAATTTGGCTGTGCCTATGGATGATCCTTTTTTGGGAATTGATGGAGCTTCTGCAAATATGACATTGGGGGCTATGTCAAATTATGGAAGATTTTCAAACAAGACCACTCTGTCTGCTGCAACTGTTACTGAAGTGTTGGCTATACCGGAAATCTGGGAAAAGAAACTTTTTTCAATATTGGACTTTTCCACATTTCAGGTTGCGAACGGGCAGCGGTATGACTCTTTCTATGCGGCAAACCAAAATGCGATTTTCATTGGTAGAAATCCCATTGTATTGGATTACTACGCCTGGAAAATTATCAATAAAGAACGCAAACTGAAGCATGGTTTACAAGAGCGCTTCATTGACGATTCTTTACTATTTAAATACGCCAAGGAACTCGGGCTCGGGGATACAGCCAAATTCAATGCCAAAAGAATCAGGTAGAGCAAAGATGAAAGTATTTAAGATTTTATCATTATTTTATATTCTTTTTTCTTCCTTACTTTTCAATGACTTAAATGGGACCGACTGGCCAAATTGGTTGGGCCCAAATTACAATGGTGCAATTGAAGAAAATACCAGTAATGAGAGTGCTCAAATCGAATTGGAAGCAAAATGGGAAGTGCCTGTTGGGGTAGGGTGGTCATCTCCGGTGATTTCTAACCAAAAAGTTTTCCTTCATGACCGAACCGGAAATAAAGAGAATTTGACTGCCTATCATTTGGATTCAGGTAAACAGGTTTGGCAATCATCTTTTGATTCTCAGTTTAGGGATGATTTTGGGATGGAAAACGGCCCGCGATCAACTCCCTCTGTTTACAAGGACATGATCCTTATTCATAGTCCAGATGGCCTTGTTCATGCATTGGTCGTGAGAACTGGTGAGACCATATGGTCAAGGGATTTATCAAGCGATTTTAATTCTGCTAAAGGTTTTTTTGGAAGATGTTCCTCCCCCTTAATTCTCGATAAAAAAGTCATTTTTGATGTAGGGGGTAGTGGCGTCGGTTTGGTTGCCCTCTCAGTTGAAACAGGGGAGACGCTATGGAAAAGCAAAGCTTATGGGAATGACTACGCATCTGTAGTGCCTTTGGAGGTTGGGTCTTCCCAATTAGTTGCAGCATTTATGCGTGAAGGATTGGTTGTAGTGGATTCGGTTAATGGAAAAGAGGTGTTTTTTGATAGTTTTCAATCTCCGATTAATGCGTCGGTAAATGCCGCAAGTCCCTTGATACTCAAAAACGGGATATTTTTGTCATCCTGCTATGAAGTGGGAGCTGGTTTCTGGAGTTTTCTTAAAACGGGTAAAAGGGGTGAAGTAGGTTTTAAACCTGTCTGGAAAAATCGTGGTAGAATGGATTGTCATTATTCTACTCCTGTTGCTTACGGTAACTATTTATTTGGGTTCCATGGCAGGCAGGAGCGTGGGGCGAATTTACGATGTATAAAGTTATCAGATGGTAAGTTGGAATGGAGTGATGATTCAGTCGCAATGGGACACTTAATTCGTGTTGGCGAACGAATTTTATCTATTTCTGAAAACGGTGAGTTTGTTTTGTTTTCGGCATCCAATGATTCTTTTAAACCGATTTTGCGCCAACAGGTTTTAGGTTCAGGACGAGCCCACTTTGCATATTCCAATGGCAATATTATAGCTCGAGATAAGCGCAGAATGAGATGCTTGGATATGGTTTCTGCTGGGGTAGGGAAATAAGCGAAAGCATCTGGGTTCCTAAATAAATGCCTTTGGCATCAATCATTTTTAGAGGCAAATTGGGGGTAGGTAACCGTAAGGTCCAAAGAATCTTCCATGCTTTTTTGTAGTTCGATCAATCGTGGAAATAATTTTGATATTATAGCTTTTCCTTTTTTTGATTTGGCTATGTCATTCGTTTCAAGAGGATCGCTATCAATGTCATACGCACGAATAGTGGGGACATTCGGGTAAACTAGGATCTTTTCATTTCCCACTGTGATTGATCGTTGTGCGTCTAAATATGCTCCATAAATTTCTTTATAAGGAGGTTTGGGCTTCTTGCTCATGACCAAAGGCATTATGTCATTGAATTGAACATGTTTTGGCT
>Ga0181585_10006257_pt1 | contig 10213 bp, 9 predicted proteins | sample 071ome_29_FD_132469 | JGI IMG/M metagenome (GOLD analysis project Ga0181585, IMG submission 132469) | Coastal salt marsh microbial communities from the Groves Creek Marsh, Skidaway Island, Georgia - 071407BT metaG (megahit assembly) | ecosystem: Environmental > Aquatic > Marine > Intertidal zone... | reverse complement strand
TCCGAGTTTTGCCGCACATCCAACGTATGGGCGCTAAAACCAAAAACAGAAACTTGCCATCTGAGAGGTCGAACAAGTTTATCTGAAATATTAACAGCCCCAATTGAATGTAAAGCAGCCTCAATAGCTCTTAAATCAGCAATGAAATCTTTAACGTATTTATATCTGCCATCGTCCAAACATTGGTTCATAGCCGTAAGCGCTTGTCGAAAAGTTTCATTTGGATTTCGGCGTATTAAGCTCTCTGGATCATTTGATCGCAATCTGATTATTTCATTCAAAGTCATGAAATTACTCTCAGATAAGGGCACAATCTTATTAGAAATGCTCAGTTGGGATGCAATCTCAGTTAAACTTTCTGAATAAACAGATAGAACCATCTCCTTTGCAGACTCGAGAGCAAACAAAGTTTTCTCTGAGGTAACATTGGGATTGCCATCTCGGTCTCCACCAATCCAAGAATGGAAACGAAGGTCAAAATGATCAATATCTTGCCTTCCAAAAACAGATTTAACAGCATCATCGTAACTTTCGAAAACACGTGGCAACGCCTTGATAATACTGGTTTTATAAAACTGTAGACCCCATTCGATCTCCGCCTCTAATGAAGGTCTTTCTAGTCTCAACTCTCCCGTTAGCCACAGTAAATCTATTTCTCCCTCAAGGTCTTTTTCTAGTTGCAGTATTTCTTTTGGACCCCATCTAAAGCTGTCAAATTTAACCAGAGTTTGATAGATACGCCTATGGATCTCTAGTACTGAAACACGTTTCGCCTCAGTTGGATGAGCCGTTATTGTAGGCCCAATAGAAAGTTTATTTTTTCGAACGATACCTAAAAGATGTTTTCTATTATCTGGGTCACTCTCTGATAAAATTCCCTTAAAATTATACTGCGTAGGTTCAATACCGGAGGAACTTTTATAGCCTGAGCGCCGAGACCTTCGAATGTTTAAAATTTCATCCAGTATTTGAGACAGGTGAAACCAGATTGTCACGGCTTGAAACATGTCACAAAACTGATCAGACCTACAAAGATAATTACCAGACCTTATTTCCTTAGAAACGTCAGGAGCACGGTTATCCAAAACTTTAAACCATGAATCATGCAAGCGCTTTTGTAGAGCGCTTGCATAGGATTTATCTTGAATAGAGTGGGCCTGTTCTGCAACTGATAACATGGTTTGACCTATCTTAGCGTGCTTTTTTGATCTAAGCTGCTTCCTTCATTACTTTAGCAATTGTGTCTCCGATTACTGCAGGATTAGGAGCAACAGTCACACCAGCAGCTGACAAAATTTCTACTTTTTCGCTGGCACTTTCGCCAAACGCAGAAATTATTGCACCAGCATGTCCCATAGTTCTGCCTTTTGGTGCAGTTAACCCAGCAACATAGGCAACAACAGGCTTTTTGACATGATCTTTTATGTATGCCGCAGCCTCTGCCTCCTGTGGCCCACCTATCTCACCAATCATACAAATCACGTGAGTATCGTCATCTTCTTCAAAACGCTGCAAAATATCCTTAAAAGATGAACCATTAATTGGATCACCGCCGATACCTACAGATGTAGATACACCAATACCATGTGCCTTCAACTGTGCAGCAGCTTCATAGCCCAAGGTACCTGAGCGTCCGACGATGCCAACATTACCTTGAAGGTAAATGTGACCAGGCATAATTCCAAGTAAGGCTTTGCCTGGACTAATTGTACCAGCGCAGTTAGGACCAGTCAGGACCATACGTTTTTCTTTTGGATATCTATACATATACCGCTTCACTTGTATCATATCTTGTGCGGGAATGCCGTCAGTTATGCACACGCAATATTTTATGCCAGCATCAGCAGCTTCCATTATGCTGTCAGCAGCAAAGGGTGGAGGAACAAATACTAGGCTTGCTTCTGCACCAGTTTTCTCTACGGCCTCAGCAACAGTATCGAATACTGGCAAACCCTCTACTTCCATACCACCTTTCCCCGGAACAACTCCACCAACAACGTTAGTGCCATATTTTACCATATCTGCGGTATGAAAACGGGCCATCTTGCCTGTAATACCTTGAACAATCACGGGGGTATTTCTATCAATTAATATACTCATTTTACTGCCCTCAATTTAGGTTCTCCAATGGAATCACTCTGCCAAGCTTGGACTGATCGTTCGGCTGCCTCCATCAATGTTGTCGCTCTGATAATTGGAAGCCCAGACTTTGCTAAAATCTTCTGTCCTTCTTCCACATTCGTGCCCGCCAAACGCACGATAACTGGAACATTAACTTGGACTTCGCGCAGTGCCTGAACAACACCCTCGGCGACCCAGTCACAACGGTTTATACCGGCAAAAATATTAACTAAGACCGCTTGTACATTATCATCAGACATTACCAGACGAAAAGCTTTAGCAACTCGCTCAGGAGTAGCTCCGCCTCCAATATCAAGAAAATTAGCTGGCTCACCACCGGCTAGCTTGATCGTATCCATCGTTGCCATAGCTAGCCCTGCACCATTTACTATGCAGCCAATATTGCCTTCTAATCCAACATAGCTAAGCCCTCTATCAGCGGCACGGCTTTCTCTTGGATCTTCCTGACTTTTATCACGTAACTCCGAAATATGAGGATGCCTAAACAGGGCATTATCATCGAATGTCATTTTAGCATCTAGTGCAAGGATCCGGCTATCTCCAGTGACTACCAGAGGGTTTATTTCTACCATGGTTGCATCATGCTCTCTAAACGCACGGTAACAACCTTGCAGCGTCCTAACCATGCTTTGAGTTAAAGCCGGATCAATACCTAGTTTAAAAGCTATTTGCCTACATTGAAAATCTTGCAGGCCAACTGCTGGCTCAACGGTTGAGCGCACAATGCTTTCAGGTTTCTCCGCCGATATATCTTCAATTTCCATGCCTCCTTCTGCAGAGGCTACGATCATTACCCTTTGGGATGATCGGTCTAGAACAAATCCGAGGTAAATTTCCCTATCAATTGGCACACCACCTTCTACATATACACGGTAAACACCTTTACCGTTGGAGTCTGTTTGATGAGTGACTAATTTGCTTCCAAATAGGTTTTCACATGTTTCTACAATTTCTGTGTCGCTGTGACAAACCTTAACACCGCCGGCTTTGCCGCGACCTCCTGCGTGCACCTGCGCCTTCACAACCCAGGTATCGCCTCCAAGCTCTCGAGCCCGGTATGCAGCTTGTTCTGGACTATATGCGAGAGCTCCCGGAGGCACGCCAACACCAAAGTTTGCCAGTATTTCTTTTGCTTGATATTCGTGGATATCCATCTGTTTTCTCCAACTAAAATTTTAAATTTTTCTCTTATTCAGCTGCAACGGCTACATTATACGAGGAATTCAGAGCCTCTTTGACAAAAGCGTCATCAACATTGCCACCTAAATCACGTATCGCCTGCGCAAACCGATCTACAATCTCAGTCACAGACTCGCGTGTCAGTAAATTTAGAATACCGATCCTAACTTGAACAGGTTCAGATAAAGTCGGCCAAATTCCAAAATTCTGTGCTCGGCAATGCTGTACAAGTTCCATTTCTCTACCGGCCAAGTCCTTTGGCAGATTTAATACAACTAAAGAAGTCATATTGGATGTTACTTCACACCCCATAGCCTCTACCGCTGACCGAAGTGCATTCTCGTGGTATTCATATTCTGCAGAGCGTGCAGCTAAACCTTGTGCCAGAGTTATCCGCAATGCCTCATGAAAGGCAGCTATTGCATAAGCAGAATGGGTTCGATGGTATGTACCTTTCTCAACATCTTTGCCTTCGACGATCCCCCAATGACGAGCTTCCATTACAGGGTGATGAACAAATGAACGAGCACCCGATGCAAGAACCGTTTCAATAAAACGATCGCTAAAAGACACTGGAGCATAGGTTACTGGCAAACAGCAGATACCCTTCTGCGGACACGAAGCCCAACCATGGATACCCGGATAGTCGTCAATTCTAAAGTTTGAAACACCAAGGGAAGAAACAGCATCAACAAGGCCAAGAACGTCATACTTTTCGCAAGCGGCGCTGAAGCCCTCTATGTCATTAATTCGTCCTGAGCCAGTTTCCCAATGCGCCATTGCTGCCCATTTTGGTTTGTGCTCACTTAAAGCTTTCTCAATGATGTCACCCGAAACCGACTGTCCATGTGGAACATTGATCGTAATAACTGACGATGCTTCAGGGTTGAGAGAATTTTGAGCCATCTCTTCCGCAGTCGCTGCTTTCATTCGAGCCGATAAAGCATCAATACCAGAAAAAGTTCCGTTTACGAACATGACAACTTTGTCGCCCGGCTGAACTCCACTAAACATCATGTCAAGACCGCTCCATCCACTGCCAGCGACTCCAAATGTATGGATATTGCTTGTGCCCCAAACGTCACGCAGCATTTTTTTACATTCTATCATTCCTCGTAAAACGTCTGCATGCATGTGGTCCGCTAGGCCAGCGTTTGAAAAAGCGGCTAACACTCTCGCGTCTGTGTTACCGGGTCCTGGGCCAGCAGCTATTGTTTGAGGTATTTCTAGTTTTGGAAAAATATTTTCGTTTGACATGACTACTCCTTGCAACTGTTCTGTAGGGGTATTTAGATCATTCAATAAAAAAGAAAACACCTCTAACTATTGCTTTTGGGTAACTTTAAGTATAGTATTTTACCTACCCATTTTTCTAAATATACAAATGTATCCAGAAATAACTACCTAAATGGGTGGATTTTGAAGAAGGACAAGATGTCAAACTTAGATAATACCAAACCAATTGACATAATATTGTGTGATAGTAATCCATTAGTACTCTCAGCAATGTCTGAAACTTTTGAAGAGGATTCGCGATTCTCTCTCGTAGCGACCAGTGGCACTTCCGAAGGATTTTTAACAACGATTTTACGCATCGATGTACAGCTCTGCATTATCGATTGGAATATAAGAGACCTTGGTGCAGAAAAATTAATAGATGTATTAAGAAGCCAAAGTATTCCACCAAGAACAATAATATATGGTGATGGGAGTGATCCGGATATTGCAAGACAGGCAATGGGAGCTGGAGCAGCTGCGTTTGTATCACGATCCTCTCCAATAGAAACCCTTATTCAAACTTGCTTGGACGTCGCCGATGGTAAAATGGTATTTCCATTTTTAGATGTAAGGGAGTTACGAAATGATCCAATCAACACACTATCCCGTAAAGAAAGAGTAATAATCGAAGCACTTTCTGAAGGGTTGACAAATAAGCAGCTATCTACTCGACTGGAAATTTCAGCCAATACTGTAAAGTTTCACATATCAAACATATTTGACAAGCTTAACGTAAAAAATAGAGCCCAAGCCATCGCACACTATTACAAGTCGAAGTCTAAACTAAATGAGTAGAAGAACGTTGTGTACACTGGCATGCATAATTTTTTATTGACAGTAAAAATTTTATAGTCAATGAGCACGAATAGACAATTTAAGATTTAGGAGGAACCATAAAATGTCTTTTTTTCCAATTGAGCAGGCGCCAGCCAGATTGAACCGATCCGAACTCGCGGTTCCGGGCTCTCAAGTTAATATGTTTCAAAAGGCAGCGGACTCCGATGTAGATATCATTTTTCTAGACTTAGAAGATGCAGTTGCTCCAGATGAGAAAGAGCAAGCACGTAAAAACATCATTAAGGCTTTGAATGAAATAGACTGGGGTAATAAAACCATGTCTATCAGAATAAATGGGCTAGACACTCACTATATGTATCGAGATGTAGTCGACATTGTCGAGCAAGCGGGAGAAAGATTAGACCTAATAATGATCCCAAAAGTAGGAACTGCTGCTGATGTATACGCTGTCGACATGATGGTAACCCAAGTTGAAGATGCAATGGGTTATAAAAAGCGGATTGGCTTTGAACATATAATTGAGACGGCATTAGGCATGCAAAACGTTTCTGAAATTGCAGCGGCTTCGAAACGCAATGAAAGCTTACATTTTGGAGTTGCTGACTACGCCGCTTCTACCCGAGCTCGCACAACTAGTATTGGCGGTGTGCATCCGGATTACTCAGTACTAACAGACAAAGTAGAGGGTGAGGAACGGGATACTCACTGGGGAGATATGTGGCACTATGCTATTGCACGTATGGTCGTTGCGGCTCGTGCAAACGGGTTAAGGCCAATAGATGGACCCTTTGGAGATTTCCAAGATCCGGATGGTTTCCGAGCAGCCGCAAAGAGGGCTGCTGTTTTAGGATGCGAAGGGAAATGGGCAATTCACCCAAGTCAAATTGCATTAGCAAATGAAGTAATGAGCCCATCAGATGCCGAAATACTTAAGGCAAACCGGATTTTAGAAGCTATGGCTGATGCGGAAGCAAGTGGTAAAGGTGCGGTATCTCTTGATGGGCGGCTTATAGATTACGCATCTATAAAGCAGGCTGAAGTCCTTGTTGAGAAAGCAAAGCAAATTGCCGGTCGATGACCTTAACGCATTAAAAGTCAACGCTGTAAAGGCCTATAGAGCTGCTGTTGAAAGGGCAAACCCTTTTACAGCAGTTCAATCTTGCATCAAAAAAAATGGTATACCAACACCAAAAAACGGTGGCCAGACACTAGTTATCGGCGTTGGTAAGGCAGCTCCAGCAATGATCAAGGGTATACGAGAGCTACTGGATGGACCCAATAACTGTATTTGCATAACTCACAAAGAAAATGAAGAACATGTTGAAAATTGTGAGATGTTTAAGGCTGGGCATCCTGTGCCTGACCAGACAGGAGAATTAGGATCAAAACGCGTGATCGCTGCACTGGAACAGGTCGGTAAAGATGACCAAGTTCTTTTCCTAGTATCCGGGGGAGGATCTGCTTTGATGCCAGCGCCTGTCGATGGAGTTAACCTAGAAGACAAAATAGTCCTTAATGAAATTCTATTAAGCAGTGGATTAAGTATTGATGAGATGAACCATGTTAGACAACAAACTTCAAAGTTGAAAGGCGGTGGCTTGCTGCAATATGCGGATCCAGCTCCAGTAACAAGTTATATTCTTTCAGATGTAATTGGGAATGACCTACGGGTGATTGCAAGCGGACCAACCGTAAGCCCGCTCGGTACTAAAAAAAGCGCTTTAGACATTCTTGCCAGTAACAACCTAATGAAGTTAATTCCACAAAATATACTAAACCACTTCGAAGCAGAAACGTCTGAACGAAAAAGCAATGATGCAGTTAATTATTTGATCGGTGATAACCGAGAAAGTATTCACGCTTCAGCAGAGTCTTTAAGCAAAAGCTTTGTGACATTTGTTGAAGACGAGCCATTGATTGGCGATGTAAACGATGCAGCAAAAAAAATTCATCAAAAATTAAAAGAAATTGAGTCGAGTACTAAACCTACCGCCATAGTATGGGGTGGTGAAACAACTGTTAAAATCAAAGGCTCTGGTCTAGGGGGACGCAATCAAGAACTCGCGTTAATTGTTGCTGAATTAGCTCATCAAGACCCGATTAGAAAATCATGGACTTTTCTGTCAGGTGGCACAGACGGACGAGATGGCCCAACCGAAGCAGCCGGGGCCATTGTTGATCAAGAAACGTGTAAACGTATTCTTAAAGAAGGTTACCAAGTTTATGATTTCTTAGCAGAAAATAACAGTTACAAAGCTCTGAAAATATCCAATGACCTCCTACATACTGGCGCTACTGGTACTAATGTAGCAGATGTGCAGATCCTTATAGTTTCTCAGTAGCTCGCTCTAATTTCACATCTTTTTTATTATGTTTTTTACTGGCGCCTACAAAATTAAATTTTGGTAATACTTTTATTTGGCTATTTTTGAAAGTTGTGATAAACACTCTGAAGCCAACTAGAGAAGGGACACTTTAATGGCTGGAGTGCTACGCAGACTTCGGTCTGAATTGGAGTACCAAAGATATGCATGGAATGTATTTTATCGTTGGTATGTATTAAGAGACTATAAAAAATAAATTAACCCTTTGGGAATAGCCTCCCAAAGGGTTTTTTTTAATTTCTCCTTGGCGGATACTTACTAAGGTACTGAGAAAAATAAAATAAACCTAGAATAGCGAGTGCTAAGATAAAAGCCGGTAGAATGGTTATTGAGTTTTGCAAAGCTCTGAGTGCTTCAGGAACTTGATCCGTAAATCCCTCACCAGATTCTCTCCAACCAAACAGAGCAAGAATGAGCGATAGTATTAATGGTGCAATTGCGTTTGCGACTTTTTGCCCAAATAACCAAATCGCGCTAAATGCACCCTCGATAGCATCTCCTGACTCGCGTCGAGTTATATCCATTAGATCTGGATAAATTGCCCATGGGATCTGTTGGTATGCGCCATTTGTCATTCCCGCGACGACAAACAAGATGGCTATCAGCATGATGTCTACAGATGGCAAACTTACAAAAATCGCAACAAGTAAAATTATATAAATAAAGAGCCCAAAAATTAATGCACTAACTTTTCCAAAGCGAGCTGACATCCAAACCCAGAATGCCTGACTTAGAATAGACCCAAATACGAAGCAAGCGAACAGTAATGACAATATCCCAAGCGCACTGGATGCGGGCGACAATAGGGAGTTACCACTATCAAAGATTAAATAGATTGCAGCAAAAGGGAGCCCAGCGGTTATTAGTGCAATTGCCAGGGTCATGATTCCATAAAGGCAAACTAAAATAACAAATGGTTTGTTCTTAAAAACCAATAGCCAGGTTGACATAAATCCCCGATCCGACGGCGATAATATCCTTGGTGCTGTACGAGTTGACCACAAGGATCCCCAGATGGATAAAATTATAATTGGAGCAACGTATATTGCTGCTATAAAATGGCCATCTCTTGTACCTCCGGCGAGCTGCGGAATTACCGCACCACCAAGTAGTATTCCTACACTTGCAAAAGCCATTCTGAAGCCCATCATTGTTGATCTTTCTTTGGGATCCTGCGTCATCTCACCGGCCGTGGCTCCATATGGGATTGCTACCATGGTAAAGCCAACTGTTGCCAATGCAAAAAAAACGCCAACCCAAATGATAGTTCCTAAAAGGCTTAATGATTGGGGCACCCCAAATAATCCAATTATACCCCCAGAAAGAATTAATGCACCGATGACCATCCACGGCACTCTTCTGCCCCAACGTGAGTGAGTTCGGTCAGAAAGATAACCTACTATTGGATCAGTAATTATGTCGAAAATCAAAACACTTGTGGTCAGTAGACCAGCAATTCCAACAGGAACGTTAAGATAATTTGTTAAAAATGATAAAACTAATAATTGTTTTACTATAACAAAGACTACGATGCCCATGTCAGCCAGACCCCAGCCAGCTTTTTGACCAACCGATAATGTCCGAGTATGCGTTAGCATTTTTAGTTACCTCAAATCTAACAATCTATATTTAAGTGAAATTACTATGTTCGACCAGCATCACAAGCTTTGTTAAAATTTATTTAAAAACACATTAGACTTTCTGATGCACTTCTACAATGTTGCCTTCGGGGTCGTGAAAAAAGACTTGATGCCATTCCTTTGCAAACGTTGTTCCATAGTCGGAATATGGTATTTTTCTATCATCCAAAAGTTTAATAAACGAATTTATATCGTCTGTTCTGAAAGCTATGTGACCTCTTTCCACTGGATTGATGTGCTTATTATGCTTGTGGGCAACATCAAGATTTCTTTCTGCAAGATGCATTTGCATGGTCCCATCGGTCGCAAATTTTATTTCACCGCTATAACCTTTCTCTTCAGTTTCGCATGGTCTTGGAAAATTTGCTATGGGAACATTTTCTAAGCCCAAGACGTCCGTATAAAATTTATGCATTTTATTAATATCGGTCGAAACGAAATTAATGTGATGAAATTCAAGTCGCATATTTTGATCCTATTTTTAAAAATTTTACCAAGTAGATGCACTAATCACCTAAGATTGGAACTCGTGTAGAGAAAAATTCTTGCTCTTCACCCTTTTGCCAAGCCCCAAAAATGAGAGATACAGATCCTATCAATTAACCAGAATACAGCATAGAAAAATACGCCAGTTAATATAGAAATAACGTAAAACTCTAGTCTATCAGCAAGCACCATGTCATTAAGGAAAGGATATGGAAGCCCAGCCGCCTTTGACCCAGCTGGCGAGTTATTTAAAGGACCTGTGACAAACTCGGTCCAGGCCACATAAGAGAAGCTGATTGATAGAGC
>Ga0181585_10006244_pt1 | contig 10219 bp, 8 predicted proteins | sample 071ome_29_FD_132469 | JGI IMG/M metagenome (GOLD analysis project Ga0181585, IMG submission 132469) | Coastal salt marsh microbial communities from the Groves Creek Marsh, Skidaway Island, Georgia - 071407BT metaG (megahit assembly) | ecosystem: Environmental > Aquatic > Marine > Intertidal zone... | reverse complement strand
TTCTTACATTGATCAATCCGGGATAATTATTGACACGATTATCACAATGCTATTCGTCCTCGGATTAGTCTGGATGGCGGTGCGAAATAAAGAGATGAAGAGTTGAGAAGGCATTTCAATTCATCCTCCCGCCTCCTGCACGATGGCTGAAATCTCGATTTCAGGCTACGAGCTTATCAAGCTTGAAACTTGAACCTGGGAACTGGGCTGCCATCCACCTCGACCGTTTCAAGGAACATCCCTAGCGGCCGGACCCACAGAGCTCCTTCTCCGTACAGGGGGCGGTAGACGACCAGTTGCTCTTCGGTTTCGCTGTGTAGTGCCACCCCTATTACCTGGTATTCACCACCCTTGTAGTGTCGGTACCTCCCCGGTGCGATTTCGCAATCTTTCTGTTGCTCCACGATAATTGTCCTGTTGTCCGTTAATTTTGGTAACCCTATCAGAGCTTTGGGTCAGAGGGAAAACCCTCTGAACTACAGGGTCTTCAGCAATTTCTGCGTGCAGACCCGAGGCTAATTATCTGCTAGAATCCCGCGACTTTTAAATCACGGAATAGCCTGATGGAACTGGTCGAAGAGAATCTGGACGAGCATCACCTGGACGACAAGCAGGTGATGGATGTTGTCGTCCGCTTTGCCGGCGACTCGGGAGACGGTATGCAGTTGACGGGGTCGAATTTCACTCAGGCCACGGCGCTCTACGGTAATGACCTCTCGACGTTCCCGGACTTTCCCGCGGAGATTCGGGCTCCGGCCGGCGCAACATTTGGCGTGTCGGCTTTCCAGATTTACTTTGGTGGCAACGACATCACCACTGCCGGTGACGCCATTGACGTGCTAGTGGCGATGAACCCGGCGGCACTGGTAACCAATCTCGCCAACCTAATTGACGGTGGCCTCATCATTGTTGATTCAGGTGCTTTTACTGACAAGAATCTGGTCAAGGCAAGATACACTGAAAACCCGTTGGAAAACGGCTCGCTGGACCAATACCGGGTTTTATCCATCGATATTTCCAGGCATGTGCTCGCCGCGGTAGAACCCTATGACCTCGGGCACAAGGCAGCTCTTCGTTGCAAAAACATGTGGACCCTGGGTCTGGTGATGTGGTTGTTCGACCGGGACAGGTCGGCGACTATCAACGGTCTAAAGAAGCACTTTCCCAGGCAGCCCGAAATCGCCGAGGCCAACATCGCCGCTTTGAATCCCGGCCACGCCTTCGGCGAAACAGCTGAACTTCCTTCCGGCATTCATGTATACAAAATTCCCAAGGCAAATGTGCCACCTGGCACCTACAGAAATATTACGGGAACCACAGCGCTGGCCTGGGGGCTGGTCGCCGCGAGTGAGTTGGCGGAGATCGATATACTTTTCGCTTCCTACCCGATTACGCCCGCGTCCAACCTGTTGCATGAACTGTCAAATCGTAAGAATTTTCGCATCAACACTTTTCAGGCAGAGGATGAAATAGCAGCAGCCTGCGCCGCGGTCGGAGCCTCGTTTGCGGGCAGCCTTGGGGTAACATCGAGTGCCGGACCAGGGATCGCGCTGAAAGCAGAAACTATCGCACTCGCCGCCGCCACAGAATTGCCCCTGGTGGTGGTCAATACCCAGCGGGGTGGACCTTCCACCGGATTGCCGACAAAAACCGAGCAGTCGGATTTGAATATGGCGTTGGGTGGCAGGCACGGCGACACGCCGATAGCAGTGCTCGCGGCCAGCACCCCCACTGATTGCTTTGAAGTTGCCATAGAAGCGGCTCGCATTGCCATCAAGTACATGACTCCTGTGATGCTGATGTCCGACGGGTACCTTGCCAATGCGGCCGAACCCTGGAAAATTCCGGATGTAGAATCCCTGCCCCGGTTTCCTGTCAGATTTCAACAGCCAGTTGAAGATTTCAGGCCGTCCATGCGTGACGCCGACACGCTGGCGCGGGTCTGGCCGAGACCCGGTACCGAAGGTCTGGAACACCGTATTGGTGGAATCGAGCGCAGTTACGACACTGGTGATATCTCCTATGAGCCCGCCAATCATCAGAAGATGACCGATCTGCGTAAGGCCAAGATTCAAGGTATCGCAAACGATATTCCTCTGCAGGAAGTCTGTCTGGGTAACAATACCGGCAAGCTGACGGTAGTCGGCTGGGGCTCTACCTTTGGAGCCATCCACCAGGCGGTGAAGCGTTGTCGTGCCGATGGTCTGGATGTGTCGCACATCCAGGTTCGGTACCTGTCGCCATTACCTCGAAACCTGGGTGAACTGCTCGGCGGATTCGAAAAAATACTGGTGCCGGAAATGAATACCGGACAACTGGTCAGACTGATTCGCGCCGAGTATTTGCTGGATGCCGATGGCCTAAACAAAATTTCCGGACAACCTTTTAAAATTGGCGACATCATGGCTGCCATTCGCCAGCAATTTGCAGGAGCCCAATCATGAATCAGGCGCTGACCGTCAAGGATTATGCGACCGACCAGGAAGTCCGCTGGTGTCCGGGTTGCGGTGACTACGCGATTTTAAAGACTGTGCAGAAATTACTCCCGGAACTCGGTGCACCAAAAGAAAATCAGGTGTTTGTTTCTGGAATTGGATGTTCTTCGCGATTCCCTTATTACATGAATACCTACGGATTCCATACTATTCATGGAAGAGCGCCGGCAGTTGCCACGGGTGTCAAGCTGGCCAATCCAGAGTTGGATGTCTGGGTGGTCACCGGTGATGGCGATGGCTTCAGTATCGGCGGCAATCACATGCTGCACGTGCTGCGTCGTAATATCGACCTGCAAATATTATTATTCAACAACGAAATCTATGGGCTGACCAAAGGACAGTATTCTCCAACGTCAGCAAAAGGTACCAGGTCGCCTTCTTCGCCCGCTGGTTCCATCGACCTGCCTCTGGTTCCCTGCGAAGTGGCACTCGCTGCCGGCGCGACTTTTGTGGCTCGGTCGATAGACACTGAAGCGAAACATTTGGGCTCCTGCGTGCGACGGAGTTATGAGCACAAGGGCGCGGCTTTTGTCGAAATATTGCAGAACTGTCCGATTTACAATGATGGCGTGTTTGAGCAGGTGAAAGACCGTAAGATTGCTACTGACAACAGAGTAGAACTCGAACATGGCAAACCGCTGGTTTTCGGCGCTGAGCGCAATAAGGGTATTAGACTTGATGGTCAGACTCTCAGGCTCGAGGTGGTGGAGCTGGGCGGAGAGGGTGCAGAAGAAGCTGGTCTGCTGGTTCACGATGAGAGCAACAAGATTCTGGCACAGCTGCTCGCCACTATGAGAGGACCGGAATTCCCGGTCGCCGTCGGCGTGTTGTACCGTGAACGCAAGGCCGGATACGTGGAAGATTCCTGTGAGCAGCAATTGAGCATTCGCAGCCGCGAACAAGGCGATCTCAAGGAACTGTTACACAGCGGTAATACCTGGCAGGTTGATTAAAACGCCCGGCCTGGTCGCCGCTGCCGCGTCATATACAGTAATTCAAAGATTTGCTACGCTGCCAGCAACTGTCGTCTGCTGATGGAGACAAGCATGGCCAGCAAAAACAAGAGCAAACTCAGCCAGGACCAACAGCAGCCTCTCCCGGACCATTCGCGTCGCAACCTGCTAAAGGGTGCGGGCCTGGTCGGGGCTGCAATCGCCGGCAGCGGTTCGGTTTCAAAGGTGATGGCTGCCGAAAACCCTTCAGTTCCGGGTACTCATCCTAGGAGTCAGGAAGCCCTGGAGGTTCTCACTGCTGCAGAAGCCGAAACTCTGGAAGCAATAACCGAGCGAATAATTCCTGCCGATGAGAACGGCCCGGGGGCCAGAGAGGCAAGGGCTGTTCACTATATCGATCGTTCTCTGGCTTCCGACAATGCCGGTTCGCGGGCAAATTATGCGGCGGGACTGGCAGCGCTGGACGACTACGCCCGCAAACTGCATAACCAGCCTTTTCATCGCCTGCCAGCGGAATCGCAGGATAATATTCTGCAGACTATCACCGAGGGTCAGATACCCGGGTTCAATCCCAGCGGAGCCGGGTTTTTCAATATGGTGCGCAATCACACCATCGAGGGAACATTCAGCGATCCCTACTACGGTGGCAATCGCGATTTTATCGGCTGGGACATGCTGCGTTACCCGGGGGTCCGGATTGGCGCCTCTGAAGATGATGTCTCCCGGGGAGGCTCCCTGCAGCCCGCCCATCAGTCGGCATATGACATTCCAACCTTCACCAAGGTGATCGCGTCTAGTGGAGGTAACCGCAGTGGCAACTAACCTTCCAAAGACGGACGTAGTCGTAGTCGGACTTGGTGCCGCCGGCGGTGTTGGCGTGTTGCCGCTCACCCGGGCCGGGCTGAATGTCGTAGGTCTGGAAGCCGGAGGCTGGCTGAGCACGCGGGACTTTGCTCCTGATGAGTTGCGCAACTTTAATCGAAACTGGCCCCAGGCCGTGCAGAAAGCAGCCAGAGAAGCCCCCACGGTGCGCGGCTATTCCAATACCACGGCCAAGCAGGGCGGGCATCCGATGATGAATGCGGTGGGTGGAACCAGCATGCATTACTGGGCCCAGAGCTGGCGCCTTAATCCATGGGATTTCAAGGTGGTTAGTGAGACCAGGCGACGGTACGGTGCGGCTCGTATTCCGGGCAACTCAACAGTGGAAGACTGGCCGCTGGACTACAATGAACTGGAACCCTATTACGACGTCGTGGAGCGGACGGTTGGCGTATCGGGCAAGGCTGGCAACGTTCAGGGACAAATAGACCGGCGCGGCAATATATTCGAGGGACCCCGCCAGCGGGAGTACCCCATGAAAGCGTTGCGCAGTTCGCCTTTCACCGAACTGATGAGCGATGCGGCCGGCCGGATGGGGCTGAATCCATTTCAGGGGCCGGCAGCAATCGCCACTGAACCCTACGATGGCAGATCGCCGTGCCTGTACCACGGCTTCTGCAACAAAGGTGGCTGTCATGTGCAGGCCAAAAGCTCCACCGCCTTTACCACTATCCCGAAGGCCATGGAAACCGGCAATCTGGAGGTTGTCACCCACGCCCGTGTCACCCGCGTTGTAACAAATGCCGGAGGGAAGGTGACCGGAGTGGAATACGTGCGCGGTAACGAATTTTACTTTCAGCCTGCAGACGCCGTATTGCTGGCCAGTTACGCCTACGAAAACACCCGTTTGCTGTTGCTCTCCACTTCGTCCACTTTTCCGAACGGATTGGCCAATAACAGCGGACAGGTTGGACGACACTATATGAGCCACCATCAGGGTGCGCCGGTGACCGCATTGTTCCCCCACGATCTTCACAACTGGTATGGTTTGCCGGCGCAGGGAGTGGCGCTCGATGAATGGGCTGATGACAACTTTGATCACTCCGCCGAGGATTTTATTGGCGGCGCCAACCTGTGGGTACACACTGACCGACGCCCGATGACAGCAGCGCGCATGAATACTTTCGGTCTGGTAGAAAGAAACTGGGGTTCAGAGTGGAAGAAATTCATCATGGAAAACGCTGATCGTACGAACAGTTCCTATATTCAGAAGACCACTCTGCCATACGAGCACAACTACCTGGATCTTGACCCAACGGTCAAGGATCCGCTCGGGTTGCCAGTTACCCGGATAACAGCTCGATACGGTGCCAACGAGCTTAAGATTGCCGAATTCGCCCAGCAAAAAATGGAACAGTGGTATCTTGAAGCCGGAGCTATCAAGGTGGTGAAGAGCGGACTGGGGGGCGTGATGGGTGCCAGTACGCATGCCTACGGAGGCGCGCGGATGGGAGAAGATCCCGAAACCAACGTGGTTAATCGTTGGGGTTTTGCCCACGAAGCCCCGAACCTTGGGATACTTGGCGCGTCTGTAATGGGAACCAGTGGCGCTCGCAATCCGACGCTGACTGCTCAGGCGCTGGCCTGGCGAACCGCTGAACACCTTGTCGAGAACTGGCGTTCAATAACATCCTGAGCTGATATTCTGACCGCACCGGCAATTACGGAAAGCCGCTGTCCGGTCGGGCACCGCCTATGACCTTGCCTTTCACACCCTCATCGAATCGCCGCGGGCTGATTTTTATCATTCTTGTGGTACTCATCGATTCGGTTGGGTTCGGCATCATACTGCCGGTGATGCCCGGCCTGATAATTACCCTGACTGACGTCTCCCTGTCAGAAGCATCCCGAATCGGCGGTTTTCTGCTGTTTACCTACGCCATCATGCAATTCTTTTTCGCGCCTGTCATGGGTAATCTGGGAGATCGCTTTGGACGGCGACCGGTATTGCTTTTTGCTTTGCTGGCGCTGGGACTCGATTATCTTTTGATGGCATTCGCTCCGACAATTATCTGGCTGTTTGCCGGTCGACTTATCGCTGGAATCGCCGGTTCAACTTTCTCAATCGCTTATGCTTACGTGACTGATACGACACCCGTTGAAAAACGGGCTCAGGCATTTGGACTGGTCGGTGCGGCATTCGGTGGCGGGTTTATCCTTGGACCTGTCATTGGAGGGGTTCTGGGTGAGTTCGGAGACCGTATTCCTTTTTATGCCGCCGCTGTCCTGGCATTGCTCAATGTGGCATACGGTTACCTGGTGCTCGGGGAATCCCTCGCGATCGAGAATCGGCGAATTTTCGAATGGCGTCGTGCGAATCCGCTGGGAGCACTGGCACAGATTCGAAAGTTTCCGCTGGTTGCCGGGCTTGCTTTTGCCTATTTTCTTTACATGCTGGGCCATAATGCGCTGCCCTCCACGTGGACCTACTACACCATCGAGAAATTTTCCTGGTCGGAGAGTCAGATCGGCCTGTCACTCGGAATCGCCGGAATTTTCATGATTATGGTTCAGGCCGGATTGATACGGTGGGCGATTCCCAAATTCGGTGCGTTTAGATCGGGCATGCTCGGGATGGCAGCGGTGATCCTGGCATTTTGCGGATATGCTCTGGCTCAGGTCGGCTGGCAGGTCTATCCCTTCCTTACTCTGGCCTCAATCTCCGGATTCGTTGCGCCGTCCTTCCAGGCGATAATGACCAGCGAGATTCCGGCTAACGCACAGGGTGAACTGCAGGGAGCCTTGAGTAGCATCACTAGCCTGACATCGGTAATCGGCCCGTTGCTGATGACCCAGTTGTTTGCGACTTTCACGGCCCCCGAGGCGCCTGTCTATTTTCCTGGAATTTCCTTTCTCGTCGCTGCCATCCTGACCTCCATCTGCATGATTCTCTTCATTATCGTTGCAGTGCGGCACGGGTTAACCCAATTCGGCAGGACCAGGTAACTCTGGTGCCGGGAGGTTCGCGGGTTAAGCGTTCTGCCATCCTGTTTGTGCCAGGCCGGAGGTTCTGCAAAGGAGTAATCGTTGCCGAGCGGATGGTTGAGATTATCTTGGCCACTTCCGGGGTGCCTATCGGAGTCTCGCTCAAGGAGGCTTGAGAAGGTCTTGAAATCGTTCCAGCCAGCGATTATCAAGGGCTAACGCAAAGCCCTTTTGGCTTGACAGTCCCCGGTCTAAGTGGTTACATCTTGCCTCCTCCTCAACAAGAATTTAAGAACGTCTAGAAGGGTTGAATTATGAAAACAAAAGGGCTGCTAGTCGCAATTGCAGTGATCCTTGCCGCGTGTTCTCCTGCAGAGCAGCAATCAGCACAGGCACCTCAGGTAGCGCAGGCTGCCGAGGCTAGTGGTGGGGACATTCCGCGAACCCCAAGCGGAAGGCCGGATTTTAATGGTATCTGGCAGGTGCTGATGAACGCCAATGATAATCTTGAGCCGGCTCCGCCTCAGGCAGCATACCAGCTGGTTCCTGGTGATTTTGTCCCGGTTCCGGCCCCCGAGGTCGTCGCTATGGGCGCTGTGGGTGCGGTGCCAGCCAGCTTTGGCGTAGTCGAGGGTGGTGCCATCCCCTATCGTCCCGAGGCGGTAGCGCGTCGCGATCAGAATCGGGAGAACTGGATGGCCAACGATCCCGAGGTCAAATGCTATATGCCCGGAGTGCCGCGTGCCAACTATATGCCGCACCCCTTTCAGATTTTCCAGAGTGAGAGTGCTTTTTTCATAGCCTACTCGTTCGCTGGTGCAGTGCGTAACGTTTTCCTGGCAGACCCCGGCCCGGCTCCGCTGGATTCCTGGATGGGCCAGTCATACGGATACTGGGATGGCGACACTTTTGTTGTCGAAGTGACTGGCCTGGATGATCGAACCTGGTTCGACCGCGCCGGAAACTACCATTCTTACGAGCTGAAGGTTACCGAACGCTGGACTATGGTGAGCGAGAACGTCATCCAGTACGAAGCAACTATGGAAGATCCTCAGGTATTCGAGCGACCTTGGACCATTAGTATGCCAATTTACCGACGCCTCGAAGAAGGCTACGAACTGCCCCAGTTCAAGTGTGTTGAATTTGTGGAAGAGATGATGTACGGGCAGTACCGCAAAGGCGGAGAATTCGAACAGCGTTTGCGGGAAGAAATGGCCCAGGACCAAAATCAGTAAGCTGAAGTAACACTAAACTAAATTCCCGCGAAAACTGCGATTCTGGTATTTCGCGGGCATTTGGTTACAATACTGGTCATCTGGACGTAAAAAGCTTTTCGATCGGGTCCATTTGGTGTACAACAGGGCTAAGTCGAGAGAAATTGGAAAGTTAAACCAATTCTGAGATATGAAGAATTGAATGAGAGAATTTAGAAAAACTAGAGATGGAGTGAGAAGGGGTATACCTATGAAAATCAAGTTACTTGCAGCAGCCGCTGTCGCCGCAGTCGGTGTCATTGCTCTCAAGACGCCTGCCACGGCCCACCATGCATTCTCTGCCGAGTTTGATGCGAACCTGCCTGTGAGGTTGGGTGGTCCAATCACTCGAGTGGAGTGGATTAATCCGCACACCTGGATCCACCTGGATAACAACGATCCTGAGAGCACAGAAGATCCCGGACCCTGGATGGTTGAGGGCGGCACGCCCAACACTCTGTTGCGTCGCGGCATCAACAGGAATTCGCTGCAGCTGGGAACCGACATCGTGGTTACCGGCTACCAGAGCAAGGATCGCCTGTGTGAGCCTACCTGCCGAGCCAATGGGCGGGATATTACCTTCCCGGATGGTCGCAAGTTGTTCATGGGTTCCTCCGGTACCGGGGCACCTCGTGACGGATCAGATCCAACCGACGGCAACTAGAACAGTCGGCACTGCGCGGTCTTAAATTCCCCTGCAGTGAAACGAACAAAGCCCGTTCCGCAAGCGCGGAGCGGGCTTTTTTTCGGGTTAAAATGTTCGCCAGCGGGTGCTCTGAAGTGGATCCCAATAGCGGGACTGCGCAAATGGCAGCCCCCATGAATCTTCTCGAGGTCTTCTATGACTCTTCTGTCTTTGAGTCATTACGTTTTGGAAGCTCCTTGATATAGACATCCTGCTTCGCATAGGGGATTTCTATGCCATTGCTGGCAAACTGCTTGTAGACCTCGCTGTTCAGACGGTCTACGGCCCGCCCGCGCAGGGATGGGGTTTCAATCCATACCAAGAGTTCGAAGTTGAGTCCGGATGCGCCGAATTGACGAAATCGCACCCGCGGTTCCGGATCCCTGCACACCATTTCTTCAGCCATGGCTATGCCCATGAGAATCTCTCTGACATTGTCGATGTCTGAGCCATAGGCCACGCCTACGGCGACACTGCAGCGGAATTTTTCATGGGGTCCACCGGATTCATTGATGATCTTGGTATTGCCCATGACAGAATTGGGCACAGTTACTTCTACGTCGTCCCGTGTGAGAATCCGGGTAGAACGAATACCGATATGGGTCACCTCGCCCCGCTCACCCGTATCCAGCACGATATAGTCTCCGATCTTGTAGGGCGCATCGGCCATGATAAAGACGCCGGAGAAAAGATTGGCCAGGGTGTCCTTGGCTGCAAAGCCGATAGCGATGCCAGCAATACCCGCCGAGGCCAGCCAGGCAGTCATGTCGATATTCCAGGCGGCGAATATGAAGTACACCGCCAGCACGACGATGATGATATTGAACAGGTTCAGGAACAGTGGCAGGGTCTGGTGATGAATCGCCTTGACCCGTTTTTCGTTGACTGCGATGGCGGAGAGGACAATCTTGTTCGCCTGCAGCAGGAACATGACCCAGAAGAAGATTGCCAGGGTCTTGAACAGTGAAAAGCCGATGCCAAGATAGGGCTCGGGGGGTGACAGCACCAATAGGGAACCGGCGAGGC
>Ga0181585_10006235_pt1 | contig 10226 bp, 7 predicted proteins | sample 071ome_29_FD_132469 | JGI IMG/M metagenome (GOLD analysis project Ga0181585, IMG submission 132469) | Coastal salt marsh microbial communities from the Groves Creek Marsh, Skidaway Island, Georgia - 071407BT metaG (megahit assembly) | ecosystem: Environmental > Aquatic > Marine > Intertidal zone... | reverse complement strand
CGCATCGATTTGGTACCTGCAATACCATGGAGACCCTTCTCGTTGCCGAGGGTCACGCACTTCAACGCCCTCCGCCTGCAGCGCGGCGACCAGGTTGGGTAGCAAATGCGCCTGACCCTCGGCAACGAGAAGGGTCTCCATGGTATTGCAGGTGCCAAATCGATGCGTCTTGGCGTTAATCACAATCGGCAATGCCTTGGCGGGATCAGCGTCATTATCGATATAAACATGACAGATCCCGTCCAGATGTTTCAGGACCGGGATGCGGCTCTCGACAGAGACGCGCTCAATGAGTCCCTTGCCGCCCCGTGGCACCACTAGATCAATCGATTCAGCCAAGGTGAGCAGGGTCCCAACAGCCTCGCGATCTACCATCGGCACCACCTGTGCCGCCGCGGCTGGCAAACCAGCCCGAGACAACCCCATGGCAAGCACCTCACCCAGCGCGGTGTTTGAGTGGATTGCCTCCGAGCCGCCACGCAAGATCACGGCGTTGCCCGATTTCAGGCAGAGCGATGCAGCATCCACCGTCACATTGGGCCGAGACTCGTAGATGATCGCAATCACGCCCAGCGGGACGCGCATCGTGCCCACATCGATACCGGAAGGCATGGTTTTGCTGTCTCTAATCTCACCAATGGGATCAGGTAACGCGGCGACCTGTGCCAATCCGTCGGCCAATGCATCTAGACGCTGAGGTGTCAGCGCCAGGCGATCAAGCAATGCTGCGTCCAGACCGGCTTCCTGACCGCTGGCAACATCGGCTGCGTTGGCCTCCAGGATCACGGCACGCTGATCGGCCAGCGCGTCGCCAATGGCTACCAACGCCTCATTACGCTGAGCCAAACTGGCACGCGCGACTAGGCGCGACGCAGCCTTCGCAGAGCGCCCCATCTCCTGTATCGCGGCAGTAATGTCGTTCACGGCAGTGCCGACCGGTGACACGAACTCACGGACTACTGCGCATCGGTTGCGCTCACCAGCGCTTTTAACTCGCCGCTCGATTCCATCTCGCAAACGATGTCGCAGCCACCGATCAACTCGCCGTCAACCCAAAGCTGCGGAAAGGTCGGCCAATTCGCGTAGGTGGGCAAGTTAGCGCGGATCTCAGGACTACTGAGCACATCCACATAAGCGAAGCGCTCGCCACAGGCCATTAAGGCTTGCACAGTTCTCGCCGAAAAGCCGCACTGTGGTTGATTGGGCGAACCCTTCATATAGAGGATGATCCGGTTGCCCTCTATTTGCTCGCGAATCGTTTCCATAATGTCCATAGCGTGCTCCGTCACTGAGGCCTTCACAGGGCCGATAAGATGTGCATCGCATTGTAATACGTCACGAGCCTCGCGCGGACCCCGTTCGCGGAAGGATTTGACTCGCGGCGCCTGTTCGCTACTCTTGGCACCCCGCCGCGGTTACAGAGTGGAACCGTCCACGATGCCAGAAGCTCCAACAGCCATCATGCCTACTTATGGTCGGTTGCCGGTCACCTTTGTCAGAGGAGAAGGGGCCGTGCTCTACGACGCCGAGGGCGCCGCCTATCTTGATGGTGTATCGGGAATCGCTGTCACCAATCTCGGTCACAGCCATCCTCGCATTACCCAGGCCATCACTGAACAGGCGGGCCGGCTGGTCCATACCTCGAACCTTTACCATATCGCGTTGCAGGAGTCGGTGGCCGAGTTACTCCGCGATGCGACCGGCATGGAAAACGTTTTTTTCTGCAATTCCGGTGCCGAAGCCAACGAAGCGGGCATCAAACTCGCGCGTCGCTACGGCCACGCCAAGGGCATTGAGCAACCGCAAATCATCGTGCTGGATAACGCCTTTCACGGGCGCACAATGGGCGCACTTTCCGCGACCGGAAATGAAAAAATCCGCCAGGGCTTTGGCCCTCTACTCGATGGGTTTCTGAGAGTCCCGGCAAATGACATAGCGGCGGTCAGCGCGCTGAACGATGCGCTGGCGAACGTCGTGGCGGTCATGGTCGAGCCCATTCAAGGTGAGGGCGGTATCCGCCCACTCGAGCCCACCTATCTGGCTGCACTTCGCGCAATGTGCACCGAGCGAGACTGGCTGTTGATTTTTGACGAGGTGCAAACTGGCAATGGCCGCTGTGGTTCTACGTATCTGTTTGAACAATTGGGGGTCGTCCCGGACGTTTTGCTGACCGCCAAAGGACTTGGCAATGGACTGCCCATTGGTGCCTGTATGGCAAAAGGGGTGGCGGCCCAACAGCTGGGCCCGGGCGATCACGGCTCGACCTACGGTGGCAATCCGCTCTGTTGCGCCGCGGCGCAAGCCGTGCTGACTACGCTCAAAGAAGACGGACTCATGGAGCGGGCGGCCACTCTGCGGGAGGGACTCGTCGAAGCGTTGTGGCAGCACGTCGCAGATACTGCACTCGTCACCGAGATCCGCGGCAGGGGCTTGATGATTGGCATTGAACCCGCCGTACCCACCAGCGATATCGTCAATCGCGGTCTGGCCGCTGGCCTGCTACTCAACATTGCCGGCGGCAATACCATTCGCGTGCTCCCGCCTCTTGTGATGGATCTCGAACAGGCGGCACTGCTTGGAGCCGGCATCGCCGCAATCATCAATGACATCGCCAGACAGGAGGGCATGCTATGACGGCGGTCCGACACTTTCGCACCTTGATGGATGTGTCAGCGCAAGAATTGCGCGACATCATTGAGCGCGCTAGCAAATTAAAAACGCTTCGCCAGTCTGGTCAAGAACCCGCTTCGCTCAAGGGCAAAGTGCTCGCTATGATCTTCACCAAAGCGTCAACGCGGACCCGAGTGTCTTTCGAAGCCGGTATGTCACAGCTCGGCGGCAGCGCGCTTTTTTTATCAGGGCAGGACACGCAGCTCGGCCGAGGAGAGCCCATTGAAGATACCGCTCGCGTCATATCGTCGATGGTCGATATCGTCATGATCCGAACCTTCGCTCACGCCGATGTGGAGCAGTTTGCTGCCCACTCCAGCGCACCCGTGATCAACGGGTTGACCGATGACTATCACCCCTGTCAAATCCTCGCGGACCTGCAAACCTATTTTGAAGTCCACGGAGATATAGAGGGCCAAAAGGTCTGTTGGCTCGGCGACGGCAATAACGTCTGCCATTCGTGGATGAACGCCGCCCGATTGCTGGACTTCGAATTGGTGGTCGCTTGCCCCGAGGGTTACGAGCCGAATCCGCAGCTGCTCGAAGCCTGTCAAGAAAAAGTCAGCATAGAACGCGACCCAGCCGTCGCTGCGGCGGGATCACAGCTTCTGGTCACGGACGTGTGGGCATCGATGGGCCAGGAAGCAGAGCAAGCAGCGCGAGCAGCGGTGCTGTCTCCCTATCAATTGAATCGCGAACTCCTTGATAAAGCCGCCCCCGGGGCGCTCTACATGCATTGTCTGCCCGCGCACCGCGACGAGGAAATCACCGCCGAGTTGATGAACGCGCAGGATACGGTGATCTGGCAGGAGGCTGAAAACCGGCTACACGCCCAAAAAGCGCTCATGGAGTTTTTACTCGAGGCCTGACGGGGCACGTCTTCACCACAGCGCTGCACCGGGGCCCAGCGCTGTGGGTATTTTCTTAGAAACGCGTTTTCAGTGAAAAATTGGCAAGCCGCGTCGTCAACAACAACCGCATCTTTTTCACGCGGAAACTCAGATAGTTAGGTCGCAAAAACCCCTATCAACCCCGCCTTACCCACAGATTGTCCACAACAAAGACCCAGCATCCTCTGCTTGCATTGTGGCCCAGACCCGCCTATCTTGGGGTCTGCGCGCCCCGAAACCCCCATATATAGGTGTTGAGCCAAAAAAAGACCGATAGCTCAACCCCCGCGCTCGGGCCCGCAGACACGAAGCAGTAAAGAACAACAGTGATAGACACGAAGGCGTTTCAGAGGCAGCCCAAGCTATGCAAACAGGCAGTGAATCATTAGAACAACAAAACATCGCATCCACTCCGGCGGCGACCCGTGAAAACCCCAATCCGACACGTCTTAGCGCTACCGCGCCGGGACAACTGCGCGTGATCAAGCGAAATGGCACGGTAGTGCCCTTCGAAGACAGCAAAATCACTGTCGCGATCACCAAGGCGTTTCTCGCCGTAGAGGGAGGCACCGCAGCAGCGAGTAGCCGAATCCACGAGATCGTCGCAAACCTGACTGCGCAGGTGGTCGCCACCTTCAAACGCCGCATGCCTTCGGGTGGCACGCTACACATTGAAGACATTCAGGATCAGGTGGAACTGGAGCTTATGCGCGCCGGCGAGCACAAGATCGCCCGGGATTATGTGATTTATCGCGAAGCGCGGCGACAGGAGCGCGACGCGCGCGTGGCGTTGTCACCCGAGTCACAGGCGGCAGCCAAGGGCATCAATATTGTCCATCCTGACGGTACTAAGCAGCCGCTGGATATCGAGCGAGTTGGCACCATCGTTGCCGAGGCCTGCGCAGGCCTGCAGGACGTGAGCGAGTCAGCAATCATCGATGAGGCATTGCGTAATCTCTACGACGGCGTCTCAGCGAAAGAGTGCAGCACCTCGCTGGTCATAACCGCACGTACCATGATCGAGCAGGAGCCGAATTACAGCTACGCCGCGGCGCGGTTATTGCTGGATGACCTGCGCGCAGAGGGCCTTGCGTTCCTCGGGGTAGCCGAGAGCGCCACGCAGGCGGAGATGGACACCTATTATCCGCAGGCTTTAAAGGCATTTATCAGCCGAGGCATTGAACTCGAGTTGTTGGCACCAAATCTGGCCGAGTTTGATCTGGATCTGCTGGGTGAAGCGTTGCAAGCAGAGCGCGATCTGAAATTCACTTACCTTGGCTTGCAAACTCTCTACGATCGTTACTTTATTCACAGTGACGAGGTGCGTTTTGAATTGCCGCAGATATTCTTTATGCGAGTCGCCATGGGATTGGCAACCAGAGAAGACGACCGCAACGCACGAGCCATTGAGTTCTACCGGCTACTGTCGTCATTTGACTACATGAGCTCCACGCCCACGCTGTTTAATTCGGGCACGCTGCGGCCGCAGCTGAGTTCTTGCTACCTGACCACCGTGCCTGATGACCTATTCGGGATTTATGGCGCTATTCAGGACAACGCAATGCTGTCCAAATTTGCCGGCGGGCTGGGTAATGACTGGACGCCCGTGCGCGCGCTCGGCGCTTACATCAAGGGTACTAACGGCAAGAGCCAAGGCATTGTGCCTTTCCTGAAAGTCGTCAACGACACCGCTGTAGCGGTCAACCAGGGCGGCAAGCGAAAAGGAGCCGTGTGTGCCTATCTCGAAACCTGGCACATGGACATCGAGGAATTCCTCGATTTGCGCAAAAACACCGGGGATGATCGGCGCCGTACGCACGATATGAATACGGCAAACTGGATCCCGGATCTGTTCATGAAACGCGTATTTGAGGACGGCGAGTGGACGCTGTTCTCGCCAAACGACGTGCCTGACCTCCACGACCTCTATGGCACGGCGTTCGAGGCGCGATATGAACAGTATGAGCAGATGGCGCGCAACGGTGAGCTGAAGCTCCACAAGACCCTGAAGGCACAAAACCTCTGGCGCAAGATGCTGGGGATGATCTTTGAAACAGGGCATCCCTGGATGACCTTCAAGGATCCGTGCAACCTGCGCTCTCCACAACAACATTGCGGTGTTGTGCACTCTTCCAACCTGTGCACTGAGATTACTCTCAACACCAACTCGGAAGAAATCGCGGTCTGCAACCTCGGATCAGTCAACCTGCCGCAGCATATTGAAAACGGTGAGCTCAACCTCGCCAAGCTGCGCAGCACCGTACGCACCGCTATCCGGATGCTGGATAACGTCATCGACATCAACTATTACTCGGTCCCGCAAGCAGAGACATCCAACTTCCGACACCGGCCGATTGGCCTCGGATTAATGGGATTCCAGGATGCGCTTTACCGCATCGATGCCCCCTACGGATCCGACGATGCGGTGACGTTTGCGGACCGCTCCATGGAAGCAATCAGCTACTACGCCATTGAGGCGTCTAGCGAGCTGGCGAGCGAGCGCGGCAGCTACTCCTCCTACGAGGGTTCGCTCTGGAGCCGCGGCGTTTTCCCGCTGGATTCTCTCGATATCCTGATCGAGCAGCGCGGCGAGAAGTACATCGACGTCAACCGGGACAAAACGCTGGATTGGGATGCGCTGAAGGCTAAAGTTGCGGCTGCTGGCATGCGCAACTCAAACGTGATGGCTATCGCACCAACCGCGACTATCGCCAATATTACTGGCGTCTCTCAGTCGATCGAACCCACTTATCAAAATCTGTATGTGAAATCGAATCTGTCGGGAGAGTTCACCGTGGTGAATCCCTACTTGGTCAATGACCTCAAAAGCCGAGACCTGTGGGATAAGGTGATGGTCAACGACCTGAAATATTACGACGGTAGCGTACAGAACATTGATCGCATTCCGGCGGACCTGAAAGCCAAATATGCGACTGCGTTTGAAGTCGAACCGCGTTGGTTGGTAGACAGTGCCAGCCGCCGACAAAAATGGATTGATCAGGCCCAGTCGCTCAACCTGTATATCAACAACGCGAGTGGCAAGAAGCTCGATGTGACCTACCGAATGGCCTGGTACAGCGGCCTGAAAACAACTTATTACCTCCGGTCACTTGCCGCTACCGGGACCGAAAAGTCGACCGTCAGTACGGGCAATTTGAACGCGGTATCCAGCGCCGCCGAAACGCCACAACCCGCGCCAGTGCCGAAGGCCTGCTCGCTGGACGATCCAGACTGTGAAGCCTGTCAATAAAGGCGAGCTGTAAAAGGAGACAAAGCAACATGCTAACTTGGGAAGATTACAATCAAGAAGAAGCCGGTGTATCGGCTCCAGAGCCAGCGGTGGTCGCGGCTGCAGCGGCTGCTCAGAAAGTCATTGATGAGCCCGCTCAACCCACCATCGAGGCAGAAGTAGCGGAACCTTCACCAGAAGCGATGCAAGCAGCCGAGGCGGCCGTCGCTAACATGGACACGTCGGCAGGCGTCGAAGAGCTCGAGATGGGAGCGTCACGCGTTTCTGTGGACGAGAAGGCGATGATCAACTGCCGCGCTGACCTCAATCAATTGGTGCCATTTAAGTACGATTGGGCCTGGCAGAAATATCTGGATGGCTGCGCCAACCATTGGATGCCTCAAGAAATTAATATGACCGCTGATGTTGCCACGTGGAAGAGCAAAGAGGGTCTCAGTGACGATGAGCGCCGTATTGTAATGCGCTCGCTCGGATACTTTTCTACTGCCGACTCTTTGGTCGCCAATAATCTGGTTTTGGGAATCTATCGTCTGGTGACCAATCCGGAATGTCGACAGTATCTGCTGCGCCAAGCGTTTGAAGAAGCGATCCATACTCACGCCTATCAGTACTGTATTGAGTCCCTGGGTATGGATGAGGGTGAAGTCTTTAATATGTATCGAGAAGTGCCCTCGGTCGCCAAGAAAGCAGCGTGGTCAATTGGCCACACGCATATTCTCTCGGACCCTAATTTCAATACGGGCACTCTGGAGGCGGACCAACAGCTGCTCCGGAACTTGATAGGCTTTTACGCCGTGACGGAGGGCATCTTCTTTTACTGCGGCTTTACGCAAATCCTCTCCATGGGTCGGCGTAACAAAATGACCGGCGTGGCGGAGCAGTTCCAGTACATCTTGCGAGACGAGTCGATGCACCTGAATTTCGGCATTGACGTGATCAACCAGATCAAACTGGAAAATCCTCGACTCTGGACGCCGGAATTCAAGGAAGAAGTCACGCAGATGATTCTCGAGGGCACAGCGATCGAGATCGAGTATGCGCGAGACACTATGCCCCGCGGGGTGCTGGGAATGAACGCCGCGATGATGGAGGAGTATTTGCACTTTATCGCCAATCGCAGGCTGACCCAGCTGGGTCTGACCGAGCAGTTCCCGGGCGCACAGAATCCGTTCCCCTGGATGTCTGAAATCATGGATCTGCGCAAAGAGAAGAATTTCTTCGAGACGCGAGTGATCGAATACCAGACAGGCGGTGCACTGAGCTGGGATTAATCGTAATCACTTAAAAAAGGGCGCTTTGGCGCCCTTTTTTATGCGTGAGGGATATCGATTCTTCTTTTTATTTCGGGGAGATATTCAATCTTTTGGCCGTGGAGCGCTACACTCAGCCCCCTTAGCTAAGAGGAGAACGCGTATGTCACTGTGGGATCGCATCGATGCCGAGAGCAGACCTCCATTGGAAGCACTCTGGGAGGCGCTGCCTGGGGGGCTTAACGGCATTCCCGATATCGTCGCGCGGCGCGCCGCTATGTCCGCATCGCGCGCTGCCGCGCCTAAAGGCAGCTTTCCACAGTTACACATTACCGAGCATCAATACCCCGGCCCCGGCGGCACCTTAACCTTGCGGCTTTACCGACCCGAGACGGCAGCCGAAATATCCGCCGGACTCATTTATATCCATGGCGGCGGCATGATCATGGGAGATCTCGAGAGCCAAGACGAGAATATGCGCGAGGCCGCCACTGAGCTCAACATACCCATCGCCTCCATCGACTACCGCAAAGCGCCCGAGCACCCATACCCTGCAGCCCCTGAAGATTGTTACGCCGGTGTCAGTTGGGTATTTGCCAATACCGAAACGCTGGGCATGGACCCGACCAACATAGGGCTGATGGGCGCCTCTGCGGGTGGCGGTCTCGCACTCGCGACAGCATTGATGCTGCGAGATCGTGGGGGTCCCAAGCTGGCCTACCTGTTACCTATTTATCCCATGATCGACGATCGTCACAGCACGCGATCCTCCCATGAGGTCGTTGATATTGGTATCTGGGATCGTAAAGGCTCCATAGAGGCCTGGGAGTGGTACCTAGGCGGAGCGGAAGCAGACGCCTACGCGGCGCCTGCCCGCGCAGAGGACCTCACAAATTTGCCACCCACCTACATCGATGTAGGGGACCTCGATTTGTTTCGCGACGAGGATATTGAAATCGCGCAGCGGCTCTCCGCGGCCGGTGTCTCTGTGGAATTCCATCTATGGCCAGGTGCCTACCACGCCTCAGAATTATTCGCGCCAAACGCGGCTTTAAGCCAACGTATCTGGTCAACGCGCTATACCGCGATTCGTCGAATGGCCGGCCTGCCGAATAATTAAACGGGGCTGTCATCGACAGTTAAAAGGGACTGAGCGAATTCCTGATAGCGACGAGGCTAGATGGCGCTGACACCGCTTATGTCGTCACATCAGCGCTGATAGGATGGCAGCTGCGCTAACAACATCTGGTAATAGACGAGCAAAAGGAGAATCAGCATGCAAAAAGGCCACTGCCTTTGCGGTAACGTTCAATATGAATTTGATGAGACTCAGGTAGGGTTTGGTCTTCATTGCCATTGCAAAGATTGCCAGCGGGTAACGGGGTCAGGGAAGGCGACTGTCATCATGTTTCCTCAGAGCGCAGTCACCATTAACGGCGAATACAAAACCTTTAGCTCCTTAGGCAGCGAAGGCTCGCACGTGAATCGCGGTTTCTGCCCAAACTGCGGCAGCCAAATGTTCACTTTTGTGGATGAGATCCCCGGGCAGATGTTCATCAAGGCAGGCGGCATGGAGGACACCAGCTGGCTCAGCGTAGAAACGACGTGCTGGACCAGCACCGCCAGAGATTGGCTCCCCGCCGACCCTAGCACGGCTGGCTTCGAAAAGAATCCGGGGCTTACCGGCTAGTCAGCCGCTGATACAAGCATTGCGGTGGGGTTATGGAGAGAAAGCACCGCTTTCTTCGCTATGACCAAGACGCCGCAAGGAGAGTCAACATGATGCAATCTGTAGTGCTTGCACGCCGCCCCGTCGGAAACCCCCAAGCGTCCGACTTCGCTGTCGTCGAACAGCCTCTCCCAGAAGTTCACGAGGGGGGCTTCTTGACCCGCAATGACTTTATTTCGCTGGATGCGGGCTTCCGCAACTGGATGAATGAGGACGCAGGCGACGAAGTGTTGCCAGCCATGGCACTGAATGAGCCCGTCATGGGTCTGGTACTCGCTGAGGTGATTGACTCGAAGCATCCAGATTACGCAGTTGGCGATAAGCTCATGGCGCGCTTTGCTTGGCAAGCCCACAGCCTCAGCGATGGCACCGACTTTATCGCCCGCCTCCCAGACGAGTTGGAGTTCAATCCCAGCGCCTACATGGGCGTGCTCGGT
>Ga0181585_10006233_pt1 | contig 10228 bp, 12 predicted proteins | sample 071ome_29_FD_132469 | JGI IMG/M metagenome (GOLD analysis project Ga0181585, IMG submission 132469) | Coastal salt marsh microbial communities from the Groves Creek Marsh, Skidaway Island, Georgia - 071407BT metaG (megahit assembly) | ecosystem: Environmental > Aquatic > Marine > Intertidal... | reverse complement strand
GCTAGAAGGTGTAGGGCAAGAGGTATTCAATGCTTCTATTTTATTTATAACCGCCGCTTTTATTTATGCGATGTTACTTTATATGAAAACTCATGCGCGTGAAATGAAAAGTAAGTTTGAGGCAAAGAGTCATTCTTTCTGGGGCTTGCTATTTGTTGTAGCGTTCACGATTTTTAGGGAGGGTTCGGAAATAGTGTTATTTAGCTATAGTTACTTATTATCTAGTGGTTCAATTTCAGAACTTATCATCGGAATATCTCTAGGAACTTTAGCAGGGGCAATGTTTGGTGGCTTGCTATATTTAGGTATGTGTACAATAGCACCGCAGAAAATGTTTGCTGTCATTAATTGGGTGTTAATTTTTGTAATAGCAGGATTGATAGTTCAGGGTATGGATTATCTTGTTGCTGCAGACCTCATTAGTGCAATGACTACACCACTTTGGGATAGCTCTTGGTTAATTTCAGAAAATGGCATGTTAGGTTCAATCCTACATAACCTATTTGGTTATTCTTCAAACCCGTCAGGAATTCAGTTGATAACCTATTCATCATCTCTATTGTTTCTTGTGGTTTCTTACAAAAGAGAAAAAATCTTCAAGTAATTCTTTCTAATAAAAGATGTGGACTGCAATAAATGCAAAGAAGAATCCAGTAAGATAGATTGCTACTGAGCTCCAATAAATCCATAAATTAACCTTGCGTAAACGGGTGCATAATTTTGCTTGCTTAGGGTCAGCTGGACAGGGTAGTTTTTTAGACTTATGTTGAGCATAGCCAGATAACAATAATAGCAAACCCGCTATAGAAAATGTCCAAATTTTATATTTAGATAGGGCTACTAACCACGGAGCCGTTGCAACTAAACCAGCAAGTGTTGCGCCTAGCCCTAATGTTACCAATAGGGCTGGCAGAGCGCAGCATACAAGCGTGCCAAATGAAGTAAATAAACTTACAAAAGGTAAAATAGTGCCTTTATATAATTTAGTCATTTGCACAGGCTTTATTGATTCCAACAATGTCATAGCCTGAATTAGTTACTAACTCAGCTATTTTCTCTTCACTTAGAGATTGATTTGGATTCATCTCCACTATGATGTTACCACTATCTAAATCTACATCGATAGCTTTCACTTCATCTTGCTTTGAGAAAACTTTTTCAACAGCTCTTGCGCAAAAGTCACATACCATGCCATTAACTTTGACAGCAGTTTGTTTGGTGCAATCATCACCTATTGTAGCTTTTTGTTCGACAATAGAATCCACATCATGGTCATGAGCGCCAGATGGATGCATAGCGAATGAATTATTAAGTGAAAATAATAATGTGATAATAATTAATTTAGTTTTCATGATATACCTCATTTAAAATCTTATAATTGTATTAAAAGTAACTTTGCCATCTTCATTTGCTCCAACTTCAAAAAGATAAACATCTTTAAAAAAGCGCAATAACGGAGTGAGTGTGACTTCATCTCCTTTGGCTTCTGGGTTATGTTCTAGTTCGAGCATAATCCAGCTATGTAAATCACCATAGTCACCAATATAAGGAGCAACGCCTACACGTGCTTTTTGCATAGCAAATTTATCAATGTCGCCCGCATAGGTTCCCCTGGCGCTATAGCTAACGAAGAGTCTGCGGTCTTCCCAATCCATGGCAAGTTCTGAGAAGGCAGCTTCACTTGTTTCATTAACAAATTTACCGTGATCACTATAGGCTACACCAAGCCCATTTTTAAGATAAATATTTGCTTGGCTTTTAGGCTTATTAAAGCGTTTAACTAAATAATTTAGCTGTGCTCCGTTGAAGCGCCATTTAGCATCACGCCAATATTCATGCTTGTAGCCAATGGAATATTTAATAGTTGGTGAATAATGCAGATGAAAAGCATTTGAGTTTGCATCATTCATTTGCATTACAGTCCAGCCTTCAGGATATGATATAGGTCGGGCAAATAGTGCATTTGGTATTGTTAGTACCGCTATAAATAATAAGATTTTTTTCATAATAATTTCTTAAATTTGTTTAATAAAAATAAAACGAGAATTTAGGAAATTTTAGGTGGTGCAGTAATTTTGTAAAATATATCTGGGAATGATGCAGAATTGCTTCTCAGGAACTTGTTTGAACCATGGTTTGGCTCAGATATTAAAGGTTCGATGTTAAAAGCAATATTTTGGATGCATTTAGAGCATTTGCAGAAATTAGTTGCTTGTTCAGACTGAGTATTGTCGTTTTCCATGTCATGACAGCTTATTTGAGCTTGCTCTGTATCTATACAACAAGACATGTTAGCTCCTGCTATCACGCCGGCAACTAAAGAAAAGCAAATAAAAATAGCAAAATATTTTTTCATTTTATGCATAACCCCATTGTACTCCTTAGACTGGCTAGAGTCAAAATTAATCAAGAATGAGTTTGACAGCAGAGGTAAAAAATCGTACCTTTAAACAAGTACATAAATCAAAAATTGGAGGGTTCTAAGATGAAAATATTAATGCCACTATTAGCAGTATCTCTACTATCTGCTTGTACAACCCCAGCACCTAATAAAGTGCAATTAAAAATGGAAAAAGCTCTTGTTATTCAAGAGATGGGTGAGCCAAATATTACTGCAGGAGAGGGCACTACAGAGTTTTTTACTTATTACCTATACCCGTCAAAGCAACATAAAGCTGCCAAAAAATTGGTTCCTTATGAAGTTAAATTCGTAGATGGAAAAGTAGTTAAATACGGTATCCAAGAAGAATGATCATCAGGCTTTTAGTCTTAATCTCATTACTAAATTTACCAGCTTGTATCTTTTATAAAGATAAGGTGCAGACTAATTCTAGATTTGCTGAAAAGCAGTATCAAAATCTTAGAGAGAAGCGAGATGTTAGAGATATAAAAGTCACAAACCGAGATTTTATTTTTAAAAAACATAAGGTAATTGGCGCTATTAATAGCAGAATCTGCAGAACTGCCTTTTTAAATCAACCCATCACCGAAGATGATCTAATGCAAGATTTGCAAAAGAAAGCTATAAAACTTGGTGCAGATGCCATTATTTCTTTCGAAGAGCTAAAATACCCTAGCTGGGATGAAAACTGCAAAAAAGCCAAAGGAGTTGCGGTTGTATATAAGAAATAGCTGAACTTATTCTTGGTTATTTTAAATTTAAAATTATGTGTATATGAGTTGGGCAGAGTGAGGATTTTGCTTGAAAAGAATTTAATTCTTGGGCATTATGATGAACCATTTCTCTAAATTAAGTGTATGGCAGAAAAATATATTGGCGCGAATATTCTAATAAAGGCTTTAGTTGATAACGGTATCGACACTATTTTCGGTTATCCGGGTGGTGCGGTATTACCTATTTATGATGAGCTATTCAAACAAAAGAAATTAAAGCATATTTTGGTGCGTCACGAACAAGGTGCAACGCATGCAGCAGAAGGTTATGCAAGATCTACTGGTAAGATTGGTGCAGTGTTAGTAACTTCTGGCCCTGGTGCTACAAATACAATCACTGGTCTTATGGATGCAATGATGGACTCTATCCCGCTTATTTGCATTACTGGTCAGGTGCCAAGCGGTTTAATTGGAACAGACGCTTTCCAAGAGGCAGATACAGTTGGTTTGACTCGTTCTTGTACTAAGCATAATTACTTAATCAAAGATCCGGAAAAGATTGAGGAGACAGTTCATGAAGCAATCATGGTTGCAACTACTGGTCGCCCTGGTCCGGTTTTAATCGATTTACCAAAAGATGTTTCTAATACTGAGATTGCTTATAAGGGCATAAAAGAAGTTAAAAGAGCTTCTTACAAAGTATTTAGAAAACCTAAAAAGAATAAAATTAAAGAAGCTATAGATTTAATGTTAACAGCTGAAAGACCTGTGTTTTATACAGGTGGTGGAGTAATTAACGCTGGCCCTGAAGCATCTAAATTGCTTACTAAGTTAGTTAAAGCTACTGGCTTTCCAATCACTTCAACTCTAATGGGTCTTGGTGCTTACCCATCTACAGATGATCAGTTCCTAGGTATGCTTGGTATGCATGGTACTTTAGAGTCTAACATGGCGATGGCTAAATGTGACGTAATGATTAATATTGGTGCTCGTTTTGATGATCGTGTAACAGGTCGTACTGATAAATTCTCAGTAGATTCAAAAAAGATTCATGTTGATATTGATGATTCATCAATTAATAAAAATATTAAAATTGATGTGCCTATCCATGCGGATGCTAAGGAAGCTTTAGAAGAGATGCTTAGTGTGTGGCAAGAAGCTAATACTAAGAAGATTAAAAAGCAGATTGCTGATTGGTGGAAAAAAATTGAAGATTGGCGCAGCCAGAAATCACTATCTTTCAAAGAAGAAGGTGAAGTTATTAAACCTCAGGCTGCAGTACAGGCTTTGTATAAGGCAACTCACAAAAAGAATCCGATTGTTTCTACTGATGTAGGGCAACACCAAATGTGGGCGGCGCAGCATTTTAAATTTGACTCTCCTAATGAATGGTTAACTTCAGGAGGAGCGGGCACGATGGGTTACGGTATGCCAGCAGCTCTAGGTGCACAAGCTGCTAACCCGAAAAAACTAGTTTGTTGTATTTCGGGAGAAGCATCATTTATGATGAATATCCAGGAGCTTTCTACAATTAAGCAATATCGTTTGCCAGTTAAGATTATGATTCTTAATAATCATTATATGGGCATGGTACGCCAGTGGCAGCAATTATTTTTTGGTGACCGCCACAGCGAAAGCTACATGGATGCTTTGCCTGACTTTGTAAGTTTGGCTGAGAGCTTTGGTATTAAGGGTATTAGAGCAGAGAAAAAGTCAGAGTTAGATAAGAAGATCAAGGAAATGATCGCACATGATGGTCCGGTATTATTTGATTGTGTAGTAGATCCTAATGAGAATGTATATCCAATGATTCCAGCTGGAGCTGCGCATTATGAAATTGAATTAAATCCTGACCACAAGGTAAAAGTAGAATTAAATAAGAATTTACTATGAGTAGTGAAGAGTTAAAAATTGAAGATAAACATGTAATAGCCATTATCGTGGATAATGAGTTCGGAGCTTTAGCGCGTATCGTAAGCTTATTCTCGGCACGTGGTTACAATATCGAAACTTTATCAGTTGCAGTAGTAGATGAGAAAAAGAACATCTCACGTATTACTATTACTACTTATGGTTCACAGGCAACTATTGATCTGATTATTAAATTATTAGAACGTTTAATCCCGGTTCATAAAGTAGTAGATCTTTCTAGCTCATGCCCGCATGTAGAGAGAAGTTTAGTATTGGTTAAGGTTAAAATTACTGAAGAAACCAGAGATGAAGTTATTCGTATCGGTAATATTCATAATGCTAAATTAGTAGATAAAGAAAAAGATCATTTCTTATTACAGGTTGCAGATAAACCAAGTCGTGTAAATGATTTCGTGCAACTCCTAGAACCATTCGGAGTCCTAGAAGTATCCCACACCGGATCAGCAGCATTGTCTTTGGGTAAGAATAATATTCTTACTTAGACTTTTGATCATTCTAAATTTTTAATTTTAAATTACGTGCATACAGAAAATCTCAGATTTTCTGAGCTGTTTTTAGTGTGTGCCAGATATGTGTAAAAAGGTCTGAGGAGGGCGGCGCAGTGTAATGGAATTACATAAGCCGTCATTCTCAGACCTTTTTGCGCATAGGTGGACCGGAATAAAAAAGCTAATTGATGCGTTTGCCGGAGTCGGAGTCTGATGTGTTATGATCATCAGTATAAATTGTTTTGCTACTATAATCGTGATTATTGTAGATATATACAACATTACATATTTGATCTTCACCAAAGATATATGGAGTTACTATCTGCCTAGTTATATTAGGAAATGCAGTTCTTAAGGTGTTATCAACATGAATACTAAATTTATCACTGAAATCAGCTCTAGTTGCGATATTGAAGGTTATAATTCCACCTTGTTTAGTGAATTCTTTTAAGCTTTTAAAGAACTCTAAAGAAAGAAGCTGAAACGGAATAGTGTCGGTATTTGAAAATGCATCTACTATGATTACGTCATATTTTTTATTAAGGTTGTTAATAAATAATCTAGCAGGAGCAGTGAATGCTCTTTTGTTAGGTCCTAGCTTTTGCTTTAATAAGTAATTCTCTGAGATTTCTTGTAGCGTTTTGTCTATATCTACATAATCATAGAAATTATGATCATCATCGATACCAATAGTAAAGCCACCACTACCAATAATTAATATTTCTTTAGGGTCGTTTAAGATGTTCATATTATCAAGGATACTATCTTCTACATATGACACATAAGTAAAGCGATTTACTTTGATTTCTGCATATTTAGCAGAATTTGAGTTGTTAATATTTAGGATACGGCTAGAGCCACCATCAGTTTCCTGAATAGTGATTGTTGAATATAAATTATCACTAATTACTCCTCTAACTTGTTTATAATAATTATCGAAGAATATTACGACGCATACAAAACATAATGGAACTATCAGATTGTATATTTCTCTTCTACGGCTAATGATCGAAAGGATGGCAATTAGTACAATTAGTACTGCATATACTGCTACGGTTACGCCAAAATAATTGATAATCACCAAAGAAGTAACAAATGAACCGGCAAGCGAACCTATAGTTGAGAAGGCAAGAATTTTACCTGCGATAGAGCTTAGCTTTCTCTGGCCGAAATAATTACTAATTAAAGGTACGGTCTGTGCTAATAAGAATACCGGGTAAATAAAGAAAATACCCATATAAAGCATTATTTGCAGAACCTTACCAAAGCCAAGATCTTTAAAAAGGTTAAAGATAAACTCATTTACATAAAGAGAAAAACCTAGCCCTAGAAATAGGATTGAAATAGCCATATTGAATTTAAGCTTATTACGTAAGCTTCTACGGAAGGAAATTTTATTACCACCGTAGTAATAACCGAGCGACAATGGTAATAATACTAAACCAATAATAGTCGCGGTAGTATCGATGCTATTTCCTACATAAGGAATAAATCTTCTGATCATTAGAATCTCAGAAGCAAGAACTGCAAAACCCTCTAAAAAGATGATTAAAAAAATCAGAGGAGTGTTTTTATAGCTCATAATTCTCTTACTTTAAGGTTTGTTCAGTAGTAATAGTTCTAACAGTTCTAGTTGCAGAGCGCATCACGATAGATTGAGTGATGTTTCTACCTTTATAATGTTTTACACCGCTTAGCATGAAGCCATCAGTAACTCCACTAGCTGCAAACATCACATCGCCTTTAGCCATTTCTTCATGAGTAAATTTTTGTGATAAATCAGTGATACCCATTTTCTTAGCGCGGTCAATCTGTGCTTGGTCATCATAGAATTTAAGTCTACCTTGCATTTGACCACCAGTAGCTCTTAGAGCAGCAGCAGCTAAAACTCCTTCAGGAGCTCCACCGATACCAAAATAAATATCTGAAGTCGGGTTAGGGATTGCAGTAGAGATAATACCTGCAACGTCACCATCAGTGATTAATTTAATTCTAGCACCTGCTTCTCTTACTTGTGCGATTATTTCTTCGTGACGGTCTCTTTGTAAAATAACTGCAGTTAGATCTGAAACATCACATCCTCTAGCTTTTGCTAAGTTTTGTAAGTTGGTTTTAGGGCTGTTATCAAGATCTACTACTCCTTCAGGTAAGCCATTACCAACTGCGATTTTATCCATGTAAACATCCGGTGCATGTAAGAAACAACCTTTCTTAGCGAAAGCAATTACGGCAAGTGAATTTGGGCTACCAGTAGCACAAAGATCTGTACCCTCTAAAGGATCAAGAGCAATGTCGATTGCTGGGCCATTTCCAGTTCCTACTTTTTCACCAATATAAAGCATAGGGGCTTTATCTCTTTCACCTTCACCAATTACGATAGTACCGTCGATATCCATAGTATTTAGGGAATCACGCATTGCATTTACAGCTGCTTGGTCTGCCGCATCTTTCTCTCCTTTTCCAATCCAAGAGCTACAAGCAAGTGCTGCGAATTCTGTAACTCTTACTGCTTCTAAAGCAAAGTTACGATTTAAATTATTTTCATTTTCTTGTTCTTTTAGTAATTCGATATTCACGTTTTTCATTACACCAGCAATTATTTATATTTTCTTAGAGTATTTTCTAGCATAATTTAGTTATTATTGTCTATATTATTATGTAACTAAAGTAGCTAATATAATGCTCGAAAAATACATAGTTCATGCCTGTGGAGGTATCGACGGCATATCTTATACAAATTAACGGGAAGCTTTAGAGTTAGCTTATAAAAACGGACATAGATTTATAGAGTTTGATACTAACCATACGAGCGATGGAACTTATGTATTGATTCATGATTGGGATAAAACCAGAGAGAAGCTTTTTGGTAAAAGAGGTAGGGTAAGTTTTAGAGAGTTTAAAAGCGACGAAATGATCAAGAGCTATAGCCAAATGTCCTTAGATGATATTTTGGAATGGTTTGTAGCACATCCTGACACTTTTATTGTTACAGATACTAAAGACGTTGAGCCTGCTGAATTTCTAGAATATCTTCAAAATAATTATCCTGATTTATTGCCCAGAACTTTTGTACAAATTTACTTCTTTTCGCAGTATGCTGAGGTTCATAAATATAGTACTAAAGCAATCATATTTGGTTCTTACCATCTTAAAAATAGCGATGAAGAGTTGTTGGAGTTTTTAAGGGTTAACCCATGCCATGCGGTGTCAATGTCGGCTGAAAAAGCTGAAAAAGGATTTGCATTAAAGGTGAAAAAGACTTTAGAATTACCCACAATTGTGTTCCCTGTTAATTCCCTAGAGGATGAGCAGAAATTCAGAAATTTAGGTATAGATTATTTTTTTACAGACTATCTCTACCCAAACCAAGAAAAATAGCTGATGATTTATATAGATACTCAAGAAGAATTAAGTAAAATTTGTGAGAAATTAGAGCAAGAAGAAACATTGGGTTTTGATTGCGAATTTATGCGAGAGACTACTTTCGTGCCTGTATTATGTTTGGTGCAAATCGCAAGCAAGAAACATATTTATATTATTGACCCGATGCGCTTAGATATGGCGCCTGTATTAAAGCTTCTTACAGATCCAAGAATCCTAAAGGTTATGCATAGTTGCGTGCAGGATATGGATGTTTTTTTTAAAAATTTCTCGGTTATTCCAAATCCCGTTTTTGATACGCAAATAGCAGCTAGCTTTTTAGGGTATGGTGATAGTATTTCTTACGCGAAGTTGGTAAAGAAGCTGACAGGAAATGTAATATGTAAGGAGAGTAAGCTTGCCAATTGGCAGCAAAGACCACTTGCTAATGCTGAGCTTAAATATGCAGCCAATGATGTAAGGCATTTGCATGAGATGCATGATAAACTTAGCACAAAGCTTGAAAAAACTAAACGTACAGCATGGGTAGAGGAAGAGGTGTTTCCTCTATATGAAATGGATAATTACTATCTAGATCCTGAATTAGCTTGGCAGAAAATATCGCAAAACAAAGAGGTGGATTTTTTCTTAAATTATTTAAGAGCCTTTGCAAGATATCGTGAGCATTTAGCGATCACTCAGAATAAGCCACGTCGTTTTGTGTTAAGAGATGAGGTGTTAGTAAGGCTTGCAAAGCTACAACCGCATTCTCAAGAAGATATTAATAAAGACCGTGTTCTTAAAAAACTCCTGCCTAAGAATCTAATCCCAGCCCTTCTAGAAATTAGTTGGGAGGCTAGCCAAGAGAAAGAAGAGTTAGTTTCAGCTAACAAGCATAAACTAACTAGTAAGAAAGAATTAATTTGTGACTTACTTAAGCTTTATCTTAAATATGTCTCACAAAAAGAAAAAATCTCTTTAAAGAATATTGCAAAGACTAAAGATATTGAAAGCTTTGTTCATGGCAAAAAAGTAAAGTTCCTAAGCGGTTGGCGCTACGAAATCTTTGGCAAAACCGCAGAGGAAATTGTAGCTGGAGAGCGTTTGGTTTTAGTTGAGAATGGAGAGATAACCATCAAGCCTACGGCTTGATGGAATTCAAAATTCAAAATTTAAAATTAGCAAAAGCTATGCTTTTGCTTCCAGCGCCTTAACTCTTGCTTCAATATCCTTATAAGAGCGTACATTATCAAGAAGTTTATATAGGTTCTTGATACGTTTGAAGGCTTTCCATACCAAGAAAAGGATTAGGATGGTTGATAGTGATAGGATGC
>Ga0181585_10006226_pt1 | contig 10234 bp, 10 predicted proteins | sample 071ome_29_FD_132469 | JGI IMG/M metagenome (GOLD analysis project Ga0181585, IMG submission 132469) | Coastal salt marsh microbial communities from the Groves Creek Marsh, Skidaway Island, Georgia - 071407BT metaG (megahit assembly) | ecosystem: Environmental > Aquatic > Marine > Intertidal... | reverse complement strand
TTAAAAAACACTGAAAAGTGGCAAAAAACTTTCATTTTCACCTTTTTGCCTGTTATAATGATAGGGCAAGCTTCGGCTGGCTATAACGATAAACATAATGTGAAATAAGCAGGGCGGACCCGGGGGCGGTACCCGGCGCCTCCACCATTATAGTTTTATGTATCTGGCCAGCAGATTAAACCCTCTGGATAGAAACAGCTTTTGGGGGCGAAACAGGATCGACGCATGTGGTAAAGGCCTTATCTTCGTTCGGTATGGTACCCGCCGTTATCGGGCCATGTAGTAGTTGCAAACGACAACACTGCTCCGGTTGCTGTTGCTGCGTAACGCGGTAACAAAAACCATTTTTAAAGCCCTGTTCGATTGAGCTCGGACAGGCGGGGTTCGGGATCGCACCTGGCAACAGAAGCGATCCCACTAAATTGCCGCTGTGCCATGTTTTTACAAGCCGTTCTGCAAAACAGAACCGTAAGATAGACAAAAACAGGCAGGTGGGGGGATGCTGGCAAAGGCAAAAAAGGGTGCGCCGGGATGGATGATAAAGAACAAAAGGCAGCAATAAATTACGAGCTGCTGGTGGAAGATGCGCTCCGCACCGTTGTCAGAGGCTCGCTTGCGCTGGTAGAGCATGAAGGCTTGCCAGGCGAGAGCCATTTTTACATCACCTTCCAGACCACTGCAGAGGGGGTGCAAATGTCTGAAACCCTGAAAGCGGCCAACCCCAATGAAATGACCATTGTTCTGCAGCATCAGTTCTGGGATTTGCATGTCAGCGAATCGCATTTTTCTGTCACCCTGTCTTTTTCCGGTGTGCATCATAATCTGAACATCCCCTTTGCTGCGGTAACCCATTTCAATGACCCTTCTGTTGGCTTTGGCTTGCAGTTCAGCGCACCTGATGCGCTGGATGCCTTGCCAGAGGAGGAGGATAGCGCTTCGACTACCAATAAAAAAGATAGCGCAAAGGATAAAAATATTGCCCCGGCATCTGTGCCATCAGACAGTACAAACATCGCTGCCATTCATGGCGGAGAAAATAATGGTGACGGGGCAGAAATCGTCTCTCTTGACCATTTTCGCAAAGACCCTGCCCCAAAGAAATAAATCTTTTCAATAATGCTTTGCCCTTTCGTGCTTAGTCCCTAATTTACCGGTTTCAAAACGCCCAGATAAGAGGAATGACAGATGGCGGATTTCGATTATAGCCCTTTATTGCCAACCACAGGCGATGACACGCCCTATCGCTGTATCTCAAAAGAATATGTAACCTCGCTTAATCTGGACGGGCGGCCATTTTTGAAAGTTGACCCAGAAGGTCTGACCTTGCTGGCAGAACAGGCTATGGCCGATGTCTCGCATCTTTTGCGCCCCTCTCACCTTGCCCAGCTCAAAGTCATTCTCGATGACCCCGAAGCGACCGACAATGACAGGTTTGTGGCATTGGAAATGATCAAAAATGCGGTTATTTCGTCTAATCGCGTCCTGCCCATGTGCCAGGATACCGGCACAGCGCTGGTCAATGCGACCAGAGGCGAGCAAGTGCTGACCGGCGGCGAGGATGAAAAAGCCCTGTCACGCGGCATTTACAATACCTATCAGTCGCATAATTTGCGTTTTTCCCAGCTTGCCCCCTTAACCATGTTTGAAGAAAAAAACACCGCTAATAATTTGCCCGCACAGATAGATATCGCTGCCGGGGCGGGGGCTGAATATAAATTTACCTTTATTCAAAAAGGGGGCGGATCTGCTAACAAGACTTTCCTGCATCAAAAAACAAAGGCGGTTCTGAACCCTGAAAGTTTAAGAGAGTTTTTAAAAGAAGCGATTGTCTCGCTGGGCACAGCGGCCTGTCCGCCCTATCATCTGGCGATTGTTATTGGCGGCACTTCTGCTGAATATAATCTGAAGACCGTTAAAAAGGCATCGGTGCGCGATCTGGATAATCTGCCGACCAGCGGTTCCAATTCCGGGCATGGCTGGCGCGATCTGGAATGGGAAAAAATTATTCTGGACATGACCAGAGAGCTGGGGATCGGCGCGCAGTTTGGCGGCAAATATTACTGCCATGATGTGCGGGTTATCCGCCTCCCACGCCATGGGGCAAGCTGTCCTATCGGCATTGGGGTTTCCTGTTCAGCCGATAGACAAATTCGCGCCAAGATTACCGCAGAAGGGCTGTTTCTGGAACAGCTGGAAACCGATCCGGCCAAATATCTGCCTGATCTTGCAGAAGAGGCAGAAGATAATGCGGTAGCGATTGATCTGAACCAGCCAATGGCCGATATCCTGGCTACTCTTAGCCAATATCCGGTGAAGACACGGGTTAAGCTAACCGGGCCCATGGTAGTGGCAAGAGATATCGCCCATGCCAAATTACTGGAACAGCTGGAACAAACAGGCAGTCTGCCTGATTATATTAAAAATCATCCTGTCTATTATGCAGGCCCTGCCAAGACCCCGGATGGCATGGCATCCGGCTCGTTCGGGCCAACAACAGCCGGACGAATGGATGGTTATGTGGACAGGTTCCAGGAAGCGGGCGGGTCTATGGTAATGCTGGCAAAGGGTAATCGTTCTGCCATGGTTAAACAGGCTTGTAAAAAACATGGCGGCTTTTATCTCGGCTCGATTGGCGGGGTGGCGGCCAAGCTGGCGCTGGAATCCATCAAAAAGGTAGAAGTTCTGGAATTCCCGGAATTCGGCATGGAAGCGGTTTGGCGGATCGAGGTAGAAGATTTCCCGGCCTTTATCATCACCGATGACAAGGGCAATGATTTCTTTGATTTATCCTAACTCCTGACCATCCATAGGCCAGACCATTTTGGCCAATTCATTTTGGCTAACCCCTGGAGAGCAGATTTTCCAGACCTTGCGGAACAGGACCGCCATAGGCCCAATCCAGCAATTGAACAGTGTGACAGACAGGGGCATCTGCCCCTGCTATCTGGTTGATACAGCCTAAATTACCCGCCGCCACAATATCGGCTTTTGCCTTGTTGATATTGCCTATCTTGCGGCTTTGCAGCTGGCCGGCCAATTCAGGTTGCAGGATATTATAGACCCCGGCCGACCCGCAGCATAAATGCGATTCAGCAATTGGCCGCACCTCAAAACCGGCATTTGCCAGCAAGTTTTTGGGCGCGCTTGTAACTTTTTGCCCATGCTGGAGAGAGCACGCAGCATGATAGGCAACCGATAGTCCTTTTTCCGGCAAGGCTGGCAAATCTGTATGGGCAGACAGAAACTCGGTAATATCCATGGCCAGTGATGCAATTTTTTCGCCTGTCTGTGCCAGCTCTGCATCTGCGGATAACAGATGTGCATAATCTTTCAAAGTTGTTCCGCAGCCCGAAGTATTGACGATAATCGCATCCAGATCGCCCTTGTCAATATCGGCCTTCCAGGCACGCGCGGTTGCCGCCATTTGCTGATGGGCGCTATCACTTTCATTGATATGATGGGCAAGACCGCCACAACAGCTGGCCAGCTGGCGTACCACCACCTCTACCCCCAGAGCCGAGAGCAGGCGCAAGGTTGCAGCATTGATTTGAGGGGCAATGGCGCGTTGGGCACAGCCCTGCAACAGGATAACGCGCTTTTGAGCCGGTTTTTCAGGGGCAAATATCTGATCGATTGCCCCTATTTTATCTACCCCGCCCAATTTTTCAGGGGCAGAGCGCAGCATGGCTGTTATTCGACGCGGCAATATCGCAGCAAAGGGGCGTCCCAGCCCGGCCAGCTTTAGTGCCAGATTAAATAGTCTGGCACGCGGGACAAGCCCGGCCAGCAATTTGCGGATAAGCGCATCAGCTATCGGGCGGGTCGCGGTTTTTTCCACCTCTGCCCGGCCAATATCCACCAGATGCAGATAATCCACACCAGAAGGGCAAGTGGTCATGCATGACATACAGCCCAGACAGCGATCCAGATGATAGCCCACATCCGCCATCGCCATTTGATCGCCTGTATCCCCGCCCCCTAGCGCATCGCGCATCATCCAGATACGGCCGCGCGGACTATCGCGCTCATCGCCTGTCAGAACAAAGGTCGGACAGGTAGCGGTGCAAAAGCCGCAATGCACGCATTTACGCAAAATGTCATCTGCCATTTTAATTTCAGGACGTTGCAGGGCGGTATCACTAAAATGCGTTTGCATCGGCTTCGCCTCCCAGATTAACTCTTTGCGGATTTAAAATATTTTCCGGGTCAAAGGCGGTTTTGATACGGGTTTGCAGACCACTAATCGCCTCGCCTAATGGCTGAAAGACAGGCTGGATATCACGAAGCCTATCGCTTGCGCGCATCAGCATTGCATGACCGCCGCCATTTGCGGCCAGAACCTGTCGAATATGCCTACCAAGCCCCGCACCAGAACCGGAAAGCCATATCAGTCCCCCTGCCCAATCCAGCCCGAATTGAATATCAAAGGAACTTTGAATTTCGGCAATTATCTGCGGGGCAAGTGAAGGGGTAACCGAGAGTTTCCAGACCTGTTCTGCCGCTTTGTCCAAAAAGCTGATATCGCGCATATTCGCCCAGAAATCATTGCTTTCTTCCTGGTCTTTAACACTTAAATCGCCAAAAGATGCAAGCAAATCAGACAGGCTTTTTAGCCTGTCCTCTACTGATATCTGTACCCCCTCCAGCCGGATAGTAGCCACAAATTCCCCACCATCGGCCAGAATTGCCCCGCCGGACGGTTCGGTTGCCGACCCAAAAGCAGCAGACAGGACAGATTGGGCTTCGGCCAGGCGGGCACATTTCAGCGAAAGGCTGGCCACATATTCCGGGCGCGGCAGAACTTTTAAGGTAATCTCGCTCATCACTGCCAGCATCCCGAATGACCCGCACATCAATTTGGACAGATCATAGCCTGTGACATTTTTCATCACCTTGCTGCCGGAACGAAAATAGCCCGCACGTCCTGAAACCGCATCAAATCCCAACAGATAATCGCGTGCTGCACCAGCTGAAATACGGCGCGGGCCAGATAGGTTGCACGCAATGGCCCCGCCAAGAGAGCCGGCATGTTCAGTCCCGTAAAATCCCTCCAGATGCGGCGGCTCAAACGCCAGCATCTGGCCTTTTTGTGTCAGCGCTTCTTCAATTTCAGATAGCAGCGTGCCGGCACGCGCCACCATCACCAGCTCTTCTGGCTGATAATCGGTAATCCCCTTATGGCCAGCAAGGCTTAACTCATCAGCTGCCTGTACCTGGCCGCCAAGCCCGGTTTTCGTGCCATAGCCGGATATTTTCAATGGCGTTTTCTTCAACAGCGCATCTTGAATGATGGTTTCTATTTCCGCAGATGTTTCTGGCGTGTAGCGTGCCATACCCTCTCCTTGTGGCATTAAATATGGGTGGGCGTTGCCCCTTTTACCTGGTTCGGGGGCTAAAAGCGCGGAATATCGGGATGGGGTAATTGGCCATGATGGACATGAAGCCGCCCCAGCTCTGCACAGCGATGCAAAACAGGAAACACTTTGCCCGGATTAAGCAGATGATCCGGGTCAAAGGCGCATTTCAGGCGTTGCTGCTGTTTTAAATCATCCTCGCTGAACATTTCGCCCATCAGGTCGCGCTTTTCCACGCCTACCCCATGCTCGCCTGTCAAAACGCCGCCCAATGCCACACAATTTCGTAAAATCTCTGCCCCGAATGTCTCGGCACGTTCCAGTTCGCCCTCGGCATTGGCATCAAACAGGATTAGCGGGTGCAAATTACCGTCACCTGCATGAAACACATTGGCCACCCGCAAGCCGTATTTCTGGCTCATCGCGGACATTCTGGTCAGCATTTCCGGCAAGGCCTTGCGCGGGATAGTCCCGTCCATACATAAATAATCCGGCGAGATACGCCCCACCGCAGGGAAAGCCGATTTTCGTCCTGCCCAGAACTGATTGCGCTCTTCTTCGGACTGGCTAACGCGCATAGAGCTTGCCCCGGAGGTTTTCATCAGACAAGCAACCCTGTCCAGCAGGTAATCCACCTCAACTTCCGGGCCGTCCAGCTCGACGATCAACAAGGCTGCTGCTTCTCTTGGATAGCCAGCCTGTACAAAATCTTCGGCCGCATTGATGGCCGGATTATCCATCATTTCCATACCAGCAGGAATAATACCTGCCCCGATAACCGTACTTACCGCCTGTCCGGCTTGCTGGGCGCTATCAAAACCGACCAGCATGGCGCGCTGGGTCGCAGGCTTGCGCAAGATCCGCACCGTGACTTCTGTAACAATGCCCAACAGCCCTTCCGAGCCAGTCATTATCCCCAAAATATCAAAACCGGGCGCGTCCAGATGCTTGCCGCCAAGACGGACAATCTCGCCATCCATGGTGACCATTTCAATGCCCAGCACGTTATTGGTGGTCAGCCCGTATTTTAAACAATGTACCCCGCCTGAATTTTCTGCAATATTCCCGCCAATGGAACACGCAATCTGGCTAGAGGGATCGGGGGCATAATAAAAACCATTATCCTGAACCGCCGTGGTGATGGCCAGATTTGTTACGCCCGGCTGGGCGGTAACTGTGCGGTTTTCATAATCAATTTCCGTAATTTGATTAAATTTACCCAAGCCCAGCAATACCCCGTCTGATAAGGGCAGTGCCCCGCCAGAAAGGCTGGTTCCTGCCCCGCGGGGAACGATTTTCACCTTGTTATCGCGGCACCATTTCATCACATCCGCCACTTGCCGGGCGGTTTCCGGCAACACTACGACCAGAGGCAGATTGCGATAGGCAGATAGCGCGTCACTGTCAAAGGCCTTCATGGTGGTGCGGTCATCGATCACGCACCCCTTTGGCAACATCGATTTCAGCGCGGCAACAATTTCATCGCGCCTGTCCAGAATATTCTGTTCCGGTTCTGGCAGTAACATCGCATTCTTCCTATCTGAAAAAAATTTTCGTAGTCTGATATCGGTTTGTTAGTGAATAATATCCAGTATTTCTTTTCCAACAAACAAAAAACCGCATGAAAATTATCATGCGGCTTATCATATATCGTCTTTTTTATCCTCATATTCTAAATGAGGAGAAAAAAATTATCCCTGGCGTGCCTTCATACGCGGGTTCTTTTTGTTGATAACATATAAACGGCCACGACGACGCACCACCTGACAGTTACGATCGCGAGACTTCAGCGTTTTCAGTGAACTTGCAACTTTCATTTTTAACATCCATAGCCGATTGTGGCATTTTATCAAGAATTAGTGGCCGAAGAATATACAAGGGCTGGCAAAAGATCAAGCCTTTAGTTTGCCTGTTACGCGCTTTATCGTTAAAACATCATGCCTGATAGCGCACATTGCATCCCGCCAGCCCGCAATAGCCATTTGGCACTTTATGCAGATATTGCTGGTGATATTCTTCGGCATAATAAAATGTCTGGTCAGATTTCATTTCTGTCGTGATTTGCCCGAAGCCGCTTGCGGCCAGTTTCTGGCCATAATGACGAGCAGTGCGCCGCGCCTCCTCCAGCATTTCAGCAGATGATGTATAGATAACAGAGCGATATTGCGTGCCAATATCATTTCCCTGACGATTGCCTTGTGTCGGGTCATGGCCTTCCCAAAAAATGGCAAGCAATGCCTCAAAAGACAGAATATCGGGCTGAAAGGCAACCAATACTACCTCGCTATGGCCGGTTTGCCCTGAACATACCTCTTCATAGGTGGGGTTTGGCGTGCGCCCGCCTGCATAGCCAACAGCCGTGCTATAAACCCCTTTTTGTGTCCAAAATAGTCGCTCTGCGCCCCAAAAACAGCCCAAACCCAGTTGCACCAGCTGCACATCGTCCGGAAAGGGCGCGACAATAGGACGTCCATGGACTGCGTGCGCCCCGGGCGTCATAATGGCAGCGGCTCGCCCTTTTAACGCTTCTTCTGCCTCTGGCAGGCGAGATTTAAATGGATTGGTAAAAAACATCGCACAAAGCCCCTTAATTGTCTGGTGAACACGCGGTGAGCGCTTCTCTTGCCTGATCTAGGGCGCGCTATCCAAAATAGCAATACCTGGCAATTCGCGCCCTTCAATCCATTCCAGAAATGCCCCGCCTGCCAGCGAGATATAGCTGAACTTATCCGCACAGCCGGCATGATTTAGCGCCGCAACTGTATCCCCGCCCCCTGCGATAGAGACCAGCCCATCTGCTGTACAATCCGCCACATATCGGGCAAGGCCATTTGTACCTGCATCAAAGGGAGGAATTTCAAACGCGCCCATTGGCCCGTTCCACAGCACCGTCTTTGCCGCGCGGATAACCTCGCTATAGCTTGCGACAGCCTCTGGCCCGATATCCAGCATCATTTCATCTTTTGCCAGCGCTTCATTGGCGATGATACGCGCATCTGCCCCTTTTTTAAATTCTCTTGCCGCTTGCCCATCTTTTGGCAGATGGATAGCACATCCTTTTTCACTTGCAGATTTCAGAATATTTTTTGCGGTATCAACAAGGTCAGCTTCCATCAGCGATCCGGCCATATCATAGCCCTGTGCCGCCAGGAAAGTATTGGCCATACCGCCGCCCAGAATAAGATGATCAACGCGGCTGATCAGATGGGTCAAAACATCCAGCTTGGTTGAGACCTTTGCTCCGCCAACCACCGCTGCAACTGGCCTTTTTGGCGTCTCCAGCGCTGTTTTTAGCGCGTTTACTTCGGCCATCAGGGCAGGCCCTGCATAGGCCGGCAGAAACTGTGCCAGCGCATGAGTAGAGGCATGGGCACGGTGGGCACAAGAAAAGGCATCATTGACATAGAACGCACCATATTTTGCCAGCTTTTCTGCAAAGCCGGTATCATTGGCTTCCTCTTCTGGCCAAAAACGCAGATTTTCCAGCAATATCATCTGCCCAGCCCCCGGTTGTGACAACCCGTCCAAATCCGCTATCAAAGGCAGGGAAACATCATAATGTTCCTCGATATAGGCAGCAACAGGTGCAAGGCTCATTTCCGGAACAATCCTGCCTTTTGGCCGCCCCAGATGGCTGAGCAGGATAATCCCCGCCCCTTTATTCAGCAGCGCCGTGATACCGGGCATAATCCTGTCTATTCGAGTGGCATCCGCAACTTTGCCCTCCTGTAACGGACAGTTAAAATCCACCCGCATTAAAAGGGTTTTTCCTGTCAGAGCCTCTGCGCCTAAAGTATCAATCGCTTTTATCATCTCTTTGGTATCTCATTTTATCTGGTCAGCTTCTGGATAGCATATTGCCTGCATAGCAAAAGCGCAGTATCTTGCCTAGTATTTGGCAGATATTTGGCTTGTCTATTTTTCGCTTGCCTGCAGATTGCCGCCCCTGATATCGCCTGTGCTGTAATAACTTTCAAAATCGCTGGTGAAACACTGTTATGACCTCCGCCCTTGATGAATTTAAACGCGGCCTGCTTGATGAATTGCCGCTGCAGATTGGCATTATCCCTTTCGGGCTAGTCTATGGCATTTTGGGGGTGGAAAGCGGGATGAGTATCCTTCAAACCTGTTTGCTATCGGTGATTTTATTTGGCGGGGCCAGCCAGATTGTCTTTGCCCAGCTGGTGGCCAGCGCAACCCCGGCCGGGGTCATTCTGGCATCTGTCAGCACGATTAATTTGCGCCATTTATTATATGGGCTATCGGTGGCAAGCTATTTAAAAAGCCTGCCGCTACGCTGGCGCGTTTTGCTGGCCTATCTTCTAACCGATGAAGCCTATGCCATGTCTATCATCCGCTTTCGTGGTGGCCCCAAATCTGATTTTTTGCATTATCATTTGCTGGGGACAGGCTTGTTGCTGTTCATTGTTTGGCAGATTTCCACCATTACCGGGGCGTTTTTAGGTACAGCTGTTCCGGCAAGCCTGCAGCTTGGTTTTGCAGTTCCTCTATCCTTTATTGCGGTGCTTGCGCCTGTGATAAAAAGGCGGGCAGAAATTTTTGCCGCGCTCAGTGCGGGCATAACCGCGCTTATTTTACATGATATGGTCTGGAATCTCTGGCTGATTTGTGCGGCTATTATCGGCATTGCAACCGGCTGGGCGGTTAGCTATCTGGATAAGGACAATCAGATGGAGGCAGTGAAATGAGCCTGTTTGTCCTGATGTGTTTATGTGGCGCGCTGACCTTTTTAACGCGATTTTTGCCCCTGACAGGCTGGTTGCCGGCAAAATTACCTGTCTGGTTTGAGCGGGCCATGTATTTTGTGCCCATTGCTGTTCTGACGCCGATCATCACCCATTCTGTGCTGGTCACAGGCG
>Ga0181585_10006223_pt1 | contig 10239 bp, 16 predicted proteins | sample 071ome_29_FD_132469 | JGI IMG/M metagenome (GOLD analysis project Ga0181585, IMG submission 132469) | Coastal salt marsh microbial communities from the Groves Creek Marsh, Skidaway Island, Georgia - 071407BT metaG (megahit assembly) | ecosystem: Environmental > Aquatic > Marine > Intertidal... | reverse complement strand
TACCTGTGATTGGAATAAGTCTACCATTTATTATCCCATCATTATAATAGGTACACTCATAGGTATACGCTGAAGTTGTTGCTCCATCATCTCAAACATTTCATTATCAGATCTCATCAACTCCACATCTGATGTTTTCTCTAACATTTCTTTTAATTCTTCACGAAGCACTTGTTGTTTTTCTATACCTTCACTAGCCAGTTGATCGCCATCTAATGTTATATCGCCGTTAGGGATAGGAATTGATGAAAATTTTCTACGAATACGACCAAGCGTTACCATGCAGTTAGCTAAACACATCTCTCTTATCCAATGTTTAGCAGCACTGTTTAATTCATCATAAGGCATATCTTTTAGTGGCATGTTATGTATACCCGTTATGCCATTGATAGAAGCATCGCCACCGACTGCAAAGTCTGGAGAGTATGGGTCAATGTCAACCGTGTATTCTATCCACACCTTTACTGTGCGAGGTGCTAACGGTAGTATAGTGAGCTTTGAGCCTTGCGACCAGAAAGAATAGTTAGAGCGTCTGACCTTATCTGTGGTCTCTATGGCTCCGCCTCTGAGCAAGTCAGCATATATTGGGTAGATATAAAACATGCCATCGCCAGAATACGATTCGTATCCAAACTCTTGGTCCATCACATTGGTAGAGGCAAATGGGTCAAAGTATCTTGTAATAGCGCTGGGGTCATTATGCCAGACTTTACGAAGCTGAATTGTGCTAGCTCCTGTGCCAGTAATGTAGTCACCCACTGATTGATTAGTTTCTGCATCAACAAAGTCTGTCAACATATCATATGTCTGAGATGCGTTGCTAACATTGGCGTATGCTTTTCTGAAATTTATAATACCGCCCACACCAGCTTCTGTAGCTATCGGGTTAGCTAATCTCATCATAAAATCCAATGTCTGGTGTGGAAGTTTGTTTGTCAAATCCTGCGTTGTAAAATCTTTTGAAAGACCCAGCACGTTACTTAAACGATTCATGGCGTTATACTTATTCACCATAGCGCCATATTCTATATTAGAGGATTCAAACATCGTGAATATTTGCACATTGTCAAGCTCTACAGGAATTTTTGGCTCACCCAAAGAGTGGCGCACAAACTTAACTATACTTGTAGCTTCAGCAGATAAGGACGTTAGATTTTCATAAAGAGGTAAATCAATCGTTGACTTGTCGGCTGTGAAGTCATAGTTTCCAAAAACATTACCACTAGCTGAAATAAAATCGGAAGGAGTAGTGGTGCTTGTAAGCTCATTAAAAAAATTTTCAAATGCGATGGCTTTTCTCCGTGATGGTTTGTCCTATGTATAAATATATTGAGATAAAAGAAAAACCCCTTAGTAAACTAAGGGGTTTGAAATAAATAATAAAATAATTTTTTGAGAAAACAAAATCTATTTTTTTCTTTTCTACAAGTCTGTCTCACGTTGTAATCTTTTCTAGATTTTTCTAAAACCTGCTTTGTTTTCTCATCATAATATATTTTTTTCATTCATTTGTTTCCTTTCTGATAAGTGGAAAAAACTTATTAAAAGGAAGAAGAAGATTGCTAGGTTTCGTCTGTTTGGTTTTCTAATAATTCTTCTATTTGTTCATCTTTCTCATCATAGAAAAATTCTTTTATTTTTTTTAATTGATCTAAGTTTTGTGGTGAGTTTAAAATAGACACACACTGTTCGCGATATTTTCTTATGGTGGTTACTTTTTTTGATTTATCTTTAGAGTTATCCAAATTGGCTAATTGCGAGCTAAGATTTATCAAATAGCTCATTTTTGCTTTTATGTCTTGTATGTCCGATATTTTAATGCTGATGCTATCTTCTAATAGATCACCATCGATATTACATCCCGGTCCTTGTATGTCAAACATATCTCGCTCACAATTTTGTTTTACTACATTTCATTCACACTATAAATATCATTCTAAAATATAAAAGACCAGTTATATGTTGCTCTCAAAGTCGTTTTTAAGACGCTCTAAGTCCCTTTGTTGCTGTCGCAATTTATTTTCTACTTGAGAAATTCTGTTGTTTGTTGACATTACTTTTTCTTCTACTGCATCTAAACGTTTATCGGATTTGCGTTCTGATGAAGCGCCGTTTCTTAGTGGATATACTGGCATTAACGCACCTCACCGATCTTCTTCAACTGCATTGGAAGACCTGTGCTTTCATCCATAACAAGTTGGTTATTTACCATACCTGTCATATAGCTACCCTTCTTTACAGCACGACCATCATATAATGTAGGCACTACAATATCGTCACCCAAATAACGCTTCTTTGAAAAACCAGTTACATTATTCTTTGAAATCTTTCCTTTGCCCATTTTAATTTCCTTTCAATAGTTTAAGTGCCGCAATGCGAGCTTTGTCTCTACTACCACCATCATAACTGTAACCATGACCTTCTTCCACAAGAATGTCGTTGGCTGTCCGGCCATCCTCTAATATAATAGTACCAATCACCCTTCCATACTTACCTTGCTCATGGCTAATTAATGAAAACTGATTGTTGCTTTCTTCAAGCAATTCTATCAAGCGCTGTTTTGCTGCAAGTCCTTTTTCTTTTTCTTGCAAGTCCCTTGTACGGCTTTCCCAAGCATCCATACCAAATAGTCGTATACGTCGTTTTACAAAGACACCAAACCCTAAATCTATCTCAGCGTCTAGTGTATCGCCGTCCACCACTCTGTCAAGCTCACAAACATAACTCCATGTGTGTCTTCGCTTTATATCCATAGGCCACCTGAAACTTTCTTTATATAAAACAAAAGATTTGATTTATGTGTTTCTAAATTTTTATACTTTATTTCTTCTTCTGTCATACTCTCTATAGCTTGCCTTAGCAGCGCTAAATCATCGCCTGACATAGATGAAATTCTTTTATTTTCAGTTAGTATAGAAAATAAAAATGACTTGCCTTCTATCAAAGGTGCAATATGTTGTGTCTCTATTCTAATAAAAATATCGTGATTTGTATACTCAAAATCTGTAGAATTTATCTCTAAGTTAGAGTGTAAGTTTAGTTGGTCTGTATTTTTTATTGACCACTGAAAACGCTCGTATGGACCCTTTGACATGCAAGCCTTGACGATATTACTCCAAGAGTGTTTGAGCTTGCCAGGCACCATCTGGTGGACTTCTGAGACACTTTTACCAAGGGACCCTGCAGGATTCCAATGTTGTGGTGCACACACATCAACAAAAGAAATATAATCGTTTCCGTTTTCATCCAACTCAACAATTACTACATCTTCTTTGAGCTTATACATCAACTCTTCAAGACGATTTGTGTAGCCTGTAAGATTTCCAGCAAGCCAAGAGTGCTTTCTAATAAATTTTTTTGCTGCTTCTTCTGTATCAGAAGTTAAATTGTGGCGACCCTTGTGAAGAAAAGGTACCACATGCATTTTGTTCTCAAAATACTCATCAATGGCAAAAGATTTTTCAGAAAAGAATTTTCCTTCCAACTTTTTTAGGGCTGGACCGAAGTCCATTTTTCCATTTTTAAAGGGAAAATCGCTCATTTTTTACAATTTTTCTCCCGATTTAGCGAAATATGGTGAATTTTTGTGGTTTTTTACGATATTTTCGTAAAATTTCTTCGCTTCTTCGGGCTTGCCCAATTTTTCATAACATTGAGCGATAAAATATTTTTGCTTGGACACATTTTCACCTTTGGGGTTGTCGCTAATTGCTTTTTGAAGTGTTTCAATTGCTTTCAACAACTTTGATTGACTGGGTGCTCGCTTGCCACCCTTGTAATATAGTTTGTCTAGTATGTTGTCTTCCGCTTCGGCACCTCTAACTCCTGCTACCGTCACTATTTCTTGTGTTTTAAAATCTTCTTCTTGCACCATGTCATCAACTTGGGTCCAAACTGTATTCAACCAATCATCATCAACGGTTGTTGAGTCAGGCGCTTGAGCAAAAACATTTGCTGCAAACATAAAACCTGCTAAAATACTAATTTTCATAGTCTTCACCCATGTCAATGTCTTGCCAACGACCTTCAGCAATTCTTTTCATCGCCCAATAACCAAAACCATTGGTTGGGTCTGGAATTTCTGAGCCGACTTCTTCAAATATAAAGGGACGGCCACCAACTTTGCTTGTGTAGATAGGACTTTCTTTACCCATCTTGCCAGTCTTAAATGTTTCTTTAGCGCCGAAGGACAACCAGTTGTTATCACACTTGTTTGTGCCGATGAGAAACGCTTTTGCCTCACCTTGTATAGCACCTTTGGGCATAAACAATACAGAATCTTGCTCAAACTCGGCACCAAGCTTTTTCAAATCCTTGAGAAGATTCCCGTTGTCTTTTAGGTCAACAACAAAGAAAGAAACTTCCTTTTGTGTCTTACCTCCTTCAGGATAATTGCCCATGAGTTTTGTAATTCCATACCCTAAAGACTTTAATTTGGCGGCGAGTTGCTTATTTCGTTGCCCGTTTTCTTTACGAGTATACGGTGTACCGTTGCCGCATTCGGGTGCTTTCCTAAACGCAGTCATAGCGCCGCAGTCGTGCTCTTGATTGTGTTTATACAAACGAGACAAACTAGATTCGTTGATAATTTTTGACATATTTTTCATTTATTGCTCTCCTAGTATTGAAACAAATAATCGCATATATAATAAATAACAACCCAACAAGGAATAGACAAAAGGAAGCCTGCAAACAATCCACGAGCAGCATTTAGTCCATCGTCTTTTTTACTAAACATCATCACCATCTATTACTTTATTTGTAAGCGTGCGCCATGTGCGCTTTTCACAATCACTGATGTTATAAAACCAATGGTTGCCCGTAAATAAATAATTATATTCTTGATGGGGCAACTGTGCAAGGTCTTTATACTGAGCGGCTTTATTCAATTCATATGCCTCATAAAAATCACGTGTATAAAAAACAGATGATTCAAGCGTGTCACCCAAACGAGAAAAACTGCCCAAGTCGATTAGATCTTCTGCTGCGGCAATATCATTATAGTTATGATACAACATCTTACCCACTCCGCTCAACGACCCATCCCAATGCCCATATATAGTGTAATATATACCATGTCCATCATAAACGGTTACGGTGCATCTTGTTGCCATGTTTTCTCCAATTCAAAGATTTTAGTAAAATAATTTTTTGATGCGCTTCTTTCCAAGAAATCGTCTTGGACCTTACAACTGTGTCGTTGCCATACAAACGAAGATAAACGTGATAGTGAAATGGGTGCAAATAAAAAACTGCGTCATGGTCATGCTTTGTCAACTTTAGATACCAAGATGTTTGACGCAAATTTGTCAACGCCCAAATCCTAAACATCAAGACCTTTATCATGGTCTTTCTTTTTCTTCACCATATAATTTATATACCAAGCGGCTTTTTCCAAATCACCGACATAATCCGACTTGTGGTTTGCCCTCAGAATATATTTCAAAGCATTCCCCAAACAAAATCCTTCGAGGAAGCCTGCATCTTCAATCACATCTATCGCTTCCAATCTGCCCGAATTATAATGGTCTGGGTGATTTACTTTTTCATTCGCCATTGGTCAACCTCTCATAAAAATATGGGCGAAGCCCGTTTGCGATTTTTTCAGCGTCATACTCTTTTATATCCTCATGCCATGCTTGATCAATTAGGTCATTCTGTTTTATACGCTTATACTTCGTTCTTTCACGATCTGTGTCATTCTGCCATGCGTGAGCCAACTCATGTGTAATGAGTGTTGTTAAAAAAACCAAATATGGGTTTCTTAGTTGGTCTGCCGTATACATTCTTGAGTAATCCCAATAGGCTCTGCCATCAAATTCTGTTTTGTTTTCCATCAGCCCTTCATGGGATATGGTGATGTAGTGAAAATCACCATTATGAAATTGTCGCGAAGTCCGAGCGAAATTTTCATCCATACCGAATGGCAATCTCTTATAGTGTTTCAAATTTCCTGTACCGTGAAGCCCGTAGTAATGAATCAACTTGTGCTCTTTGTGTATGTATATCGGCTTCCGAATTTTCCTACCGTATGTTTTCTTTATTGCTAATTCAATTTGGTTGTCCCATTCGGCATCTATATTGGACTTGACAATCACTACGCTGTCACTCCCCATCCATATAACACACGCTGAAGAGAGTCAATGTGGGCGTTTCCCATTTGATGGTAAAACTTTTTGTCTTTGAATGAGTTTACTTTCCAACCAAAATCACTCACCAACTCATTCCATTTGCGGCGAGCAAAGTCAGCGTCGAATACATCTGTTTGTTGAACATTCAAGTCAAGGGTTCCGTCTTCGTTGATACCTTCCAACTTTACGGTAGCCATGTTTACTTTTTCTTGGCCTTGGGTAGTCACATAGGCTTTTGAGTATATTTGCAACCAACTATAATACCCAGCGCCGCCGTTAGCTAATTTCTGCTCGTTTATTTCACCGTCACTTATTACATACATTGGTTTGGTCTTGTCAAGGTCTATGGTCATATCTATTCTGTATCCCTTTTTATCAAATCCTCATCTACCTTATCAAATATATAATTCCAAAATGCATCTATTTCATGGTCGGTGTAATGGTGCTTGGTGGCCAAGTAATTAGATATATGTAAGTGCTCTTGCTCTTGAATGAATTGGTCGTATGGAATGGTCATTTTAATTTTCTATGTGTGTGTTGTGTTGCCCCTCGTAAGAGGGGCAACGGTGATTAGTTAGAATGAATGTAATTTATTAGCTTACGAGCTTTTTCAACTGGCAACATCGCTCGTTTGCGAATAATTTCCAACGCTTCATCAACCATTAAAGTTGTCGGATAAAATATCTTAATCTTGTTAGCGTCAATAAACCTGCGCAACTCGACCTTTGATAATGATTTCCACCATTCTTCAATCGAGCCATTATACACCTTGTCAATAACCTCTCGTTGACTTTTAGTTAGATTAAGTCGCGATGATCGACCGATCTTCTGCGTTGGCTTTGAATACAAGCCTTCCCCGTTCAGGCCTGTGGCATCATTTCCACGGAAACATACTTGAGTCTTGATGGAATTGACATTGATACCGACATTACCTACATCAACAACAATCATAATGCTAATAGGGTGATGTGGATTGTCAAGCGCTTTGTATAACTCTCTTCTAGAGTCGATTTTGTCACTTGAATTGCCAGTGCCGAACGTAGCTTCGCTCGCATACCAACTGTTTTTCTTCCCCTTTCGCGCCCTATACTGAAAGGTACCTTGGCCCGTCATCTGAGCAAAAGGAAGTAAGTCGGATCCTGAATCCATTATATTGTTTTTTACACAATAATTTGTAATGAAATCCTTGATTTGAGACACACCCAAGCCAGCGTTGGCTCCATCACGGGCTGCGAATATCATCATGCTCATCGGAATCTCCGGAAAGTTATTGGAAGAATCATATCCGTTGAGTTTACTGATTCTACCAAAGTGATAGTCAAGCGCCGTATAAAGGACTGCGAAACACTCGTCCTTGTCATTAGCATTGTACCTTACTGCTTTAGCCATATATGAAGTACACGTTAGTCGGTCATGTGGACTAAATGGCACATCTAAAATCTCATACTTTAAACTACCAAGTGGTTCAATATGCTGTTCGTTTGGATAATTCTCATCCTGCTCTGGAGTCGGAGTAGCTGAAAGTCCATAGACAAGCGGTGTGTGTTCTGACAACCTATTTATTTGTGTATACATATTTGCATCAAAGTAAGGTGGTTTGTTACCATTATTCAATAAATAATTGTCTTCGCCTGAAGTCATCGTTAAATGCACTTCGTCAACCACGACAGCAATATTCTCTGTATAATTCAACATCGTATCTACTATGTCACCATCGTAGAAATTTTTATTATGAGCAAATATTAATACCCTTGGAGACATACCAGCTTGCTCACGGCAATGTAGATATTGATTTAATGACGGAATAATTTTAGGAGTCACGACCAGCTCATAATTATTCTTCATACACAGCGTTCTGAGTTCGGTTACACTATACGCTGAGGTGTCTGGCGATATCAGCGTAATAAACTCGACACCATCACTCATCATAGCCGGAATAAGTTTCTGTGTGATGGCATATGTTTTACCTGCGCCAGTTATCGCATTGATAATACTCATAGTATTCAAATCAGACTTGTCCGACTTGTAATGATTTAATATTGTTTCAGCTAAACGGTGGCGACCTGTAGCACCATCAAGAGACTTTTCAATCATTTTATTTTCAAAGTCTTTTTGGACTTGCTTGTTTTTCAACTGCTGCTCGTTGTCAATCCACTGCTGAGTCAATTCGTTGTTTTGAGTCAATTCGTTGTTTATTGCTATTACTTCGTTATTCATCTTATTAAAACCTTTTATTTAATGTTTGTTTTTTTCTATGTGTGTTTTTTTTGGTGGAAAAAATTTTCGGAATCGGGAAAAATTAGGTGCGATTCGTAAATGGGTCTACGCGACTTTTAGAGCAGAGTATTTTCAACCTTGCACTGGAATTATATAGTAGTTACTACCTCTACCTCCCAACGTTTCATACTACATCCCCAAGCTGGTTCTCCGTCATCATCGGTGAATCGGTAAGGTTGGCTTTGAATAACTCTACTTAAAGCCGAATGTTGAGCATGATAATCAGCAATCTTATTATACAACTCCGTTTTACTCGGTGCAACTATTTCTTCACTAATCATTTTATATCCTTTGTTTGTAAACCATTGTATTATAATAAAACTGGGGTGAAATGTAAACTACTAAAACGGGGCAGTTTCTTCACCTTCTACATTGATATATTCCTTAACCGCTTCTGCTTCTGCTTCATTCTGTTCTATGGTCGCATCAATCTTACTATATACCTCCATAAAACTATTCTTCGTTTCTTCATCAAAACGATTGATACACATATCAATGGCTTTCTCACGATTACCAAAGATGGCGAAAGACTTGACAATATGAACAAGACGACGAGTTGTGATAATCTCATCTATAGCACCATCCGCAAACGTCTTGCGAATAACAGCACCCCACTGTACCAAGTGAGCAATAAAGTCTTGCATATTATCGTCTATGATACCAACAGATTCAGCAACCTTTGACAGGATTTTCTTTTCTATTGGCTCCGAAGGATAATCCTGTTCCAAGGTGATAGGAAATCTCTCAAGGAAGGCTTCGTTGAGAATACCCGTAAACATAAACATACCAGACTCATCGCCTTTACCTTTGGTATTAGCAGTAGCCATTACATTGAAACCCTCAGCAGGCTCAACATATTCATTTATTTTTTTGATATATATACCTTTGCCTTCCATAACAGGCTGAAGACACATAATCTTGTTAGAGGCCAAATCAATCTCATCTAAGAGAAGAATAGCACCACGACGCATGGCCTCTATAACGGGACCATCAAACCAAACGGTCTCACCATCTATAAGACGAAAACCACCAATCAAATCGTCTTCATCAGTTTCAACAGTAATATTCACGCGAAACATTTCACGCTTGGTCTTAGCACATACTTGCTCAACCATTTCAGTCTTACCATTACCAGAGAGACCAGTAATAAAGGTAGGGAAAAACTGACCACTCTTGACAACAGAGTTTACATCTTTGAAGTTACCAAAAGGAATGTAAGTAGAAGATACAGCAGGTACCTTATTCTCACCTTCAGTACCACGCTTCAATTCAACCTTGTTGTCTTCTACTGGAGCAACAGGTTTGGCTACTGCCTTCTTCTTAGGAGCAGCGGCTTTCTTAGCAGGTTTAGCAGGAACGTTATTCAACATCTCAACAGGTATACGAAAGATACCACGATCCACACGATAATCAGAAACACGTGTGATGAAGTGAGGAAATTTCATATCACATGCATCAGCAATTTCTTGCAGTTGATACTTGTCAACTTTTTCCAAGTCGATGTTATTATTATCGTTAGCATACTGAATGGCGAAGTTGATGAAGTTGATTTGCTTGCTAGTCATTATATTTTTTTCCTTTATTATAGGTAAGATTATTTTTGTTTTATTTTTATTACTGGCGACTCGGCTTATGCCAAGTCTGTTTGACGATTCAATTCATTGAGACCAGTAGTGAAGGTGATGAAGGAATCAACTATTTGATCGTCAATCACATCACCATCGAAGATGTTTTCATCGAAGGTCAAACGATCCCAATTGTAATAAGTCGAAATGATTTCTTCAAAGTAGTCAACTGATGCATCATAATTAGAATTCAAGTCAAACTCAAT
>Ga0181585_10006220_pt1 | contig 10240 bp, 9 predicted proteins | sample 071ome_29_FD_132469 | JGI IMG/M metagenome (GOLD analysis project Ga0181585, IMG submission 132469) | Coastal salt marsh microbial communities from the Groves Creek Marsh, Skidaway Island, Georgia - 071407BT metaG (megahit assembly) | ecosystem: Environmental > Aquatic > Marine > Intertidal zone... | reverse complement strand
TTTTGCCTTTTACGAATTTATTTGAATTTAATACTTGAGTATATGCAGCTAATTTCCATTCATTAAATGAAGGTAACCTTCCACCTTTAAATTTACAAAAATCTTCTGCTTCAAACTTATTTATATGTACCGCAGGTTCAAGCAGAGATTTAGGATTATGACCAAATGGAGTTTTATAAGTCCAGCCCCTTCTTTGTACCCAGCCAGCACCCCATTCATAGCCCCCACCATTTTTTTCCGCCAGCGTTATAATATTTTTTTTATTTGCATATTCTGAAAATTCTTTAATTGTAATTTCATATTTATTTAGTGAAAATTTTTCTAAATTTATTTTAGGGTTTTCAAAACCAAAACATAGTGTGGATAAGAAATTAAAAATTAGTATCCAAGTTATAAAATTCATAATTTAATATAAATATTACATATATGAGCAATTTTAAAAGTGTTAAAAAGTTTATGGAAACATTTGGCCAAGAAATTAAAGACAAGGCTAATTTTCCAGATGAAAAAATTCAAAATTTAAGAGTTAGTTTAATTGAAGAAGAGCTTTTAGAGCTAAAAGACGCTATTAAAAACAAAGATATCAAAGAAGTTGCAGATGCCTTAACGGATATTCTCTATGTAACTTATGGGGCAGGACATTCTTTTGGTATAGACCTAGATAAGTGCTTTGATGAAGTTCAGCGTTCTAACATGAGCAAATTAGGTGAAGATGGAAAACCTATTTACAATGAACACGGAAAAGTACTAAAAGGTCCAAATTATTTTAAACCTGATTTAAGTAAATTTTTAAACTAGTTCTTCAGATAAATTTTTACATTCATATTTTTTAGTGATTTACAATTTTTTAGAAACTTATAATTTTTTAAATTATATTTTTGTGGGTTTGAAAGAATTAAAGTTTTAAACTCTCCATTTTTTACAGCTTTATATAATGGTGTATCTTTTAAATTAGTATTTTTAGTGAAGTTTTCATACATCATTGTTCTTAAAATTGGATTTCCATCAGGCGTAATCCATGGGAGTCTATAGTAAGGTTTATGATCCGAAAGTATTGGGCTTGGCATATTTTTTACACAATTCTTGAATTCAGTTATATTTAAATATCTAATAGGTGTTACTGAGCCCTTTAATCCTAAAAATATAAAAATAATCAAGATAATTTGTAGATAAATACCTGAAATAAATATTATTTTAATTTTTTTGATAATCAAAAAATTTTTTATCTCCGAATGTAAAAATAAAAAAGCATAAATAAAAAAAATATAATAATAATTTACTGCACTCCCGAAGTGAAAAGAAAAAAAAATCTGTGATGTAGATAAAATTGCACCAATAAATAAAAAAATTTTACTACTATTTAAGGATTTAAGATATTTATAAGGATGTTTTTTTGATATTAAATTTAAAAAAAAACATATTAATCCAAAATAAATTACCAAACCTTTAGAAACGCTATCTAAAAAAACATTTAAAAAATGTTGAACATTAAATGATAACGCAGATCCACCTTGCCAAAAAATACTTTCAAAAAGTTTATTTGGACCAAAAATTTTTGTTAAAATTAAAAGTAATAAAAATTCAAAAAATAAAATAAAAAAAAGTTTAAAATTTCTTCTCCATAATAAAAATAGTGCAAAACTTGATATTGTAACTATTGAATTTTGTTTAACAGACCATGATAAATAAAGTACAAAAGTTATAATTATTACATTTTTAATATTTTGTTTGTTTATTGTTTTTAAAATTAAATAAATGGCAAATGTTTCAAAAAAAATATAAAAAATATCCGGTTTTCCAGAGATTACCCAATATCCTGTTAGAGGTCCTAAAAATAAATATAATGATAAAAAAAATGATAAATCACTTTTGTTTAATTGATTTAATGATTTGTAATAAACAAAGACACAAAATAAACTTAATATAAAACAAGTTATTCTTACAATAGTTGGTATCCATAAATCATTTAAGTCAAAAATGAATTGAAAGAGATTAACGCTTAAAGCATTTAAAGTGTAAAATAACCAATTATAGTGAAATAAAGAAAAAATGTTTGAATTCTCTATATCAATACCAAATTTTAAAAAATGATCGTAGTTAAAATTTCCATTTTTAAAAAACCAGATACCAATAAAACTAGTGTCCTCAGCACCACCTGTCTGAACATGTAGAGGCTCTAGAAAAGAAATACTATTTATGAAGCGAGTAGATAATAAACATAAGCAAAAAATACTAAGAATTTTAAAGGCTATACCGAGTTGTTTGTCTAGAGAATTCATTATATTTGTAGTACGCAACTAATAATATATGAGGTCAAAAAAAACAATTTTAGTAACTGGAGGATGTGGGTTTATCGGTACAAACTTAATAGATTATCTATTAAATAAGAAGTTTAAAGTAGTTAATCTCGATAAATTGTCTAATACCTCAAATGTAAAGCACCAACTAAATAAAAAAGTCATTTTTATTAAAAACGATTTATCAGATGAAAAAAAATTATTTTCAATTTTGAAAAAATTTAAACCAGATGGCGTAATTCATTTGGCAGCCGAGACTCATGTTGACAGATCAATAGATGATAGCGGAGATTTTATAAAATCAAATATTATTGGAACATACAATTTATTAAAATCTTCTCAAAAATATATTAAAATTTTTAAAGCAAAATTTAAATTTATCATAATGGGTACAGATGAAATTTTTGGAGATTTGCCTTTAAAATCAAAAAAGGGATTTGGTGAGACAGCTACTATTAAACCTAACAATCCATATTCAGCATCTAAAGCATCAGCAGCCCATTTGGCTAGAGCATGGTATAAAACCTACAATTTGCCAATTATACAAATAAATTGTTCTAATAATTTTGGTCCGTTTCAGTATTTTGAAAAATTATTACCTACAATAATTTTTAAAATTCTTAATAATAAATCTGTTGGCATTTATGGAAATGGCAAAAACGAAAGAGACTGGATTTATGTAGGTGATCACGTTAGAGCCATATATAAAATTCTTTTAAAAGGTAAAATAGGTGAGACTTATAATGTTGGTGGAGAAAAATCATTTTCAAATTTAAGCTTTGTTAATTTAGTATATGTAGCCTTAGAGGATATTTTGGGAAAAAAAATAAAAAAACAAATTTCTTTGATTAAAGATAGACCAGGGCACGATAAAAAATATTTGATTAATGCCAGCAAAGCAAAGAGATTGGGGTGGAAAAAAAAACATGAAATATTTTTTGCCTTAAAAAAAACTATTAAGTGGTATCTTAAAAAAGAAAATTTAAATTATTTTAAAATTAAAAAATATAAATTTTCTAGATTGGGTTTGAAATAATTATGAAAGGAATTATTTTAGCAGGCGGATTAGGTACAAGATTGATGCCTTTAACCAAGGCCAAAAACAAGCACACTTTTTTAATTTATGATAAGCCAATGATTTTTTATCCATTATCGATCTTAATGTTAATGAACATAAAAAATATTTTAATTATATCAGATAAAAAAACCACAAGTGATTTTAAAAATTTACTAGGCAATGGAAAAGATTTTGGAATTAAGATTAGTTATGAAATTCAAAATAAGCCCAAAGGAATTGTTGATGCATTTAGGATTGGTAAAAATTTTATCAAAGCATCAAAGAGAAATGTTTTAATTTTGGGTGATAACTTTTTTTATGGTTCAGAATTACAAACTGTTTTCTCAAATATTTTGAATAAAAATCAAGGATGTTCAATTTTTTTGTGTCCAGTAAAAAATCCATATGCATTTGGAAATGTTGTTTTTGATAAGCAAAAAAAAATTAAAGATATTCAAGAGAAAATGAAAATTAATAATAACAATTTAGCAATAACAGGCCTATATTTTTTTGATGAAAAAGTGATAGATTATGCAAAAAAAATTTCTTATTCTCGAAGAGGTGAGCTAGAGATCACAGATTTACTTAAATTATATTTAAAAAAGGACAATTTGGACTACAAAATTCTAAGCAGAGGATACTTGTGGTACGATATGGGCACAATTGAAAGTATTAACGAAGTTAATAATATCGTGGAAAATATTCAAAATAGACAAGGAACAGCTATTGGCAATATTCACGAAATTGCATATTTAAAAAAATTTATATCAAGATCAAAGCTTAAATTATTACTTAAAAAATATAACTCATATTACTATAATTATTTAAAAGATAAATATTTATAAAATGGAAAAAATTTTATTTAATATTCCATATCAATCCAATAGCTTTAAAAATATAAACTTAAATTACTTAAAAACTTTTGCTGGAAATGGTTACTGGACTAAAAAAGTTCAAAAAAAATTAGAAAGTAAATTTTCTTTTCAAAAAGTCTTATTAACTGATAGCTGTACTTCAGCTTTAGAAATAGCTGCGTTGTCATTAAAATTGAATAAAAGTGATGAAGTAATTATTCCATCTTACTCATATCCTACAACAGCATCAGCTTTTTTAAGATGTGGGTATAAATTAAGATTTGTAGATTGCTGCAAAAATGAGCCAAGAATTAACAAGGATCATTTTAAAAAATTATTAAATAAAAGGACTAAAGCAGTTATTTTGGTTCATCATGCAGGTCAACCAGATGACTTAAATTTTTTTTTAAAACTGCAAAAAAAATATAAGTTCAAGATTATTGAGGACGCGGCTCAATGTATAGATTTAAAAATAGGAAAAAAGTATTTAGGATCATTTGGTGATTTTGGATGTATCTCTTTTCACGAGTCTAAAAATATTCATTGCGGTCTTGGAGGTGCGTTAATTATAAATAATAAAAATTTTAATAATATCAGTCATTATATTTGGGAAAGAGGAACAAATAGAAAAGATTTTGATAAAAACAGAGTATCTAAATATACATGGATTGAAGTAGGTTCAAATTTTTATCCAAGTGAATTTCAGGCTATGTATCTTGATGATCAAATTAAAAAACTTAAAGAAGTAAAAAAAAAAAGAAAATTTTTTTATGATTTTTATGAAAAAAATTTAAAAAAATTAATTTTAAAAAAGAAAATAATTGGAATGAATTTAAAACTAAAATCGAATTATCATATGAAATATATTTTGTTAAAAAATATTAATGAAAGGGAAAATTTAAAAAAATTTTTGGAAAAGAAAGGTATAAATTGTGTATCACATTATGAACCTTTGCACTCATCTAAAGTAGGAAAAAAGTTCAATTTTGATATTTTGGAAAATTCAAAAATATTTTCTGATAGAATATTAAGATTACCCATGCATTTTAAACTAAATAAATATAAAATAAAATTTATATGCAAATCAATTGAAAATTTTTTTAAGATTTAAAACTTTTCTTTGATTGTTGCTACAGGTCTTTTTTTATTTTCTAGAAAATCATATGAATATGAATTCTCAACATTCCAAAGTACAATTATTTAAAAGACAGAGATATTGAATATATTTAAGATATATAAAAAAAAATTTTTAAAATGATTTATTTTTTTTAAAAGTCTCCCTCACAATTCTATAACTGTTAGCCATTAATAAAAAACCAAAACCAACAGATGGAATTGATTGAAAAATAGATGAATCTACAATATGTACATTTTGAAAACCATACGGTCTTCCATTATAATCAGTTTTAAATTTATTTTTTTTTTTGGACATTGGAAAGGAACAGCCAAGATAATAATTATCCTTTAAACTTGGAACTTGTATTAAATTTTTTAACAGATAAAAGTTAATTTTTCTAAATTGCTTATTTAATATTTTTAAGATTGCATTTATTCTTTTTTTATAATCAAAACTTTTTTGAATAAATTTCACATCAGACTTCTTATCAAAATAAATAAAATAGTAGAAATTTTTTTCGAAACCACATTGTAATTGAATAAAAAAAAATTTTTTTAATATAAAATTTATTATTTTTTTATAAAAATTACCAAATTTATAATACTTGAAAAAATTAAGAATAATTTCATTAATTTCAGAAAAATGTCCATAAATTATTTTTGATTTACTTTTAAGAAGAAATGAGTTTGAAGGTAAAGTATTTTGTTTCAATTCAATTCCTGATTTATTATTAAAGAAGCCCGGAACAATAAATGATGGTGCAAAATTTAATTTTATTCCTTTATTTTTAATATTTAAAGAATTTGCTAAAACTTTTGTAGATTTAAATGCACCAATAGCGATGAATACTTTATCATATGTTAAAATTTTTATTTTTTTATTATGAAATACACTTAAAAAAACTTTATTTTTTTCTTCATAAAAATTATTTAATTCAAAATTGTTAAAAAATTTAATTTTTTTGAATTTTTCAAATTTTTCTATTTCAAATTTAGAGTTAAAAATACTGTTATATACACAGCCCGTATAACAGTATCCGCAATATTGACAATTATGGTTATTTTTTTTTTCAAAATTAACAAAGCAACTAGTTTGGCCTGAAAAAAAATTATTATTATTAATTTTATTTAAATTTTCAAAAATATAATTAGAGATGTTTGATGTTTTTCTAATATTATTTTCCTTTTTAAAACTGTAAAAAAATTTTTTAAAATTATTTTTTCCCTCAAAGTAAGGCACACTATCAATTATTTTTTTATAATCTTCTCTTGTTGGGGTGGCCCTTTTGTCCCATTTGTTTAAAAAAATACTATTTAGTGGAAATGCACTTGCAGACCATACATTTGAAAAACCTCCTTTTGCATTTGAATATACAATATTATTTTCTAAGTTTAATTTATCTTTAAAGTAATCTTTATAAACATAATCATCATTCAAAAAAAATTTTCTAAATTTATTTTTTTTGTTTGATGATAAATTTTCCATAATTTTATGATCATTCTTGCTCCAATTATCAATTTTCTTTTTCCCTAGTTTTTTTAATAGTTTTTTTGTATTTTTTTTTTCTTCTTCACCAATATCATAAACATCTGGCAAGAAACCTTTGTCCAGTAATCCCTTTATACATCCATAACTTGATAAACCAGTACCAAAAACGGCAATTTTCATAATTTTTTTTCCAAAACTTCCAAAAGTTTTTTTATTTGAGAATTTGAAAAATAAGAATGACATGGAATAAAAATTCCATCCTCATAAATACTCTTGCTTTTTCTTAATTTATGGTATTTGGAATAGTTTGCTTCTTTTGGCAAAAATTTAAGACTAGTGGATGTGCAATCTACACCATATTTCATTAAATACTTTTCGAAAGCAAATGGATTATTTCGATAAATTAAAAACTGCCAATATACATTTTTTGACTTATTCAAATATGCGCCGGCATGTTGTATTTTTTTTTTTAAAAAAATCTTATGTAATTTTTTTGCTAGATATATTCTTTTTTTATCATCATTATTGAGATTTTTTAATTTCTTTAGTCCTACCTCTGCTTGTAGTGATGTATATTTTATCAACCATTTCCTTGGTATTTGATTAAATGTATTCGAAATTCTATCTCCAAGCATTTTGCTTTTATCAGTTTTCTTAAATTTTGTAATTTTTAAAATATAAAAAGTAAAAAAATTAAATATTACTGAACAAGTGGCAATATTTCTTACTATATTAATTATAATTTTTTTTAAAATCTCAAAATTATTAATTCCTTTAATTAATTTTTTTTGCTGTATATTGACTAAATTTACAATTTTTGAGTTTTTAGAGATTAAAAAAGCCCCACCAAAAGTGTCAAGTGTTTTTATAGATGACATACTATAGATACCAACATCACCAAAAGTTCCTATTTTTTTTTTGTTAAATGATGCATTAAAACTATGTGAAAAATCTTCAATTATAAAAATTTTATTTTTTTTTAATATTTCTATAATTTTATTCATATCGGGAACAATCCCAAATAAATGAGTGATTAAAATAACTTTAGTTTGGTCATTAATTTTTTTTTTTAAATCATTTAAATTAATATTGAGAGTATCTTTTTCAATATCTACAAAAATAGGACGTAAACCTAAAAATTTTACAATATCTAACATTGGCTTTATTGTTATTGGCGTCATTAAAATTTTACTTTTTTTTGGTAATTTTAAAGATAATAATGTTATATAAAATGCTGTCCTTGCTAATGGAAAAAATAGACAGTGCTTAGTTTTAAAGTTTTTGATTAATTTTTTCTTAAATAAAGTAATTTTTTTTTCATCATTTTTACAAAAAATAAATTTTACTAAATAAAATAATTGATCAGTTAAAGTTTGATATATTTTTCCTCTTGGAATTTTAATATTTTTCATTTAGCTTTTATTTGATAAAGAATATATTTTAAACAAATTAAAAAAATTTATTTTTTTTAAAATTTTAAAATTTTGATATATCAATTTTTCTTCATGCTCAGGTATAAGTACAGTATCGTCATGAGCATTTTTGTGTCCAAGAATTTTTGCAAAAAGTCTATTCAAAAAACTCTGTTTACTAAAACAAATTATTATTTTATCAATTTTTTTTTTTTTCAAAATGTAAAAAATATTTTCAATATCTTCCTTAGAAATATACATTAATACTTGGCAGAAAATTATTTTATTAAAATTTATATTTTTCCAATCACTAACCTCGGATAAAGATTTCACTTTATCGTAATTTATTATGTTTGCCTCAGGATATTTTTTTTTAATTTTTTTTTTCAATAAACCAATTCCACATCCAAAGTCTAGCACTACATCGTTTTTTTTATATTCTAAAAAATTAATTATAATTTTATAAATTAAATTAAAATATATGAATGAAATATAATTTGGTTTAGTTGTAAAAATCATTTAAAATTTATAAAATAAAACTATATTATTATATGATTTCTGTTGTATCGCCAGTTTATAATTCTAGTAAATGTATTGAACCACTACTAAAAACAATTATAAAAAATTTAAAAAAAATTACAAATAAATACGAAATTATATTAATTGATGATGCTAGCATTGATGATAGCTGGAATAAAATAAATTATTTTAAAAAAAATTATAAAGCATTAAAAGGTATAAGATTACTCTACAATCATGGTCAGCACTATGCGATTTATGCAGGTATAAAAAATTCTAAGTACAATACTGTTATTGTTATGGATTGTGATTTACAAGATAACCCAAAAAATTTTGAAAAATTACATAAAATTTTTACAATTAAAAATAAACCTACTATTGCTGTAAATTCATATAAAAAATTTCCGATAAGAGAAAAAATTACATCTTTTATATTTTGGAATTTTTTGAGAGCAATTTCATTAAGAAAATTTTCCTATCAAATTGGCAACTTTATGATCTTCGGATCAAATGAAAAAAGGGAATATTTAAAGATAAAAAATGTAGGTTTTTTGTATGGTGATCTTTTATCTTGTAACATAAATTTTGAATATTTAAATATTAATAGAGAAAAATCTATTCGAAAATATTCTACATATAATTTTAAAAAATTATTTCTTTTTGGATCCAAATTGATTTTAAATTATAATATAATCACTTATTTATTGCGTAAATTATTTTTTACAAATAAGAAAATATATATCAAAATTGATAAAATAATTTAATGAAAATTAATGATAATAAAAAATTTTGGAGCAAAAGAGTTAATTTAAATTATAAAAATATTTGTAATAACAATCATTTATTAGATAAATTTGAATCACAAAATATAAATAAACTTATAAAAAAATCAAAAATATTTGAAATTGGTTGTGGTGCTGGTTCTTTAATTCCATACATCAATAAAAAAATTATAAACTATACAGGAATTGATCAAGTTACTGAAATGATAGATATTTGTAAGAAAAAATTTAATGATAAAAAATATAATTTTTTTAATGAAAATATTTTAAGTTTTGATTTTAGTCGTCAAAAAAAACTATACAGGTACATTATTTCAAAAAGAGTTTTACAAAACCTACCTAATGAAAAGGCACAATTTAAAACTATAGATAATTTAGGTAAAATGTTAACTGCCAATGGTAGAATTATAATTTGCGAGTCATGTAAAATTGCTTTGAAAAATATAAATTATTATAGATGTATATTAAATTTAAAAAAAATTAAGGAACCAGCTTATAATAAATATATAAACACTCGAAATTTAAAAAAAAATAACTTTAACAATGTTAAACTTGAAAAAATAATTCCTTTTACAAATAATTACTATTTTATATCAAGAATTTTAAACGCATTTATTAACAAAAAAACTAAAATTGATGATCCTTTAAAATTTTTAGCATTAAAAATAAATAATAATTTATTTTCTTAAAAATTTTTAAAACTAAAAATTTATA
>Ga0181585_10006219_pt1 | contig 10240 bp, 11 predicted proteins | sample 071ome_29_FD_132469 | JGI IMG/M metagenome (GOLD analysis project Ga0181585, IMG submission 132469) | Coastal salt marsh microbial communities from the Groves Creek Marsh, Skidaway Island, Georgia - 071407BT metaG (megahit assembly) | ecosystem: Environmental > Aquatic > Marine > Intertidal... | reverse complement strand
ATGCTGGTTTTGAGAACACTCACCCGTCTGATTAATTCTACTGTGTCAATAAGCGATACAACAGCGGTCAATCCGACGAGGCACAGTAAAACCCAGGCGAGATACCGCTTGGTAAAATACCGAAACAAAATGCCGAACATCACCAACCGTGTCATGCGTTGACCCCAATATGTTCGTCTGCCATAGGAGTGGGCAAATGTCCGTTTCGTAACAGTGACCATAGGCTCAAAAGAATTGGAGCCCCGACAGAGACATAAATCAGAGGAATGAATTGGGCTGCGGTTACGGATATAGACCTTGATGTGATGAGGAAAACAATCAGCCCGATCCCCAGACCAATATTCAACAATGCCCGGCGAAGCCACAGGTCCCGTCGAATTTGGCCAAACAACATAATTGATGTTGTCATCAGCACCAGCGCCAGCGCCAGAAGCGGAGAGGCTATCCGGTAATGACCTTCGACACGGCGTTCATTGTAATAGGCTTTGTTTGGAGATTTTTCGGGATCAAGCAAATTGGTGATTGAGTCTTCGTTCATGTCGATGGGCATCCGCTCTGCTTTATTGTTCCCGGATGCGTTAATCGCCATTGTGTGGCTTTCGAACATCAGCATGGCCGCATTGTCAGAGGTTTCAGTCATTTCGGCACGTTGGCCGTTGTAAAGAACAAGTGCGGGAAGCCCGTCGCTCGTGGTAAATTTTCCGCTTTCAGCGGTCACTGTAACGATGCGGGTGGGGTTGCGCGTGTCATGAATGAAGACGTCACGGGCCACGCCGTTACCCTCATGTTCACCGATGAGAATGGTCATCCCATCGACTATGTCGATGAACACATTTTCCTGCAGCATGATTGCCGGAATGTTGTTGCGAATTTTGAACTGCAGTTCTTTATAAATTGAAAAGGATGTAGGCAGGATAAAGACTGAATTTATCACAAGTAGAACGCTGACTGTAAATCCTGCATAAATTGCTGCACGACCGATTTGAAACGGACTCTGCCCGATTGCCTGCATCACCGTCAGTTCGCGGTCGGCCAGAATGCGATGAAACACCCAATTTGCCGCGATAAAGGCGCCGATTGGCAGTGCTATCGTGATCCAAAGCGGAACAACCGCCAACGACATCAACACAAAGTCCAGAAAAGCTGCACCCCGGTTAATGACCAGTTCCAGCAAGCGGATTGTTTGGAACAGCCAGACAATGCCAACAATCACCAGCGTGACGCCAAATGTCGTACGCAAATGCTGCATATAGAGATATCTGCTGAATTGCATGGTATGTCCATTGAAGTTCAGACGCATAGATAACACATCATACACGCCAAACGCAAAAATATTGGCCCGTCATGCACGTGATTTCAATAGCCTAAATGGGTTTTGTCCGCTTTGTTAGGTGGATGAAATGTCAGCGGGTTTGACGCTGTCAATCAAATTTGCTTTATCGGGTCTTGCATATTCATGGTCAGATCGGCCGCTAAACTGAACACAGCTAATTTTGCTCAACACAACAAGGTAAATTCATGGCTAACAAGTTGAAACTCATTTTGTCCGAGAGCGCTCCAACCGGCGATTTCGCTACTGTCTGTTTAATCGGTGATGGCGCACGCATTGTTCCCCGGCTTGAAAAGGCCGAAGCTGCCAGCCTCATTGCGGCGATGGGCAAGGCACAATTTACCGGAAAGTCTGGAAAGACCCTGACGCTTTACAACGAGGACAGCACCTACCTGCTCGTTGGAATTGGTGAAAGCCTTGAAGCAGGATTGGATGCAGAGACTATTGGTGGAAAGCTTTTCGCCGCACTGGAGACAACCGCCCAGAAGCGCGGACATATGCCGGACCATGGTCTGGCTGAGGATGTGATGGCCGATCTGCTGTTTGGTGCGCGCCTTGCAGCCTATCATTTCGAGGAATATTTCACCGAAACGGACAGCGCCAAGGAAAGCGTATCGCTTAGCGTCACAGCATCTGGCATCAATGATGAGCATGCGCTTATTCAAGACCGGAACGCCCTTTTTGAGGGTGTGGCGATGGCCCGTGATCTGGTGTTTGAGCCTGCCAATAAATTGTATCCAGAGGTGTTTGCAGAGCGCTGCAAAACACTGGCTCCGCTTGGCCTCGAAATTGAAGTGCTGGATGAACCAGCGATGCAGAAGCTTGGCATGGGCGCATTGCTTGGCGTCGGGCAGGGTAGCCGGCGCGAATCGCGGTTGGTTGTGATGAACTGGAAGGGCGGCGGCGATGAGGCCCCGGTCGCGCTCGTTGGCAAGGGTGTGACTTTTGATACTGGTGGCATCTCGTTGAAGCCGGCAAAAGGCATGGAAGACATGAAATGGGACATGGGCGGCGCGGCGGCAGTCACTGGTGCAATGTGTGCCTTGGCCGGACGCAAGGTGAAACGCAATGTTGTCGGTGTTATCGGGCTTGTTGAAAACATGCCGGATGGAAATGCGCAACGCCCGGGGGATGTTGTTACGGCGATGTCAGGCAAAACCATCGAGGTCATCAACACTGATGCAGAGGGCAGGTTGGTATTGGCTGATGCGCTGCATTATACGGAAACACGCTTCAAGCCGAGAGCGATGATCAATCTTGCGACCCTGACCGGCGCCATTCTTGTTTCGCTTGGCAAGGAATATGCCGGCATGTTCACCAATAGTAATGAGCTTGCCGCGCTTTTGTCTGCGGCTGGCGAGCGCACTGAGGAAAAGCTGTGGCAGATGCCGATGGGCGAGGCCTATGACAAAATGTTGAAATCGCACATTGCTGATATGAAAAATATTGGTGGTCCCTATGGCGGTTCGATAACGGCAGCCTGCTTTTTGGAACGGTTTGTCGAAAAAACGCCTTGGGCGCATCTCGATATTGCCGGCAAGGCATGGTCGGACAAATCAACGCCGACAGTGCCAAAGGGTGGAACCGGTTTTGGTGTCCGCCTTTTGAACCGGCTCGTCGATGAATGGAAAGACGTCAAACGGAATGAAAAATAGCCCATCTTTCCTTGTTCTGTGCCGAACATGTCAGGCGCGTAAATGACTCAGGTGGATTTTTATCATCTGACCCAGTCAGGCCATGACGCCGCCCTGACGATGCTGCTGAAAAAGACACTGGCTGTTGGCAAGAAGGCATTGATTTTATGCCCAAAGCCAGCAGCCACTATTCTGGACAACGCATTGTGGGCAGATGAAGCCGATTCATGGATTGCGCATGGCGTGGATGACGCCGCTGGAAGTGATGTGGCGCCCGTTTGGATTTCCACCGACCCGGGCGTTAATCAGAATGATGCGACCTTTGCATTCCTGTTACATGGGCAAGAGCCAAAAAGCTGGGATGGTTTCGAGCGCGTGTTCAACCTTTTTGATGGCCGTTCTGAGGCACAGGTGACTGAAGCACGAACGCAATGGAAGAGCTGGTCAGAAGATAAGGGGCTGCAGCTCAGCTACTATGCCCAAAATGAAGACGGAACTTGGCAGAAAAAGGCCTGATTGAATGGTTTCATGTCTTTATGCGTCTCCGGAATTTTGGGGGTTGTAACGCTGCCCCGCTTTGCCTATTAAGGCGGCGAGATTTGCCGTTTTTTTCGGCGCAAACCCAAGACCCCGCTTTGACCAGACATACAAAGGAAGCATCATGGCCCTCGAGAGAACCTTTTCCATCATTAAGCCCGACGCCACACGCCGTAATCTTACCGGCCAAATCAATGCCCGCCTGGAAGGCGCAGGCCTCAGAATTGTTGGCCAAAAGCGCAAGCAATTGAGCGAGGCAGAGGCAAAAGCTTTCTATGCGGTGCATGCAGAGCGTCCATTTTACAATGATCTTGTCGCCTTTATGACCTCTGGTCCTGTTGTTTTGCAGGTTCTGGAAGGTGAAAATGCGATCGCCAAGAACCGTGAAGTGATGGGCGCCACCAATCCCGCAGATGCGGCAGAAGGAACCATCCGCAAGGATTTTGCCGAATCAATCGAAGCCAACTCTGTGCATGGCTCTGATAGCCCGGAAAATGCAGCGATTGAAATCGCATACTTTTTTGCAGGTTGCGAAATCACCGACTAATTTCCGGTTCAACCGGCCGGATTATTTCAAGCAAAAAGGCGGGTATTACCCGCCTTTCTTTGTATGCAAACTGTTTTAGGCATGGACGCTTGCCAATTGGCGTAAACGCTCAAACCGTTGAGGATTTTGCTAAAGCAGCGTCACCGCCATAGCAACAAGGGTCACAATGACCAGCGCGATAACGATTTTTGTTCCACCCATGAAGCTGTGATAGAAGGCCAGATGCGCTTTGGCTTGCTTGTCAAAATTTTCTGTATTCATGTTGCTGTCTCCCTCGCCAGACGTTGTTTCATCTTATCGCGCATCAAGCTCATTAAATCAACGGTGTGATGATACAAAGACGCCAGTTATTGACCGGGTATTTGACAGGCTTACGGCCTTGTTTATGACCAGATGACAGCGGTCTCCAGAAAGTGTTTGGTCGCGTCATCAGTCGGGTGCCTGCGGTTTTGCTTGGGTCGCCAATTTGGCCGTCCGCCCTCTATCACGAGATCTCCATAAGCGAGACTGATCAGGATGAAGGGATAGAGTTGATGTTCCAGTGTCAGAACTCTAGCGGCAAGTGAGGCGGCGTCTTCATTGGGGAATGGGGTCAATTTCGCCTGCAGGATTGCAGGGCCGTCATCAAGCGCGGCATTCACCAGATGCACCGTCACGCCATGTTCGGTAACTTGCGCCGCCAAAGCCCGCTCATGGGTGTTCAAACCCTTGAAAGCGGGCAAAAGAGACGGGTGGATATTAATGATCCTGTTGGTAAAACGAGAGACAAAATCCGCGCTGAGAATGGCCATGTAGCCCGCAAGAAGAATCCAGTCAGCCTGCACCTTCTCAATGATGGTAGCCATGGCCTCTTCTTGAAGGGCGCGGCTGTCATATGCGGCACGATCAACGACTTTGGCAGGTATATTCCTGTTGCGGGCATAGGTGATCGCGTCACAAGGTTTGTTGCTTGCGACCAGAACAATTTCGATCATGTCGCCATGCTGGTCAGCCACTTCAACAAGCTTTTGCATGTTGCTGCCACGACCGGAAACAAGGATGGCAACACGGATCATGCTGTCAGTCCCAGCTTTCGCTGTTGATAAGGACGACCGCTTGCGCGGCTGCCTCACGAACCTCAAGCTGTCCGGCAATCCAAGCCCCCGGTTCCGGGCCAGATTGCAAATCAGCCAGCAGGGAAGGGGCATTGTCTTTGCCGGTGAAAAGTATCATGCCGATGCCACAATTGAAGGTGCGTGCCAGTTCCATGGTTTCAATGTTGCCGGAATCACGCAACCAGCGAAATAGCGGCGGCAATGGACATGCGGCAAGATCCAGATGCAAGCTGAGAGAGGCGTCATATACACGCGGTGGATTTTCGATCAGTCCACCACCTGTGACATGAACAATACCGCTTACCCCGCCGTGATCGAGCGCGCAAAGCACAGCTTTCTGATACAGCCGTGTTGGCGCCAATAGAGCGTCGCCAAGTGTTTGTGTAGGGTCACCCGGTGCCGCCGCGCCAAGGTCTGCACCAGTGAGTTCTATGATCTTGCGAACAAGTGAATAGCCGTTTGAGTGAACGCCTGATGACGGCAGCGCAATGGCGATGTCGCCGGCTTTGGCCTGCCCTGGATGCAGTAACTTACCACGCTCGGCGGCGCCGACACAAAAGCCTGCCAGATCATAGGATCCGGGCGGGTAGATGCCCGGCATTTCCGCTGTTTCACCGCCGATAAGTGCGCATTCAACCTCAACACAGCCATCGGCAATGCCCGCGACAACTTCAGCAGCAACATCCGGTTCCAGCTTTCCGGTTGCAAAATAGTCAAGGAAGAACAGCGGCATTGCCCCTTGTACGAGAATGTCGTTGGCACACATCGCCACAAGATCAATGCCAAGCCCGCGATGCTTGCCAAGCTGTCCCGCTAACTCCAGCTTGGTGCCGACACCATCGGTTGCGGCAACCAGAATCGGATCGTTGAAGCCTGCGGCGGCAAGGTCGAACAAACCGCCAAAGCCACCAAGTGACGCATCGGCTCCCCGTCTGCGTGTTCGCTTTGCATGGGGGGCGATTTGTGCAACGAGTTTATCTCCTGCGTCGATATCAACCCCTGCATCCTTGTAGCTTAGTGGCTTGTTCATCTGTAATCCGTCATTTTGCTGGATGAATTTATGTCTGACATGCTGGCGTCAACGTGAGGTGGTGTTATAACAGACAAAATAAACAGGATCATAGGGCTTTGTCGTTGTGAATGCAGCTTTAACTTTACGATGGATCCATCTGCATTTGAGCGGACAGCGCTCAGTGCGGCAGCGTTTGTTCGTCTTGGCCATGGTGTTTGTTGGACTGTCAGCAGCAAGCAAGCTGGCTGTGGCAGAAGAGTGCGGCACATCGGAATTTGGCGTGCAGAATGTAAGCATAGATCAGCGGGCTGAAACAGCCGGCGAGGCGCGTGACCTTGGTACCCGCGCCGCTGCGGAAACGGCCTTCGGCGTGGTTTTGAAGCGGTTGTTACATGACCCGGAGATTGTCACAGCGTTTGTGGCCCAGCACGATCTGGATGAATTTACCGATTTTGTCCACATCAGTGAAGAAAACAGTCTGGAAGGCCGGTATATAGCGCTGCTTGATTTCTGTTTTGACGCGGCGCGTCTTCGGCAAAGTTTTCGGACTTCCGGGTTGAAATGGACAGAATTGCGAAGCCCGCCCATTCTGGTTTTGCCCGTGTGGCAGGGGCCGGAGGGCGCGCGCGCATGGCAAAAGAACAATAGTTGGCTCTCAGGATGGCGGGATGCGGTAGAGACCACCCATGGTCTCGTTAATTTTGTGCTGCTGGAGCCAACAATCGTCAATGAGCGCAGCCTTCGGGCCGAAGATCTGGCTCGTGCCAATCAGGTAACGCTCAGCTATGCGGCAACGCTTGCCGGGGCCGAGCAGACGATGCTTGTCATCGCCCGTCTTGATTATCGGGGCGCCACACCTGTTTTGACGGTTGACGGACAGTTATTTTCACGCGATGGCCGATTGCTGACCACACTGGCCAAGATGGTTGATATGCCTGTGGCTACTGATCTGGCTGAACAGCTTGGCATTGCGCGTAGCGAGATTCTGAGCGAGATGGAGGCAAGCTGGTACGCCGCAAATGCAATTTCCGGCAATGATACACAAAGATTGACCCTTGAGGTGCCGATAGACTCCCTTACGCAATGGGCATCACGGCTTGCTGTTTTTGATCAGATTGCCGTGTTCAATGGTTATGATATCCGCAAGCTGGATATTGCTTCAGGCGTGATTACAGCCAATGTCGAGGGTACAATTGCGGCCGTGGAGAATGCGTTGCTGGCGCATGATTTGAAGCTGGTCACGGACGTGAATGGTCGCATGTCGATTGTCTCGTCAAAAACACGATAGACAAGCGCTCATGGAAAAAATGCAACAGCTTCCGCTTGATTTGAAAGTGCGCACAACATCTGGTCATGGCGATTTCCTGATCAGTGCCTGCAATGAGATCGCGGCACATTGGATAGATCGTTGGCCGGACTGGCTTGGACAGGTGCGTGCGCTTAATATCTCCGGCCCTGAGGCAAGTGGTAAATCGCATCTGGCGGCTGTATGGCAGATGCAAAGTCAGGCGCGTGTTCTTGATGTATCTGATTTGGGTGACATGTCGCGCTTTGCAAATGAGCATTTCATTCTCGACAATGTGGGCGCGCATTGGCCGGAGGAGGCGTTGTTTCACCTTTTTAACAGGGTGGCCGCCGGGGGTGGGTCTTTGTTGTTGCTAAGTCATGAGCCTGTTGGCCAGATATCATGGAAGCTGAGGGATTTGGCGTCACGCATGCGGGCGGTCAACCTCGCCTTAATCGATGGTCCGGATGATCAATTGCTGCACGCATTGATGCAAAAGAATTTTGCTGAAAGGCAACTTGTTGTCCCGGATCGAGTGGTACAGTATCTGGTGGCACGGATGGAGCGGTCATTTGCAGCGGCGCGTGACATTGTGGGGCGAATGGACGAGATGTCGTTGGCCAGAAAGAGCGAAATAACATTGCGACTTGCCCGTGAGGTGATGCGCAATGGCGATCAGGAATAAGCGTTTGAAACAGGAGAAACGGTGATGTTGGATTTCGGTATTGCGGGGCGCAAGGCAATCGTTTGTGCATCAAGCAAAGGGCTTGGATATGGTTGTGCGGATGCCCTTGGTGCGGTTGGCGTCAATCTGGTAATGTGTGCCAGAGGCGGTGAACTTCTTGCCAGTGCTGCCGAAACGATCCGCAGCAAGCATGGCGTTGAGGTAAAGGAAGTCGCTTGTGACATCACCACGCAAGATGGTCGCAAAGCCGTGCTCGAGGCCGCCGGAGACGTCGATATTCTGGTGAATAACGCGGGTGGTCCGCCTCCCGGCGATTTTCGTGATTGGTCGCGCGACAACTGGATTGCCGCGTTGGATGCGAACATGCTCACCGCGTTTGAATTGATCAAGGCAGTGGTTGACCCGATGTGTGATCGTAAATTTGGCCGTATCGTCAACATAACGTCAGGCTCGGTGAAATCACCTATCCCTCAGCTTGGTCTGTCAAATGGTGCCAGAGCCGCGCTCACCGGCTTTTGTGCGGGTTTGGCGCGGCAGGTCGCACAACATAATGTGACGATAAATGGCCTGCTGCCCGGACAGTTCAATACTGACCGCATTGAGAGCCTGATCGCCAATGCGGCCAAGGCCGAGAACAAAACGCCTGAAGAAATGCGAGCGACATTCGAGGGGCGTAACCCGACAAGACGACTTGGAAATATCGAAGAGTTCGGATTTGCTTGTGCGTGGATGTGTTCAGCCAAATCTGGTTATCTGACCGGACAGAATATTCTGATTGATGGTGGCTCTTTTAACAGCTCCATCTAGGTGTGTGAAAGCGCTGATCTAGAGATCTATAAGTGTGATCTTGCGGTTCTTCACCGCAATCGCTGTCTCGCCGTTCTTCAGCTTCAGCGCCGCCACCCCGAAAACCTCGCGTCGCCACCCTTTGAGTGCGGGAATATTCGCATCGTCGTCAAGCGCCAGCGCTTCAAGATCATCGGCTGATGCAATCAGGCGCGGCGCAATGCCAAGGTCGTCGCAGACATGTTTCAACAACACGCGCAGCAGCTCCATGATGGCCGCCGGCGGGCGTTTTGGTGATTTGTGCTTGTCTATCTTTGGCAAGCTATCCGTTGGCACCGCGTCTGCTTGTTCCAGTATCTTCAATATTGGATCAACCAGTTTGCCATTACTTCCACCCGGAAAATTGCGAATTTTATTGAACGCATCTCTGGATTTTGGATTGGTGCCGGCCAAATCGATCAGCGTTTCATCGCGGATCACCCGGCTTCGCGGCAGATCGCGCGTCTGGGCTTCTTTCTCGCGCCATGCCGCCAAATTAACAAGGCGTTGCAGGGCAGGAGGCTTCATCTGGCGTATTTTGATTCGTCGCCATGCGTCATCGGGATTTGTTTGGTAATTGTCGGGATCAGCAAGCTTTGCATATTCTCCGGCAAGCCATTCCCGCCGCCCCATCTCGTCAAGCCGCTGTTGTATGATCGGATAGAGCTTGGCCAGATAGACCACATCATCTAGCGCATAGGCAATTTGCCGGTCGCTCAACGGGCGCTTCGACCAATCGGTAAAACGTGATGTCTTGTCGATATCAAAATCAAGAAGCGCCTTGACCAGCTTGTCATAACCAACCTGATCACCTTGACCAAGCACCATGGCCGCGATTTGCGTATCGAAAAGCGGAGTCGGAAGTTCCCCCATCAATTGCAAGAATATCTCAAGGTCCTGGCTGGCCGCGTGGAACACCTTGACGATTGCCGGGTTGCGCATCAATGAAAACAGGCTCGATAAGTCGAGTTCAGGGGCCAGAGGGTCGATACAGACCGCCACATCCCCATCGCCGATTTGAATGAGACAGAGCTGTGGGTAATAGGTTTTCTCACGCATGAACTCGGTGTCCACCGCCAGAAATTCAGCCTTTTCGAACCGCCGGACAATATCGACAAGATCCTTGGTTTGGGTGATCGGCTTTGCAATAGAGGCTTTTGTGGATGAATGTTGCTGTGATGCGCGGGACATGGGTACCTTTTACGACCTTTCGATGATGTCCGGAGGTATAGAGCAATTTTGACGATTGGTGAAGGCAAACCTATTGAAATGCTTGTTTTGACCACTATTT
>Ga0181585_10006215_pt1 | contig 10249 bp, 3 predicted proteins | sample 071ome_29_FD_132469 | JGI IMG/M metagenome (GOLD analysis project Ga0181585, IMG submission 132469) | Coastal salt marsh microbial communities from the Groves Creek Marsh, Skidaway Island, Georgia - 071407BT metaG (megahit assembly) | ecosystem: Environmental > Aquatic > Marine > Intertidal zone... | reverse complement strand
TAAAATACCCAGGCGAAGCGGTGATTTAGCTGAAGAGACAATACAGAATATAAGGCAGTATATTAGTTCAGATGAATTTAGGGCTTTACCTCAAGAATTGCAACTTAAAATAACAAAATTTTATAACAAAAAGTTTGCTCGTTCTAGTTTATCAGATCCAGGAAGGTCTTTTGCAAAATATGAAGATCCCACTTATGAAGGTAGAATTGCTGCATCGATGGGATTGGTCCCAAATTTTGTAGATCCTCTGTCTCAAGCTGTAAGGAGAGAGCAGGCTGCAGGGGTTCCCAAATCTCAAATGAGAATAGAAAAAGACCCTGAGTTGATTAATCAAAAAAACCCTTTGGGTTTAGCTGTAACAAATCTAAGAGATGAACCCTTAGGTATCAAGCAAGGAATTAGAAGGGCTAAATTAGAAGGGAAAGACCCTAAAACTTACGGAGCTTCTGCTGGTATCATTCCCAATTATGCAGATGGATCTGGTGCTGGAGCAAGCTCATCAAATTTAAATGCCGATAAAGTTAGTAGTTCTTATGCTAAAGTTGCTAGTACGATGGACAATATGCAAATGAGGTTATTTGGTCTAACTACGGCTACATATGCAATGCAAGGAGTATTTGAAGAAAGTGGTAGCAGCATAATGGCTAGCTTCAATGAATTAGTACAAGGACTTACAAATACAGCTTTAGTGATGAGTGCTTTGGGTCCGCTCCTTGATAATGTTCAAAAGAAATTTGCTAATGTAGGTAACACAATTACTGATTTCGGTAGGCGTATATCTGGGCAATCAGTTTTAGGGAGAGGAACTGAAAGTTCGGGAGGAAGTACTTTTATAAACACGGGCGGGACAACAGGTTCAAAGCAATCACCTAAATTAAACCCAGCAGATTCACAAACTCGAAAAAAATTTGGCGTAGATAAAATTAGAAATCGTAATGCTGTAAGCGCTGGTGGAGCATTTGCTAAAATGCAAGGTGTTGTTGGTGGTCTAATTGGTAGTTTTGGTAAATTTTCAAAAGGTATAGGAGTTGTAACACAAATAGTGGGTAAAACAGTTGGTTTATTTGGCAGATTCTTGCCTTTAGTTGGGTGGGGAATTACCTTATTTCAAGGTGTGAATGCTGTGCTTGGTTTATTTGACACTAGTATAGGCAAATTAACTCAAGGGTTTACAGAAATGATAGGCTTGACAAGTGCGACTGCTAACAGCTTAGATGAGCTTAAGATGTCAAGCGAAGGCTTAGCAAAGTATCAACAAACTCAGCAAGAGATAAGCAGTATTGAGCAACAAATTGAAGATATCTATGCAAAACCTCAAGGTCAATTAAGCAATCAAGACTTTGATCGAATTAATACACTGAGCATGCAATTAGCTAAAGCTCAAGAAAATTCAGCTAATGCATTGAATGAGTTTGCTAACAGCTTAAATGACACTATAAATAGATTGTCGAATGAGGAAAACCCAACAGATCTCGAACAAAATACCTTAGATCTAGCTCGAGAAGCTCAACGAGGAACATTAGATCAAGATTCCATGCAAAACCTTCAGAGAAATATCCAAATTCTAGAGTTTAATGTTAAAGCTTTATCTAAAATGGAAGAAGAAGCAACAGATGGTATTGATTTTGGCATGGGTGGCAACAGGAAAGGTGTCGTTAAAGAAGGTCAGAGAGTAGGGTTATCTCTTGCTCAACAAGCTGGAAGACTGGACATCGAAGACTCTCAGTTTGATAAACTGTCTGAAGCTTTATCTGGAACTGATGCTGAAACTTCTATGCTAAATTTTGCAGGTGAATTAGAAAATATGGTTGAACCTGAAGATGGAAGTTCGAGCAGTCTTGATGAAGCTACTAAAAATGCTGCGACGATGTTAATAGATCAGGTGGATCACTTAGTGGATAGCATGCAAGAAAATGGCTATACTTTCGGGGAAATGAATACCCAGTTGAAAGCAAGCATGGAAAGCATCAGAAATCAAATTAAATCTAACAAAGCTAATGAAAAAGAAATAGAAGCCTCCCAGTTAGTTAGATCTCAATTTAATAAAGCTTTGCAAAATACTTTAAATATTACTACTGCAGAATTTAAACATAAAGACAATATGCTGAAAAAAGAATTAGGCATTATGTCACAAAGAATGCAGTTATTAAATCAATTAAATCAAGCTACAAAAAATGAAATTGCAGAAATTGGCAAAAGAGAAACATTACAACGACTAGATATAGATGAATCTACACAAACAAGACAAGCTAATGCAACTGGGTTTAATATTATTTCGAGTCAAAAAATAGATGATTTATTTACAGGTTCTGTTAACGATACTCAAACAGAATTAATTGGCGATGCCATGGTCAAACTCCAAAGAGATGTTTTGAGTGGTGGGAAAAATTTCAAAGAAGCAATTAAAGGTTTTAAAGATACAGTTAAAAGTATTAATGATCAATTAGATAAAACAGGTGGCGACAAATTAGAAATAGATAAAAATATTTTACAGCAAATTAAATTAGCTGGAGAAGTTAATCAAAGCAGTTTGAAAAATATTGGTGAGAGTTTTGATTTGCAAAGGAGTGCCACCTCTATGCAAACAGCAATTAAAAAATTAGATGCTTCTCAAGTAGCGATAGCTAGAGATATTAGTGGCGGATTGTCAAATTACAATAAATTAGACAGCAGTGCTGTTAGTAGTGTGACTAAAGAATTACGGGAAATTGTTGTTAATCAAGGAAATGTCACAGAATCTAGAGCTGAGTCAATGGATTTTACTGGCTTGGCTGGCACTATTTTAAGTGATGGAACTTCTGCAATGGCAAAACTATTAGAAGACCAATTAAGAAACGTACTTAAAGCTAAGGTTGGGCAAGAAAATTTTGAAAAATATGAAAAGTTAGATTTGGATACTAAAAGAGCTGTTTTAGAATTAGTTTCTTCTTCAGCAGTCCAAAGCGGTAAGCTTGGCACCACAAGAACTGAATCAAGTATTAAAATAGTAAATCAAAAAATAGAAGACATTTCAAAAGAGATTGATTCAATAGGGGATTTGCCAGGAGATGTAAAAGATTTTTCTCAAAATCAAATAAATTATTATAATGCCATTAAAGCTCTAGGGGCTAAAAGGCAGGAGCAGGAGTCTCAAAACCTAAGAATAGCTATAGCAGAAACTGTTGGTAAAACTGAATCAATGACTATCGATCAATCATTAGATTCAGTAAGAAAAAAGAGAGCGGATGCTGAGCTAGAAGCCACTAGGACCACCCTACAAATGTTGAGCCAAACTAAAGTGGTAGGTGAGGCTTTAAGAACTCGAGCAGCAATTAATGTTGCTGCTGCAAATAATAGTCAGAAAGATTTGGAAGCCACATCGATTATTAATTCTTTTATATCTTCAAATGTTAATTCATATGAAGATATTGCAAGAGCTCTAGAATTAAGACTGGATGTGTTTAGTCAAGGAACGAGCGAAGAAAAAGAATTAGTTTCCAATATTTCCCAAATCAACAATTCACTCGCTCAAGAATTTCAAGACAGGCAACAAAGCATTAATGATTTAAAGATTCAAGCTTTACTGAGAAAAGAAGGTATTGTTGGAACTGAATCAATTTTGACTGGAGTAGATTTAGAAAAACAAGCGATTGATGAATCTATTCAATTAAAAAAGAAAGAAATTGATAAAACAAGAGATATCCTTCGAAATGTAGAAGCTATAAGATCAGAAACAATTATTCAAAGTCAAGCGGACACTATTAATTCCTCACTTACTTCTACAAAAAGTAAAATTCTTTTAGATTACATAGCATCTTCAGAAGGTTTGGTTGAAACTCAAAAACAAATTCAAAATGAATTAGAAAACCAAGTTACTTTAAATAAAACAGAAACAATCAGACTGCGAGAACAATTAAATGAAAGAAGAAAAAGGCCTGGAGAAGGAGATGATTCATTAGGGGTTCAAGAAACTAAATCTTTAATTTTAAAGAGGATTGCCGAAGAAAAATTGTCTTTAGAGAAAAGTAAAGAAGAAAGATCTTTAATTGCTGAAAAAGTAGCTGAAAAAATTGTCAGCTTAGACCTAGAGACTTCTAAAACACAACTTGAAAGTGACATTTTAAAATCTATGAATGAAACCAAGGGTTTAACTGGTGAAGAAAGTGTCTTAAGGAAATCTTTAAATGAAGCCATTAAAGCTAGGGTAGAAAATGAAATACAACAACTTGAAAGATCCGCACAAGATGCTGAAGATACATATCGAGAAAGGCAGTCTCAAGGATTTTTTGCAGCAGAAGCTGGCAGCAATCAAAGAAATGAAATAGTTAATCGAGCTACATCGGTCAGTAGAGCTGGAGCTCAAAGAGATCAGTACAGTTTATCTGGTAATGAGTTAAGAGCTAGTCAGGCTAATGTACAGTTAGCTAAAGAGCTGAAAGAATTTAATATAGAAGCAGGTAAAAATACTTTATTTTGGGATACAATTAATGTTAAAATTGCAGAGGCTACAGAGAGAGCTTCAAGATTTTCTGAAACTTTAGCTGTTACTGCATTTGATGGAGTCAGAGATGGGTTTGCAGGGCTTTTCAAAGATTTGTCTGATGGCAGTGCAAGTGTTGGGGATTCATTTTTAAAAATGGCTGCTGGTATAGCTAATAAAATACAAGAGAAAATTTTTGAAGATGCTGCAGATAGAATGACCGCTGGAATATTTTCTGCATTAGGAATCAATAAATTTCATACTGGAGGCATGGTAACAAATTATGCTTCAGGCGGGTCTACAAAAAGCGATGTGCCAGCAATGTTAACGGCTGGCGAATATGTAGTTAGAAAGAAGGCTGTTGATAGTATAGGTAGACAAGCAATGGACAGAATTAATAAAGGAGAGAGTTTGCAAGATATATTTGAAAAACCTAATTCTGAAACTTTTGATATTTTAGGCGGAGACATGCAAATGATGGGCCAAAACCAAAACTCTTCGATTTCTCCATTAGCAACTCCGATACTTTCAGGCAATCAAGCTGATAAAATTTTGCCATCTCAAAATGTCACTTTATCAGAATCAGATGCTAATGCTGTATCGGGAGAAAGAATTGAGGAAAGGCTTAAAGAAATTAATAATAATTTTAAAGAAGGTGGGTCTGTCAAGATTAGTAAAATGATGGAAAAAGTTTTCTCTAAAGAATCTTTTAAACAAAAAGAAGATCAAGTACCTTTGCAATTTTACAGGAACGGTTCTTATGTTGAAGGTATTTCTCAATACAGATCTAAGGATAAAAATTTTGAAGATATTGGTTATGGAGTAGGGGTTATGGGTGGAACTGCTATAGCTGCATACAATTCTGGAAAAAAAGACAGTGGACCTAAACCTCCAGAACCTCCAAGAATGAATAAATTAAACACATCTAGTACATTAGATCTTGATATAAAAGATCCTAGACTTAGTGCTAGATTCAGGAAAATGGATACTACTAGTCAAGATTATGCAAAATATCTTCTAGACAAGTACGAATATAATGTTCAAAAGCAAAATAAAAAAGTCGCAGAAAAGGCTCAATTTATAAGTTCTATAGGAAATTCTATTGCTTTAGGTATTGGTGCTGCCGTAGGTAGTAAGATAGGCGATAGTATAAGTAGCAGAATTAATGCATCGAGAATGTCTGGAAGCGGAATGTCGGTAGGGAAAGGGCCTTCAGGAAAAGTAGTTAAGATTCATAGAGATAAAAATGGATCAATGTATGCAATGGAAGGCGATAAAAAAGTTAATTTCATGGATAGTGGCGGAGCATCTTCTCATTTAAATAAATTTAAACAAGATAACAATATTACTGGAGATAAATTAAGTTCTCGAGATGCCGCTAAATGGTGGCAAAGTTATTCATCAAGTGGTAGACCAGGGTTTGCAGAAAAATTTCAATCCGTTAATGCAGGTAATAGTTCAGCACTACAAAAAGACCAACAAATCAGAACAATTTTACAAAACCCTGCTAGAAGTGCTGAACAAACGGCTTTAGAGTCAACACAAAAAAGAACAAAAACAGTTGTTGATAGCTTAATGGAAGCCAATGTTCCGTCTAATCAATGGAAAGAAATTTTTAAACACAATAATGTACCTTATCCGCCAATAGGATATAATGCGGGGGGCAGTGTTACTAACTCAAGCTCTGCAAATGAGAGCACTATAAATAAAAGTATTCATTCTGAGTTAAATAGAATATATAATCAAGCTATTGTACCACAATCCTCTCCTCAGAAATTCAATATAGGCGGTGCAGTGATAGTAAATAATGCTACAGAAAAATTTAAAGGGGGAATGATTAAAAAATATTCTGAAGGTGGTTTTGTAAAAGGCCCTGCAGGAATAGATAAAGTTGGGCCAGTCATGCTAGATGATGGAGAATATGTAATCAAAGCTAGCAGTGTTCAAAAAATGGAAAGAGAAAATCCTGGAATGCTAGAGAGATTAAATAATAGTAGAGGATTTGCTGAAGGAGGTTTGGTTTCTAATTCTCAAACTTCTTCAGTTAATAATACCAATTTAGAAAACTCTACATCCACTAACTCTAGTAACACTTCTAGTAATAATGTTACAGTTAACATTAATGTGGGTGGTGGATTTACTGGTAGTGCAGACTCAGTGCAAACTCAGGGTAATGCTACGGAAAATCAAACTGCAATGGCTGGCAAGTTGAAAGCTGCAGTTTTGCAGGTTATAGCTGAAGAACAAAGGGTAGGAGGAATGCTTCGTGGCAACTAAAAATGCAATAGTTAATTATGAGCAACAATTTTACTTATCAGGGATTCAGTTATCTGGTGTCACATCACTAGATGGTTCTTACTCGATTAGTGAAAGTCCAATTAATATTATAGGAAAAGGGTATACTTATCCCACCAGAAATGGTGTCATGGTTGGTAATTTTAGTATTGATAAATACTATATAGGACAAGAACCATTGCTCAACTACACTGGAGATAGTCACATTAGTGGTAGCATCAATTTCGACAATAAAAGTTTTGGGTTTGAAACGGGATATTTAACTAACTATTCTATATCTTGTTCAATTGGATCCATTCCATCTGCAAGGGCTGACATTGTTGTTTATGGAGATATAGGAGCGGGAATTGATGCTTCTGGACTCAACCCTCATCCAGCCATTCAAATACCTAACCAAGGATCGATATCACTTAATGCATCAGGCTACCAAACCAATCGAATTACAGATTTTAATTACACTTTCAGGGTAGAGAGATCTCCGCTATTTAAACCTGGATCTCCATATCCTATTCAGGTGGATAGAAAGTTTCCGCTTGTGCAGCAAGCTAGCTTTGCTATAGAAGTAAATGATTATGAAATTTCCAGACTTAGAGAGTATTTAATTAAACCAAAACAACAAGATTTAGAGATTGCATTTAAAAATCCAATTAATGAATCCAGCATTGATGTGTTTACATTAAAAAAAGCAAGGCTTTTAAATCAATCAATATCATCGACCAGTGATGGGGTTATGAAAGTTCAGTTAAATTATACTGCATATATTAATAAAAAATGAAATTTTTAATGTATGAAGATGTGCCTCTGTTTTTGGGGCCCGCCAGCAAGGCTGATGGAAATGAAGGTGATTTTATTTTTGCGGCTGATGCATCAATTTCCATATCACAGCCTAGTGTCCCTAGGCGATCCATTGATGACAATAAGATCAGAATATGTCAATTCAATAATGGAGGAACTTACCCTTTTGCTTCTCCTAATTTCACTGCTTCTAGTTCACATACAGCCTGCTTTGGCCCTACTAGTGGACCCCCTAAATCTTTATCTACATCGATATACAAAATACCTAAAGATACAAAAATTACATTTCCTGGAGGCAAACACTTGTATTTTGATCACGATGTTTTTCCTAATGGTTATGATTATTTAGCTAGGTTAAGATCAGAAAGTGGTGGATGGCAATTAAGTGAGAGCGAAGCTCAAAGTGGTTATTTTGAGCCAATTTTTAATTATGCTGCTGGAGGCCCTGCTGCGGGAACTTTGGATGTAACATTTTATACTAATACAGGCAATCTCCCTAGTTTTTTTAATGTTACAGGAATGTCCTCTCCCACTCAATTTCCACCTATAGATGAGGACAAAATTACAGGACATTTGGGAGATTTTAAATTTTCTGATGCATACCTTAAAAGTTTTAAATTTTCTGTGTCTCCCAATTCTATTGTAGCGGCTTCTGCTTCGTTTGATATTTATGGAGCTTTAGTTAAAGATGAAACGTTATCGCAAAATTATTACTCAACAGGGTTATATCAACAAAAATCAATAGCTCATGGAGAAACCTCTACCATAATAGGAACTACAAAGTTAGGGGTTGATCATGCCGTATCTTTTTCCTATGGAATTGATGTTGAGCGATCTGCTAGGTACGAAATTGGTAATTCTATACCAACAAGAGTTTCGAAAAGAGCTACCACTATAACAATGTCTATTAATGGTAATAATTTAGACCCTTCTTTAATTACTGATGCGGTTGATAATAGAAGAGCTAATATAAACATATATTTGAGAGACTTAAATTACGACAATTTTGATGAAAACTCCAATGGTTTATTAAATGTTTTTAATTGCAGTGGAGTAGTAGAGTCACAGAATTTATCAGTTAGTAGTAACGGTTATTTAAATGGGTCAATATCTATAAAGCAACACTTAAAGTAATGGATATAAAAAATCAAAGCACCCCCAATCAATTCATGCTTAACTTGGAGTATGGGGTTACTCTTAGTTTCTCTTCAATAAGTAATAGTTTCACAATGGGCGACAATCACACCAAGAGAAATAATAAGGGAATTAATTCATTAAACATGTCTCTGAAATGCAAATTTTCAGAACTAACTGATGAAGAAGCCGCAGGAGCTATATCTTTTTTACAAAAACATTATTACTATGAACCGCAGATTTATAATAATGCTGGGAAGTTTACTAACTTAGATTTGACTCCTTTTGAGTTTAACGGTGGAATCTTGAGCCCTTATAAGACAAATTTAAAATATTATTGTTTTAATTTTACTCATGAAAAGACTTATCATAATTGTAATGACATTAATGCAGATTTTGTATGTGCAGCACCCTCAATATTAGATAGTGTTGAACCAAAATGTGATTACGAACCCAGAATATTTCATGGAATTTTAGATAATCCAGTCATCGGAAGTAGTGACAATAATCAATCTGTAAGTATCGATTTTAATATTCCTAGCGATTTTGACGGATATTTAAACTCAACAAAAACATTAGTAAATAAACCTATTTTTGAAAGCGGTTCCTATCGGACTATGTATCCTTCACAGGAAGTTAATTTGAGCGATGGCGGAACATATTCCAATGATATGTTTGCTCGGTTTGGTTTTAACTCAAAAACAATTTTGACTAGATCTGATAGTCGTAATTCAATTTTTATTGATGATCCAGATGATGTTTATGAATATCCCTTTCGCCAGATTTATGAAGATTCAGAAGGGGCTACCGCCACAACTAAATACAAAATATTTGATCACTCCCCAAGTTACTCTTTACAAATACAGCATTCACCTAAATATAGACACAGTAATGTATTAGACTTTTATAAAAAATTTAGTTTATACGGATTCAATCCCAACTTAAATAATTTATCGCTAGAATTTTCTAATATAACTGACGAAGAGGCAAAAAGAATATTATTGTTTTTAGAAAGTCATTTAGGTTCTCAAAAATTTGGATTTCATCCACCCGCTCCATATAACAATTCAGAATTTAGCACAGTAAATACATCTCCTCACAGAAGGAATTTTTCTACATTTATATGTCCTGAATGGAGTCATACATTAATATACAAAAACAATAATACAATTAATGCCACTTTTATTGAATGTGTTAGATTTTAATTTATAATAATACATGGAAATAAATATACATAAAGAGATACTAGAATTAGAGCCATCCACTCTAATATCTCTTTATAGTATAGATTTGAGCAGTAAAACAGGCTCTAATGATTTTTATCGTTTTCATGGAGGGGAAAATGGATACCAGCAGTCGATAATCTTTGGTGGAGATACTTATCAATATTATCCAATTAGAGCTGAAGGTTTTGTTTATGATGAATCTAAGCCCCCAAGACCAAAAATTATATTTGATAATACAGATAGTTTTATGTCTTTAAAATTAAAATACTTTGATAATTTTTTAGGTTATAGATTTACTAGGCTTAGGACATTTGTAAAATTTTTAGATGATGCAAACTTT
>Ga0181585_10006213_pt1 | contig 10250 bp, 10 predicted proteins | sample 071ome_29_FD_132469 | JGI IMG/M metagenome (GOLD analysis project Ga0181585, IMG submission 132469) | Coastal salt marsh microbial communities from the Groves Creek Marsh, Skidaway Island, Georgia - 071407BT metaG (megahit assembly) | ecosystem: Environmental > Aquatic > Marine > Intertidal... | reverse complement strand
AGTTTTTTATCACAAATTGACGGGGTAAAGATGTTGAACAAGACCAGGATCCGGGAAAGGTTGAATTTAAATATAAAATAAATAATAGAGGAAAGGAACTTGGGTTAACTCAAGCTGATATAGCAGAATCTGTAAGAACTGGATTCTTGGGTCTAGAAACGGCATATCTTAATCTTAATGGAGAAAGAGTGCCAGTTAGATTAATATATTCTGAAAAATATAGAAATGATAGCAGTAAACTATATCAACTCCCAATTATTTTAGAATCAGGAAAAACAATTTATTTGGCTGAAGTTGCAGATATTGAAGTTTCTAGAGGTATGAATAGTGTTCGAAGAAGAGACGGGCAAAGATTGGCAATAATAAAAGCAGATGTGGATCCCAATATTATTACTCCAATAGAAGTTACAGCGCTTTTTGATAAAAGATATAAAAAAGTTTTTAATCAAGATTCAAATTTTGAGTATATGTACCTTGGCAGTAAAAAAAGAAGCAGAGAAAATTTTGCTGATATGAAAAAGACTGCTTTTATTTCTCTTGGAATAATATTTTTTATATTAGCAGTACTTTTTAAAACTATTATAGATCCATTAGTTGTTATCCTTTCAATACCTTTCGCTATAGTAGGAGTTATACTAGGCCATATTTTCTTTGGATATAATCTACAATTTTTATCTGTTATAGGGCTATTAGCTCTAATTGGTATTGTAGTGAATGACTCACTTATATTAATTGATTTTCTTAAAAAACTAAGAAATGAAGGCATGAATAAAATTGAAGCTACTATAAAAGCTTGTCAAGTCAGAGCAAGACCTATTATTTTAACTTCGGTAACAACATTTTTAGGTATTTCTCCTTTAATATTTTTTGCAACTGGGCAAACAAAGTTCCTTTCGCCAATGGCGGTAAGTTTAGGTTTTGGTTTATTATTTGCTACTATATTGATATTGATTGTATTACCATGTTTTTATTTAATAATGGATGATTTTAAAGAGGTATTAATAACAAAAATAAAAAAATAATTTAAAATTAACTAAAAAACAGAGGTTTATATTTTGAGAAAATCAATTTTAGATTCTAGTAGAGTAAATGCTGAAAAAATATTTAATAATAGATTTTACATTTTATTGACTATTTTATTATTATTAGTTTTCTTAATTTTAGTTCGACTGTATTATTTACAAGTTATAAGTTACGACCATTTTGATACATTATCTGAGACAAATCGAATAAAATATGTTCAGACTTCTCCTAGGAGAGGTATAATATTTGATAGAAATAATCTAGTTCTTGCTGATAATTCCTCACTATATTCTGCACAAATAAATATTAAAGAAGCTACCAATATTAAAAAAATCATTGAAGATGTTGATAGAGAAATTAATCTTACTAAAAAAGAAATTGAAAATTTTTACGAAAAAAAAATTAAATACGCTCACTTAAATAATATAGTTTTAAAAGGTAATTTATCAGAAGAAGAAGTGGCAAAAATTTTATCAATTCGTTATAAACATGATGGTCTTGATGTTACGGCTAGTCTTTTAAGGCGTTATCCATACAAAAAAATTACAAGTCATGTTATTGGAAGTATAGGGTATATAGATAAAAAAGATTTACTAAATTTAGATAAAAAAAAATATAGAAATACTGAATATATAGGAAAAACTGGAATAGAAAAGTTTTATGAGGATACTCTTTATGGAGTGCCTGGCTACAGACACGTTGAAATCAACGCAAAAGGAAGAGAATTAAGAGATATTGAAAAAAAACCTGCGTTTCCTGGAGATGATATTTATCTTACAATCGACATTAATCTTCAAAAGTATATGTACTCTTTGTTATCAGGATATGTAGGTTCTTCAATTGCTATGAATCCAAAAAATGGAGAAATTCTGGGCATGATAAGCACGCCAGCAATTGACCCAAATAGAAAACTATGGAAATATGAAATTGATCAAGATGAAATAAAAAAACTAAATAGTCCGCTTTTCAATAGATCGATCAATGGTTTGTATTCTCCTGGATCAACAATAAAGCCTATAGTTGCTCTAAGTGGAATGCATCACGGAGTAATAAATTCTTTAGATGAGTATTATGCAGGGCCATTTTTTCAATTACCAACAAGTTCAAGAAGATTCAGAGACTGGAAGCCAGAGGGTCATGGCATGGTAGATATAAAAAAGTCGATAATACAGTCCTGCGATGTTTATTTTTATATGGTTGCTAATAAACTTGGCATTGAAAAATTATCTTCTTTTTATAAATATTTTTCTTTTGGTTCCAAAACAGGAATTGATATGCCAAATGAATCTGCGGGTGTTCTTCCTTCAAAAGAATGGAAATTTAAAAATATTGGTTATAAATGGACAGATGGAGATACTGTAATTTCTGGAATTGGTCAAGGTTATTTTCTAACTACTCCACTGCAGCTAGTTTATGCAGCAAGTATAATTGCAAATAAAGGAACTATATCAATTCCAAAATTAAATATTAATTCAAAACCAAAAAAAAATACCGAAATACTAAAAATAGAAGAGTTTTTAAAAAATAATATATCTCTCGAAGATTGGAATCTAATTAATGATGCAATGTTTAAAGTCGTAAACAAAAAAAATGGAACCGCATACTGGTCAACAAATAATAAGAAAAATAATATTGCAGGAAAAACTGGTACTGTGCAAGTATATGAGATATCCCAAGATGACGATAGAAAAGATGATAAAGAGATTCCAGATAATTTAAAAGATCATTCTTTATATATTGGATATGCACCAGCAGATAAACCCGAAATTGTTGTTGCTACAATTATAGAGAATGTTGGAAGCGGAAGTAAATATGCTGCTCCGATAAGCAATAAAATAATTAATTATTATTTAGATAATGTAAGGAATAATTTTGAATAGAGATAATTTAATAGGATTAACTGATTTATTATTATTTATATTTATAGTAATTTTATCATTAGTGGGTTTAGCTATATTGTATAGTGCAACAAATCAAAATTTAGATATTGTCTTAAGACAGAGTTCTAGACTACTTTTTTGTTTTGTATTAATGCTGTCGATTTGTTTTATAGATACTAATAAGTTAAAAATATTTACTCCATACATATATATAGCTTCAATACTAATGTTACTTTTTACTTTATTTTGGGGGCATGATTCGAAAGGAGCAACGAGGTGGATAATTTTATTTGGTTTTTCTTTTCAATTTTCGGAAATCTTAAAAATTATCTTACCAATGACTCTCGCTTGGTATCTATCTATATCTGATGATAAAGAAATAGATATTAAAAAATTATTTTTTGCTTTAATAATAATTTTTCTACCAATAGTATTTATATTAAAACAACCAGACCTAGGAACATCTTTAATAGTTTTAATTTGTGGCATGATAACTTTATTTTTGTCAGGTCTAAAAACTAAACACATATCTTTTATTGTTATATCGTTTTTAACTATTGCACCATTATTGTGGAAATTTTTACTTCTACCCTATCAAAAACAAAGAATTTTAACTTTGATAGATCCAGGATCAGATCCTTTAGGCTCTGGGTATCATATTATCCAATCAAAAATTGCTGTTGGTTCAGGTGGTTTTTTTGGAAAGGGTTTTTTAAATGGGACGCAGTCACAACTTGAGTTCTTACCTGAAAGAGGCACAGATTTTATTTTTGCAGTTTTTGCAGAAGAATTTGGTTTTTTTGGTGTAATCATTTTATTTTTATTTTATTCAATAATAATTTTTAGGTTTATATTAATTACATTACGAGCCAAGAGTTATTTTGCAAAGACATTATCAGGAAGTATTACGTCAATCTTTATTTTGCTAATAATTACAAATATATCAATGGCAATAGGTGTTTTGCCAGTTGTTGGGGTCACTTTACCGCTATTAAGTTTAGGTGGAAGCTCTTTATTATCTATATTTTTTGCATTTGGTATAATGTTTTCGATAGCTAGGAGATCTTAAATAATGAATTATCATTTTAAAAAATTATTAATATTTATATATCTTGTTTTTTTTAACAATCTTATATACGCAAAAGATACAAATAATTTAAAAAAATATGAAAATGAACTAGGGGAAATGATTCATGAATTAGTTTATAAATATAAAATTGATCAAGATTATGCAACAAAAGCATTATATTCAATTGAATTCAAAGACAAAATTTTGAAAATTATGGCTAACGCGCCTGAGAGAAAAGATACTTGGCAAGAATATAAATCTAAATATTTAACTAGTGAACGTATTAGATTAGGTAGAAAATATTTTAATGATAACTATACTTTACTTAAACAGATCGAGAATAACTATGGTGTTCCTGCAGAAGTAATAGTAGCTCTACTTGGAGTAGAAACAAACTATGGTGGATATACAGGGAATTATAAAATTTTAAATGCATTAGGCACTCTTGCTTTAAAGCACCCAAAGAGGAACAAATTTTTTAAAGCACAGCTTAAAAATTTTATAATTTTAACTTATAGGAACAAATTAAATTACAATAAACTTTATGGTTCGTATGCTGGAGCAATGGGTCTTCCTCAATTTATGCCAGATAATTATAGAAAGCTGGCTGTAGATTATGACGGAGACGGGAATACTGATTTATGGAACAGTAAGCTTGATATTTATGCAAGTATTGCAAACTTTCTTAAGAATCATGGTTGGAAAACTAACGAAAAAATATATAGCAATATAAAAATTGATGAAAAACACTACAAAGAAATTTTTAAAAAAGGCGATGTGAGAACTGTTTCTATTAGCGAGCAAAATATACAAAAGTATAATATACCTAAAAATAAAATCTTAAATAAAAATTATTTAATTCTTTTAAGCAAAAAATATAATAAATATTTTATAGGGCATACAAACTTCAAAGTAATTATGAGATATAATCCAAGTACTTTTTATGCGATGGTAGTTACAAGCCTAAGTGAAAAAGTTGTATTAAAAAATAATGATTAAGCTATTTGTAGCAATCTTTATATTTCAATTTTTTTTTATAGGCTGTACGCCAATAAAAAAAAATAATTCAAGCAAATCATACAAAGATATTGTTAATGAAAATGTAATTCCAAAAGTAGAAAATTATAGTAAATATGGTAATCCAAAAACTTATAAGGTATTTGGAGTAAAATATAGAACCTTAGAAACACATATAGGATATTCAGAAATAGGAATAGCTTCTTGGTATGGAAAAAAATTTCATGGCAAGCTAACTTCGTCCAGAGAAGTCTATGATATGTATAAAATTACTGCAGCTCATAAAAGCTTACCCATTCCTTGTTATGCCAAAGTTACAAATCTTGAGAATAATAAATCGTTAATCGTTAGAGTAAATGATAGAGGTCCGTTTAAAAAGGGAAGAATAATAGATTTATCCTATGCAGCTGCAAAAAAACTTGATATTGTTGATGAAGGTACAGCTCAAGTTTTAGTTGAAGCAATTGATGCTGAAAATTTTTATTAAGATTAATTTTATTAAACTTACATCAAATGATACAATAGCTGATTTATTGAATTTAAACTTTTGAAAAATATAAAATTGGGGAGACAATGTCTTATTTTATATCAAAATTATTATTTATATTTGCTTTATTGACAACTTTTGTTAATGCAAATCAATATAATGTACCAGATTTAAATGTTACGAGTTATGCATTAATGGATGCGAAGACTGGTGCAATAGTTGCCGGTGATAATTTAGACGAAAAAGTTGAGCCAGCTAGCTTAACTAAAATCGCAACATTATATCTTGTATTTAAATCTTTAGAATCAAAGTATATTAGTGAAGATGATTATGTTGTTATAAGTAAGAAAGCCTGGAAAATGGCTGGTTCTAGAATGTTTATAGAAGTTGGCAAAAAGGTTCAAGTTAGAGATCTAATTAAAGGTGTAATAGTACAGTCAGGAAATGACGCAAGTGTGGCTTTAGCAGAACATATAGCAGGCGGAGAGGAATTTTTTGTTACGATGCTTAATAAGCTTGCCGAGGATATTGGACTAAAAAATACACATTTTGAAAATGTTACAGGAATGCCAGGAGATAATCATTACACAACCGCAAGAGATATGGCATATTTATCAGCAAAACTAATTAATGATTTTCCTATTCAATACAAAAGATTTAAAGATAAAAAATTTACATATAACGAGATCACTCAATACAATAGAAATAAATTATTATCAACGTATGAGGCTGCTGACGGAATTAAAACCGGTCATACAAAATCAGCTGGATATTGTTTAGCTTCATCTGCAGTTAATGAAAATACAAGATTTATAGCTGTTCTATTTGGAGCTGACTCTTCTAGCAAAAGATTTAAATACTCAAAAACACTTTTTAAATTTGGTTTTAGGAATTTTATAACTGAAAAATACTTCGAAAAAAATCAAATTATAGCGAGAGAGAGAATATGGAATGGTGAAGAAAAATATTTAGATATAGGTTTTGATAGAGATATATATATTACATTAATGAAATATGATGATAAAAAAATAGTCCCTAAAATAAATTTAATTTCAAAAATAACTGCCCCAATAAGAAATGGACAAATATTAGGAACAGTAGACTTTATGAAAGACAATAAAATTATCTCTTCAGAAAAAATCTATTCATTAAAAAGAGTTGAAGAAGGTAATTTATATAGAAAAACTTATGATTTTATTGCTAACTTTTTTATAGAAAACTAATTTTGAATAACAAAGTCTTTTTAAATAATAAAATATGCAATATTGAGGAAGCAAAGATATCTATTTTTGATAGAGGTTTTCTATTTTCAGATGGTGTGTACGAATTAATTCCTTTTTTTAATAAAAAACCTTTTTTATTTGAAGAGCATTATAAAAGACTAGAAAATAGTTTAAAAATGCTGGATTTAGACAATCCTTATTCAAAAGATGAATGGCTAGATAAAATTAAAATGCTTTTGAATTATTGTGAATATGATAACTTTTCATTATATATTCAAATAACTAGAGGCGAGCCATTGAGTTATAATGATGGTGTATTTAGGGAGCATGCTGCAATTAAAAAATATAAAACTTCTGTAAGTATGTTTTTTTCAAAAATTAACGACTTATCTGAAAGTTTTATTAGATGCGAAACTGCTATAACCTTAGAAGATAAAAGATGGATGCAATGTGATATAAAATCAATATCGCTTCTTTACAATTCGTATGCTAAAACGTTGGCTAGTAAAAAAGGCGCTTATGAAGCTATATTATTTCGAAACGGTGTACTTACTGAAGGATGTTCAAGTAATGTATTTATCGTGAAAAATAAAAAAATCATTACACCAAAATTAAGCAATTTAATTCTTCATGGCATTACTCGATCATATATTATAAATGAGATTATAAAAAAAAATAAATTTGAAATAGTTATAGAAGATATAAATGAAGAAGATTTATTCAGTTCTGATGAAGTTTTCATTACCAACTCAACTCAAGGCGTACTGCCGATTATTAAAATAAATAATAAAAAAATTAACAAAGGTACTTGTGGTGAAATATCGAAAAAATTACATCAACTATATTTGAAAAAAATAAATTAAGTGGACAATTTAATTCAACATCAAAAAAAAATTCTAAAATGTAAAAAATGTGAAAATATGTCAGGTATACCAATAGTAGGAAGTCCTGTAAAATCTAAAATCATTTTAATTGGCCAAGCTCCAGGAATTAAAGAAGGTGAAATTAGAAAGCCTTTTGCCTGGACTGCAGGGAAAAATTTATTTAAATGGTTTTCTTCTATTGGAATAAATGAGATAAATTTTAGAAACAATATTTATATGTCAGCTGTTTGTAGATGTTATCCTGGGAAAAACTTGAATGGATCTGGTGATAGGGTTCCTTCACAAACAGAAATAAAAAAATGTTCAAATTGGTTGAATTTTGAAATTAACTATTTGAAACCAGAACTAATTATTCCTGTTGGCAAACTTGCTATCTCGCAATTTATAGATTTTGATATATTAAATGATGTCGTAGGAAAAAAAATAAAATATAAAAATAATATTGATATTGTCGCGTTACCACATCCATCAGGTCTTTCTACTTGGTATAAGAAAAATCCAGGAAAATCATTATTAGAAAAAGCTTTAAAAGTAATAAAAAAAAGTAGTGCGTGGCAAGAACTACTAAGAAAATAATTTTCTGCAATATTTAGTTTCTTTTTATCTCCAATATCAAACCATATGCCGTCATGGGCAACAGCAGAAACTTTATTTTTTCTTATATTTTCAACTAATAAATCTATTAATTTGTACTTTGAAAATTCCTTATTATTAAAAATTTTTGGATCATAGATACCTATACCTGAATAGGTCATCATATTTTCGTTGTTATTTTGCAGTCTGCCATCGTTAAAAGAAAAATCTCCATATTTATTATGTGCTGGATTTTTAACCATAACTAATGATGCTAGATCATTTTCATTAAGCGAAAGATCGGATAATCTAAAATTTGTATATATATCAGAATTTAATACTAAGAAAGGCTTGTTGCCAAGAATAGGCAGAGCATACTGTATTCCTCCTCCGGTTTCATATGGTTCTGGTTTTTCAATTGAATAATTGATTTTAACTCCATATTTCTGCCCATCACCTAAAAAATTAATTATTAAATCGCTTAGATAAGAAACATTTATCACGATATCATTTATACCATTATCTTTTAGTAATAGAATATTATGTTCAATTAGAGTTTTGTCGCCTAATTTAATTAAAGGTTTTGGTATTTTTTTGGTAATTTCACCAAAACGCTTACCTTTACCTGCTGCTAATATAATTGCTTTCATTTATTTTATTTAGAGCCTCTTTTGCAAAATAATTAATAATATTGAGATTATCATATTTTGAAGTTGCAAAAATAATATAATTTATCGTTCTGTTAAGATACTGAAGATAATTATGTCTTTTATGTTTAATGCTAAGCCTACAAAAAATCCCGGAAGCTTTCGTATGTCTTTGAGCAGATATCAAATCATAATTGAATAAAAATTCATTTTTTGAAAATTTAATTTTTTTATTTGCTGGAGTGAATTTATCATAAAAAGAGTTAATTAATATTTTTCTAGATTTTTCATCAATATCAACATAGCAATCATTCAAAAGTGAAACTAAATCATAAACAGGTGATCCATAAACGGCATCTTGGTAATCAATGATTATAATTTTTTTATTTTTATAAAAAATATTTTTTGAATGATAATCGCGATGAACAACAGTATTAATTTCATGATTTAGTTTATGAATTAGATAATTTATAGATTTTATTATATTATTTTTGTCTTTATTAGAAATTCTAAAATTACATAATTTTTCTAAAACCCATTCAACAAATAAATAACTTTCTTTAAAGTATTTATGTTCTTTATAAATAGGTAAATTATTTACTTTAATTTTTTGTATATTGGATATATTTGAAATAGCTTTTTTATATATTTGAATTTTATTATTTTTGTTTGATCTTTCGTAAATTAAATTATTACCAATATCTTCAAGGATTAAAATTTTTTTGTTATCATTTTGGTCAAAAATCTTTGGTATTATAATTTTATTATTATTAAATATATTTGAACATTTTATAAAATTTTTATAATTTCTTATCTCCAAACTACTATCCATTAATATATAATTTTTTTTTCCTTTAGATATTCGATAATACTTTCTTTTACTAGCATCACCTGTAATCTCACAGAATTTAAAATCTTTAGTTCCAAGCTTTCTTCTTAAATAATTAATTAATTGTTTTTGTTTAATTTTCATTTTGCACGTCTATTTTCCCCCCCACATCTCTTTTCCCTACATTTTGATCACAAGCCACTATTATTACTATCGAAAGCATTAATATAATTTTTATTTTTTCATTTATCTTAAACATAAATTCATTATACTATATATATCTCTTAATATATTATTGTTGCATATGAAAACTTCTGATTTATTTATAAAGTGTCTAGAAAATGAAGGTATAGAGTATATATTTGGAGTTCCTGGTGAAGAAAATGCAGATTTTCTAATGTCTTTAAAAAAATCAAAAAAAATAACTTTTGTTCTTACAAGACATGAACAAGGAGCGGCATTCATGGCAGAATCTTATGGTAAGCTTACAGGGAAATTATCTTGTTGTTTGAGTACTCTTGGACCTGGTGCTACAAATCTTCTGACTGGAGTCGCTGATGCAAATATGGACCATTCACCTATTCTAGTTATAACAGGACAAGGTTCATCTGATAGGCT
>Ga0181585_10006208_pt1 | contig 10257 bp, 5 predicted proteins | sample 071ome_29_FD_132469 | JGI IMG/M metagenome (GOLD analysis project Ga0181585, IMG submission 132469) | Coastal salt marsh microbial communities from the Groves Creek Marsh, Skidaway Island, Georgia - 071407BT metaG (megahit assembly) | ecosystem: Environmental > Aquatic > Marine > Intertidal zone... | reverse complement strand
GAAGGTATCTTAATTCGCGATGTAGAGGAGAAATTCTATGTTTATCAACAAATTATGGGAAGTCACCTGCAGATAGGTCTCGTAGCTCTCGCCTCGATAGATGCCTACGAGGAAGGATTGATAAAAAAGCACGAGCATACGCGTCCGGAAAAGGAAGATGATCGGGTTTGTCACATGGACGCCCTTGGGGCTCAGGTTGGGCCGGTGTTTCTGACTTATAAATCTGACAGGAAAATAGATGATCTGATAGATTGTGTGACGGCAGGAACTCCGGAGTACGATTTTACTGCTGAGGATGGAACTCGGCACACGCTTTGGGTGTTAGATGATCCTTCCCTGAACGGGGATCTTGAGGTGGCGTTCGATTCTGTCGAATGTCTTTACGTCGCTGATGGCCATCACAGATCCGCGGCGGCCGCCAGGGTTCGACGCTTGAGGCAACAACATAATTCAAATCATTCGGGAGACGAGTCCTATAACTGGTTTCTAACGGTATTGTTTCCCGACAACCAAATGCAGATTCTTGACTATAATCGAGTAGTCAAGGATTTAAATGGTATGGACGACGAGGAATTTCTTCGCGTAGTCGAAAAAAACTTCGAGCTAGATACCATTCCCTATCCAACTATCGCCCAACCCGTGCAACCTAATCATTTCGGTATGTATCTGTCCGGCCAGTGGTATTCATTGCGTGCACTAGACCCGATACTAAACAAGCACGATCCAGTTAAAAGCCTAGACGTCAGCATACTGCAAGAGTATCTGTTAGCTCCGATATTGGGGATAGAGGATCCTCGACGGGATAAACGGATTGATTTCGTTGGTGGAATTAGGGGTCTTGCTGAACTCGAGTCCAGAGTGAACTCCGGCGAGTGGCGGGTAGCGTTCGCTCTGTATCCTACCTCTATCACAAGCTTGATGGCTATTGCCGACGCCGGTGAGGTAATGCCACCAAAATCTACTTGGTTCGAGCCGAAATTGAAGAGTGGACTGATTATCCATTGCATCGACTAATGTCGCGGCATTTACTACGTGAGATAGCTGATCAAGCTCTATTCGAGAATGTTTTTGCAACTGGCAATCTTGTCAGCATGCTGCTGCTATCAATGGAAGACATGACCATTGCATGAAACTTAACACGCAGGACGATATAGTGGCAGTAAGTCATTGCCAGATATTGCAGTCCTCTGAAACATAGAGTCGATGCTTTTGGCATCGTTGCTGAACACTTTTCCACAATCATGTTTACCCCCAATAAAATCAACTGCTGACCGCCCCGCTATATCCTCGCAGTAATCTAAATTCCCAGAGACTCTATACGCACAGAGTCCAGAATAGATTACCAAGCAGCCCAATTTTTTAACGACCAGCACCTATTCCTTAATAAACCTTTTAGAAGCAAGCTACTGGTAGTCCAAAGAACCAGCCACCCGAGAAACTGTTTGCGATACCTGCCCAGATGGCTGATTCAGGGGATACAAGCGCCTTTAGAGGCAATGATTGCGCAAGCTAGGCAGCCGCGCTCTGATCCAGATCAATTAATTTAGAATCAATGGATTCGATTTTAATGTTTTGAGGTTTCATGGCTTCGGGCAATTCGCGTTTTAACTGGATATGCAAGAGGCCATTTTCAAGCCGTGCGCCAGATACCTTGACATGATCCTCAAGGCGGAAACGCCTCTGGAAATTTCGTGCGGCTATTCCTCTGTGCAGGAAGTTCCTCACTTCTTCATCAGTTGTTTTTACCCCGGAGATAGAAAGGATTTGCTTTTCCAACTGGATTTCGAGTTCGTCTTGCACAAAACCAGCTACCGCCATGGTGATTTGATAGCGGTCTTCCTCAACCAGTTCTATGTTGTAAGGGGGGTAACTGGGCTGATTCTTGTCCCACTGGTTGACAGTGTCCAACAGGTTGGACAGGTTATCGAAGCCTACGGTCGATCTATACAAAGGTGAAAAGTCGAAAGTTCTCATAATAGGTTCCTTATTCTTTCTAAAGCAATAAGAGTTTCGTTTAACAATGGGTTACTGGCCGCGGGCCTCCTTTGAGCACCCGACGACTATGTAAAAAATGGGGATGAGAATTAAAAAATCAACAGGAAATATTTTTCCAGCCCAAAGGACAGCTAAATTTGTGCTGAGTATGGACATGGGCGCACAAAGAAATACGCATAAGTGCGCCGCAGAAACAACAGCCTGGAGGAATCTAGATTGCCAACATATCCATGAATTCGTTGACAGGCGTAGCTTCCAATCGAGTCTGATCTTTGCATAGATCGAATATCAAATTACATCGTTTGGCAGGAAAGCGTGTCGCGAGGTTAGCTTTGAATTTCGATTCAAGCAGCGGGATTCCTTCTTTGCGGCGTCGACGATGTCCAATTGGATATTCTATTGTGACACGATCCGTACAACTTCCGTCTTTAAAGAATATTTGAATTGAGTTGGCAATCGAACGTTTTTCCGGCTCGAGGTATTCGTTGGTAAATCGAGGCTCTTCGTGGATTTCCATCTTTTCACGAAGTTCATCGATGATTGCATTGGCTTCATGAAAATCATCTTCATAATGCTCGGCAACCAGGGTACCGAATGCCAGCGGGACCGCAATCATATATTGCAGGCAATGATCCCGGTCAGCAGGATTATTCAAGGGGCCTTTCTTGCTAATGATTCGTATAGCGGATTCATGGGTATGAATATCGATGCGTTCAATTTTGTCGAGCCGGTTCTTAACCAGAGGGTGAAGTGCCACTGCCGCTTCTGCCGCAGTTTGGGAATGGAATTCAGCTGGAAAAGATATCTTGAACAGGATATTTTCCATGACATAGGATCCATATTCTCGCTGGAACTTGAACTTCTGTCCCTTGAATGAAACATCGTAAAAACCCCATTGCGGAGCACTGAGAGCTCCCGGGTAACCGATCTCGCCGCGCAAGGTCAAATCTGCCAGACGTACGCCTCTCGACGTGGCATCACCCGCTGCCCAGGACTTGCGAGGACCCGCATTCGGCGCGTGACGATAGGTTCGCAGACTTGAACCATCCAGCCACGCCTGTGACAATGCATCAATAACCTGATCTCTGGTTCCTCCCAGCATTTTGGTGACAACTGCTGTAGTTGCTACCCGCACGAGCAGGACATGGCAAAGTCCGACTCGATTAAAGCTGTTTTCGAGGGCCAGTACGCCCTGAATTTCATGTGCCTTGATCATGGCGGTCAACACGTCTCGCATTATCAGGGGCTTGCGCCCTGATGCGACCGCTGTTCTCGAGAGGTAATCGGCTACCGCAAGAATTCCGCCGAGATTATCTGATGGATGCCCCCATTCGGCTGCCAGCCATGTGTCGTTGTAGTCTAGCCAGCGAATAATACAGCCGATATCCCAGGCTGCTTTTATCGGATCCAGTTGATATCGCGTTCCTGGTACCCTGGCTCCATTAGGTACGACTGTGCCCTCAACCATTGGACCGAGTAACTTGGTGCATTCTGGAAAGCGCAAGGCAAGAAACCCGCATCCCAGAGTGTCCATGAGGCAGTTGCGAGCCGTGTCGAATGCCTCGTTGGACTCGATCGTGTAGTCCATTACGTAATCTGCAATGTTCACAAGCTCCTGATCAGGATCCGGGCGTTGGTTTAAGTCTACATTCTGGGTCATATAAAACTCTTAACAATTAATAGAAGGTAAATAGCGAGGTTCGCTGAATAATGTGCATCTATCAGCGTTGATCTATGGCGATCCATGCGGCGCGCTCTGGTCCGGTGTATTGCGCACTGGGACGAATAATTCTGTTATTGGCTCTTTGCTCCTTGACGTGCGCGGCCCATCCGGTGACCCTTGACATCACGAATATAGGTGTAAATAGCTTGGTCGGTATGCCCATAAAATGGTACGCGGAAGCATGAAAAAAATCGGCGTTGCAAAACAGTCGTTTTTCCCTCCACATAACTTCTTCACAGCGAACGGAAACCGGAAAAAGAACCTTATCGCCAACGTGATCTGCTAACTTGCGTGCCCAATCCTTGATGATGACGTTGCGAGGATCTGATTCACGATAAATTGCATGCCCGAAACCCATGATTTTTTCCTTGCGATCGAGCATGCTCAGGATCTCCCGTTCGGCTTCGTCGGGACTGTTCCACTGTTCGATCATTTCCATCGCCGCCTCGTTGGCACCTCCGTGCAGTGGGCCGCGTAATGAACCAATGGCACCGGTAATACAGCTGTGCATGTCGGACAGGGTAGAGGCGCAAACCCTTGCGGTAAATGTGGAAGCGTTAAATTCGTGCTCGGCGTATAGAATGAGAGACACGTTCATAACCTGCTCAAAAAGATTGCCGGGACTTTCTCCAGACAACATGTGCAGGAAATGAGCACCAATGGAATTGTCATCGAGAGCCGTTTCGATGCGTTTGCCGTAATGGCTGTATTGATACCAGTAACAAATTATTGATGGCAGGGAAGCCAGCAAGCGATCTGCCGCATCATCCTGCTGGGAAAAATCAATTTCGGCTTCCAGATTTCCCAACATGGAACAGCCAGTGCGCATCACATCCATTGGATGAGCGGTGGCCGGAATACGTTCCAATACATCGCGAAGTTTCGAGGGTAACTCTCGCTGTGTCTTGAGTTTATTTGTATATTCCTGCAATTGAATCCTGGTTGGCAGGCTTCCGCGCAGCAGCAAGTGGGCGACTTCTTCGAAAGAGGCATTCTTCGCCAGTACGCTGATGTCATAGCCACGGTAGGTAAGCCCTGTTCCGGTTTTCCCGACAGTACATAATGCTGTTTCGCCAGCGACCTGGCCTCGCAGGCCCGCCCCTCCTAGTGTCTTTCCTACCATAAGCCATACCAATTTTTCATCGATGAACTTCAGTCAGATGTCAGATTTATCTGCAGCCTCAAATAGTCGATCCAGCTTTTCCTCGTAAACGTTATAGCCAAGGACCTCGTAGAGTTCAGAGCGGGACTGCATCTGCCCAAGTACTGCCTTTTGATCTCCGTTGACTGCGATTGTCTGATAGACATCAAGTGCGGCTTTGCTCATAGCCCTGAAAGCGCTAAGAGGATATAACACCATAGACACACCCGCATCTCTCAGCTCGCTGCAGTTATATAAGGGCGTGGCGCCGAATTCTGTAATGTTTGCCAATACCGGAACTTTGACGGCCTCGACAAAGACCTTGTATTGATCAAGTTCCAGCATCGCTTCAGGAAAAATGGCGTCTGCGCCGGCTTGAACGCAAGCTATAGCTCGTTCAACCGCAGATTGCATTCCTTCGACCGCAAGGGCATCGGTGCGGGCCATTATGAAAAATTCTTCATCGTTGCGGGCGTCGACTGCCGCCTTGATGCGGTCGACCATTTCACTGCAGCTGACGATGGCTTTGTTTGGCCGGTGACCGCATCGCTTCTGGGAGACCTGATCTTCGATATGAACAGCGGCTGCTCCGGCCTTCTCCATCGCATTAATGGTTCGGGCAATGTTAAATGCGCCACCCCAGCCGGTATCAATATCAACGAGTAGTGGTAACTGGCTGGCGTTAGATATTCGCTCAACGTCGGCTATTACATCATTGAGACTGGTTATACCGAGATCTGGCAGGCCATAAGATGCATTGGCAACGCCGCCACCGGACAGATAAATGGCCTTATGCCCGGCATCTTCAGCCAACATCGCACAATAGGCATTTATGGTACCCACGATTTGCAGCGGGGTATTCTCTTCGATAGCTCGGCGAAATCGAGCTCCTGCGCTCATCATAGTCATAATTTCTTGGTGCCTGTACTTGTGACCGTCAGTGGATTATCGCACATCAGGCCTTCATACCTGAATCTCATGCTTAAGGAGACAAATGATTTTTTCGGTGGCAGATTTGGGTGGCAACCCCTGAATTTGTCAGGAAGGCATCAGGTTTCAACTTTACCCTGCAGCTCTGCTGACTTGTGAGGAAATGGGCACTTGTAATTGTACATCGAAGTCCGATCTCAGTGTCATTGCTCGGGCAAATCGGATAAACTGCGACACATATTCTGCCGTGGTAAAACCAAGCAATAATGAATCGGATAGAGCAGGGCTGCTAGACCTTCCATGAGATTGAAATCTATCAAGTTATCCGGCTTCAAGTCGTTTGTTGATCCAACCACCGTTCAATTCCCTTCCGCACTCTGCGCTGTAGTCGGGCCTAATGGCTGCGGCAAGTCCAATGTTATCGATGCGGTTCGCTGGGTTATGGGCGAATCGTCCGCCAAGAATCTTCGTGGCGAGCAGATGACCGATGTTATCTTCAATGGCTCGGGTACCCGCAAGCCCGTAGGGCAGGCCAGCGTCGAATTGTTATTTGATAACGACGATCACCGCTTGAAGGGCGAATATGCAAATTTCACAGAGGTTTCATTAAAACGCAAGGTGGAGCGGGACGGTCAGTCAAGTTACTTTCTTAACGGCACCAAATGCCGCCGCAAAGATATCACCGATATCTTTTTGGGCACTGGATTGGGTCCACGCAGTTATTCGATTATTGAGCAGGGGATGATTTCCAGACTCATTGAATCAAAGCCTGAAGAATTGAGAATATTCATCGAAGAAGCTGCCGGGATTTCCAAATACAAGGAGCGTCGTAAAGAGACTGAAAGTCGAATTAAAAGAACCCGCGATAATCTCGAGCGACTTGCGGACATAAGAGATGAATTACAGAAGCAACTGAGCCACCTGCAAAGGCAGTCAGTGGCTGCAGAGAAATACGGAGAGCTAAAGCATCAGGAGAGGCAATTCCAGGCGAATTTAGCTGCGCTTCGCTGGCAAATGATTGATTCTCAACTTCGAAAACAGAAAGAAATGGTAAGAGAGCTCGAGCTGAAGATTGAGCAGAGTGTCGCAGAGCAAAGGAGTATTGACGCCAAAGTCGAAAAGCACCTGGTTGCCAACACTGAACTGACCGACCAGTTCGGTGAGGTTCAAGCTCGGTTCTACGGTCTGGGTAATGATATTGCCCGGCTAGAGCAATCAATCGAGCATCACCTGGAACGGACAAATCAGCTTATTCAGGATCTTCGGGAAACCGAGGAAGCCTGGGAACAGACCAAAGAAGAAATGGACGTAGATCTTCAGAGGGTGATCAAGCTGGGCGAGGAGCTCAGTGGGGTGGAACCGCAACTCGAGCAGGCGCGAAAGTCCGTTGATATCTCTAGCGCAGCGCTCGAAGAGGCTGAGAGCGCAATGCAGGATTGGCAGAAAGCCTGGGATAGTTTCAGCCTGCGCGCAGAAGAGCCTCGCCAGACCGCAGAAGTTGAGCAGTCGCGAATTCAGCAGCTGGACGCAATTGTGGAGCGAGGACTGGAAAGAAAGTCGCGTCTGCAGGAAGAACTTGCCGGTCTCCAGGGAGACGCGAGCGGCGATGCGGGTGCCGAACACTTGATCAACGAGATTTCACTTCTGGAAGCGCGGATAGTTGATTTGCAGGAGTCGAATCGCGGTCTGATAGGTAAAATCGAGACTCTCCGACGGCAGGATGATCGGAATAACGGTGAATTAGACGAAAAGCGCAGCGAGCTTCAGGCTTCGAAGGGTAAACTGGCTTCGCTGGAGGCGTTACAGCAAGCTGCACTTGGACATGACGATTTTCAGGTCAACGAATGGCTGGGTGCGCATGGGCTCGATCAACGGCAGCGTCTCGGCGAGGCTGTTAGTGTGAGCGAGGGTTGGGAGGCAGCACTTGAAGTAGTGCTTGGCGACGCGTTGCAGAGTATTTGTATAGATGATAGTCATAATCTTTCCGAGTTACTTTCCTCATTACCTGACAGCCATGTAACTCTGCTGGATATTAGCTGGGCAGAAAATTCCCGGGCGTCTGAGCGTGCCAACTGGGAGTCATTGGCTTGTAAAATTACGGCGGATTGGTCGTTGGACGGCCTCCTTGATGGTGTTTATTGCTGTAATTCAATGGCAGAGGCATTGTCCCTTCGTAATCAGCTGGATTCTCACGAGTCCTTTGTGTGCCCTGATGGTGTATGGATAGCTCGACAGTGGATCAAGTTTCGGGGTAGTGCGAACCCCACAGCGAACGTCCTACAAAGAAAGACTAAAATTGAAAATATAATAAATATAATCAAAAATTTAGAATCTAATATTGATAAGTTAATTGAAGATCAATCCGAGATCCGCGCGGAAATCTCCAGCAGCGAAGCGAAGCGAGAATCCGAACAGGAAGAAATTAGTGAGGTAAGCACTCAACTTAGCGATTTGAAATCTGAACTAAGCGCGAGACTCGCTAAAGATGAACAGAACCAGCTTCGTCGCAATCGTGTGTCGAAGGATCTTGAGGAACTGATTAGACAGCTGGCGCAAGAGGAGGACAATACTGCCAGTGCTCGGGCACGGTTGCAGATTGCGCTGGACACGATGGAAGAAGATAGCAAACAGCGGCAAGAATTCGAGCAGAATCGGGACGCACTGCGCCTCGAGCTCAACAGAGCCCGGCAAGAATCAATTCAGGATAAGGAAAAGGCTCATCAGCTGGAGTTAAGCTATCAGGGCATCACGGCGCAGCTGCGTTCCACCCGGGAATCAATGGATCGCATGGCAAGTCAGGTGACCCGAGCAACTGAGCGAATGGAGTCACTCAAATCCCAAATCAACAGTTCCGATCAACCGTTGCAGACTATGCGGGGGGATCTGGAAACCTTGTTAAATAGTCGGCTCGGTGTCGAGAAGGAGATGGGTGAAGCAAAATCGCGGCTTGATGAGAACGAGTATGCCATTCGCTCGTTGGAAAAGGAGCGCAGTGAGATTGAATCCAGGACAGGGGATATACGTGAAAACTTGATGCAGACCCGCATCGCATCCGAGGGCGCATCAGTCAGGCAACAGTCGTTGCTGGATCAATTGCGGGATACCAAATTTGAACTAGAAAGCGTTTTAGCAGGGCTTGATTCAGAACGGGATGAGGCAAGTTACGAGCAGGAACTGGAGAAGATTTCTAATCGAATTCAACGACTTGGCCCCATAAATCTGGCTGCGGTTGACGAATATAAGCAACAGTCCGAGCGTAAAGTTTACCTGGACCAGCAGAACGAGGATTTAACGAAGGCACTGGCTACTCTGCAGAATGCAATACGCAAAATAGATAAGGAAACCAGAGCCAGATTCAAAGATACCTTCGATCGAGTCAATGACGGCTTGCAAGCCCTTTTCCCCCGGGTCTTCGGTGGCGGACATGCTTATCTTGACATGACAGGAGATGACCTTCTTGACACGGGAGTCGCAATAATGGCGCGCCCCCCGGGTAAGCGGAATAGCACTATTCATTTGCTTTCCGGAGGTGAGAAAGCAATGACTGCCATCGCACTGGTGTTTTCCATTTTTCAGCTAAATCCTTCACCTTTTTGTATGTTGGATGAGGTTGACGCACCGCTGGATGATGCAAACGTGGGCCGCTATGCGAACCTCGTAAAGGAAATGTCCAGCAATGTGCAGTTCATATTCATCACCCATAATAAATTGACCATGGAGATGGCCAATCAGCTGCTTGGCGTTACGATGCATGAGCCTGGAGTGTCGCGGATAGTTTCCGTTGATATTGATGAGGCGGCTGAGCTGGCAGCGATGTAAAGCTGACTGGCATTAAACGGGTTATTTCAGGTTATTTCGAAAACGCATACATATCTGGAATTTTCCTGGGTTTCCTCTAAAGAAATCAGGGTAATCGCGAGATAACTAACAAGAGCTTCTCACATTTAATGTTTCGGCCCTCTGGAACTTAAAGGGCGGCTCTTTATTGGTATTCGGGCTACCACAAGAGAATCATAAATCATGGGTACACGAGAGTTATTAATACTGATTCTTGGTCTGGCGGTTGTTGCTGTGATATTACGCGGGCTTTATTTAGCACTGAACGCGCGTCGCAGCCAGATACGACTGGCCATAGAGAAAAACATTCCGCAGGATCTGGATATTGAAGAGCTTGAAATGGCGGAATTACCCAATGGTGGTGCGCGAGTCGTCAGGCGTTCCCTTGACGCTGTAAATCGACAAAATATTGTACAGAATGAACTTGATCTAGGCTCAGAAACCAATCTGGAAGAAGCGATACCCATATTGCTTGATCCCGTTGAAATCAAACATCAGGTCGCCAGAGACAAATTGATCGATGAGTCTGAACACTTCGACAGTTACGATCATGAAGACGAGACTTCCGATTCGCGCCTCGAGACTGACTGGGTGGATGATAGTGAGGATCCTACGTCGCAGGAAGATATTG
>Ga0181585_10006206_pt1 | contig 10259 bp, 10 predicted proteins | sample 071ome_29_FD_132469 | JGI IMG/M metagenome (GOLD analysis project Ga0181585, IMG submission 132469) | Coastal salt marsh microbial communities from the Groves Creek Marsh, Skidaway Island, Georgia - 071407BT metaG (megahit assembly) | ecosystem: Environmental > Aquatic > Marine > Intertidal... | reverse complement strand
TCCCCGAGGACCTGATCACGTACACGTACCACTCGGAAATGGGCACAAACAACGCGCGAGAGAGGTGCGCGTCTCTAGGGTCCAAGCTGAAATACTTCTGGTCTGTAGTGCCTCTAGATCTTGCGGACACTTTGCTAATGCCCTACAAACAAGAACACTGCTCGGTGCAGGCACATTCAAAAGTCCAGATAGAGCGGTACCGAAGGCATATCGCGTACGAGATCAGGGATCAAAAGGCTTTTGAGCTGTGCAATAACCTGCTTGACGAGATAAACACTTTGGATATATCAAACATTTACAAAAGTAGAGTACAGAATGACATCTAGTTCTACATCAGATAGGTTTTCGAACCTCGCTAGAGGTAAGTCCTTCCTTGTGACGGGAGGTACGGGGTCTTTTGGCAATAAGGTTGCGCAGAGGCTTCTTGGGTATGACGCTAAAAGAGTAACCATTTTTAGTCGTGATGAGAAAAAACAAGACGACATGCGTAAAGAGTTCGGAGACCGACGTCTACGTTTCATTGTAGGGGACGTCCGAAACAGAGACAGTGTCCTCTCATCTATGCTTGGCATAGATTATGTGTTTCATGCGGCGGCCATGAAGCAAGTGCCTACCTGCGAGTTCTACCCGCTTGAAGCCTCACTGACAAATATCCAAGGCACTGCAAATGTACTAAACGCTGCTGTGCATTTACGGGCCTCTAAGGTGATTGTCCTGAGCACCGACAAAGCGGTGTACCCCATAAACGCAATGGGCATATCAAAGGCCATGGCCGAGAAAATCATGGTCGGTGAATCTCGCAGAGTCGAAGAGCTGGGTCTAAGCACAGTGTGTTCAGGTACGAGATACGGAAACGTGTTGGCGAGTAGAGGTTCTGTAGTACCACTCTTCATCGACCAAATACGCAGAGGAGGTCCTGTGACAATTACAGACCCGACCATGACGCGTTTCCTCATGTCGCTGGAGCAGGCTGTAGACCTCGTTTTAAAGTCGTTCCTTGACGCTGAAAACGGCGACATACATGTACAAAAGTCCCCAGCCGCCACGGTAGAGACGATCGCGAAAGCTCTAATTCGCCTGACAGGGTCAAAGGCATCTATGAAGTATATTGGAGCGCGTCACGGTGAAAAATTCCACGAGACTTTGGTGAGCCGCGAAGAGATGGCTGCGGCTGATGACTTAGATCTCTTCTACCGTGTCCCTTGCGACAGCCGTTCTCAAAATTATAGAGCTAAAACAGCAGGTCCCGAGGCAGGCGCTACAGACAGTCCTGCAGCGTATACGAGCGAAAATACGTACCGCATGTCTGTAGACGAAGTTTGCGAGCTGCTCGAGACAACTAAAGAAGTACAGGCTCTGCTATGAGTAAAAAGCCACGTATCGCTACATTTGTCGGCACACGGCCTGAGATCATAAAGCTTTCTGCGACAATTAAAGCCTTAGATGAGTTCTTCGATCACATCTTGATCCACACAGGGCAACACTACAACCATGAGCTGGACCGTATTTTCTTTGAGGATCTCAACATCAGGTTACCTGACCACTATCTAGAAGCCAACCGCCTGAACCCTGCGTCGTGCATTGCTGATATCATACAGAAGTCTGATGCCCTGCTCAGACAACTAGCCCCTGCAGCTATACTCATTTACGGAGACACCAATAGCGCGTTATGCGCATATACGGCCAAACGACAAAGGATACCTATATTCCACATGGAAGCAGGCAATCGGTGCTTCGACCCGAGGGTCCCTGAAGAAGTTAACCGTAGGATTGTAGATCACCTAAGTGACGTAAATATGACGATCTCTGAGCAAGCACGCGACAATTTGCTGAGAGAGGGATTGAGATCTGAGTTCACGTTCAAGATCGGATCGAGTATGCCTGAAGTGCTCCAGGCGGCATCTCCGAAAATTGAGACCTCTCAAGTTTTGAAGTCGTTGGGTTTAGCGCAAAACGGATACTATCTCATGAGTATACACCGAGAGGAGAATGTGTCTAGGGATCAATACATGGAGGTCCTACTCGACTTCCTAGATACAAACGCGCTAGACGCCCCTGTTGTGTTCTCGGCCCACCCTCGCTTTAGGCAAGTTTACGGTGATCGATCCAACAAAAACACAGTCATGTGCGAGCCTTTCGGGTTCAGCGATTATGTACATTTACAGACTCACGCTAAATGTGTGATCTCAGACAGCGGCTCGTTGATGGAGGAATCTGCGCTACTAGGCTTCCCAGCTGTGACAATCCGCGACTCTCACGAGCGGCCCGAAGCTATGGAATCCGCTTCTGTCACTGTCAGCTCTTGGGACGCTGACCACATAAAAAGGTCTATAGGTATCGCTGTAGCGAGATCTATTCATATGGCTTCACGTCCCGACTCAGAGGGTCACAGTGTGCCTGATTATCTTTGTGGGGACACTGTATCTATCAAAGTTTTGAACATCATTTCGTCGTACATACACCAAATCGACAGTAAGGTATGGTTTAAATGAGTATCAACACTAGACGCACACTTATACTAGGTGCTACGGGAATGGCTGGGCACGTTATGTTAGAGTGCCTCCGAAAGTCAGATATCGGCGGAGAAATACTAGGCACCTCACGGTACAAAGAAAAAGACCTACTGGTGTTTGACGCCTTATGGTCGCCTGAAAAGATAGATTCGTTTTTTAACGAGCTGGGGTCTGTATCCACAATTGTCAACTGCATTGGATATCTTGTGGAGGCATCCGCTCACTTCCCAGAGGTTGCCTTCAGGGTGAACGCGGCCCTGCCTAAGTACCTGGAGCGTAAGTTCAAAAACACAGAGACTCAGGTAATACACATCAGTACAGATTGTGTCTTCGATGGAGCGTCTCGGGGTGCCTATAGAGTTACGGACTTACCTACAGAAACCTCCACTTACGGACTCAGTAAGCATTTAGGCGAGTTGGACAACGACAAAGACTGGACTATACGCACGTCGATAATCGGTCCTGAAGTTGTGCGTCCCCTATCCTCCGCATCAAACTCTGGGCTTCTGCATTGGATGCTGACCCAGCCGAAAGGTGCTGCAATCAAAGGCTATACCGAGGCGTATTGGTCAGGCATCTCGACAATAGAGTTAGCGCGCTGTGTAGCCGATAACATACTCAACGGTAAGCGCGGCCTGACACATGTCTCACGCCCTACCAGTATCTCTAAATATGCCCTGCTAGAAGAGATCAATTCTGTATTCAAGCTGGGTCTACAGATAGCCACATGCAATCTGAAAAGAGTGGATAAGTCCCTCATTCCCTGCGAGAGTCTCCAGGTCACAGGTTCTTACAGTGACATGCTCAGAGGTCTAAAGCAGTGGGTCGATACACACCCTCGCTATCTGTACACCAACACTTCAATCTAAACTATTAACCGACATGCACTTGAGGTCTCTATAAATGTCGAAAAAAGCTCCCGAACTCGCATTCACGTACTGGTCAGGTAATACACTAACGTACCTGCATATACTGACTCTTAGGACAATACGTTCGCTGAACCCTTCATTTAGAATAGTCGTGTACACTGATATTAAGGATCAAAGCACAGACTTCATCCCCTACAACAGTCACGAGCATAAAACCAAAATCCAGCATAAGCTACCTTTCTCAGCACTATATCATATACCTGATATAGAAATCATAGAGGTGGACTTCCAAGAGCAGTACGGTGTAGGTGAGAGACTTTTCCACAGTTTCTTGGCGGACATTCTCAGGATAAAGAAGCTCGAAGAGCACGGTGGTGTCTGGTTTGATATGGACATTCTATTTCTGAACCCCATGTCCAATGACATTTTAACCTTTGAGACAAACACGTCTGTGAAGACAATTTCGTACTCTAACACAATAGCGACAGGTTTCGTTGTAGCCCTCCCTAACTCCAAAGTGCTGAACGACCTGTCGAACTTTGTAGATGAATATTTGACCGAAGGTGCCCAACACAATTTCGAAAGTAGCGCAGACTACAAAGCGCACTATCAATCTTTCGGACCAGACCTGTGGCGACGCGTGTTCAATCCGTATCTCGACAAGAGAGTCGATAAGCACCCGCACGCTAAAGGTTTGCCTGTAAACAGTGTGTACCCTTATCTCTGGGACCAAATGGACGAGTACTTCTCAGGAACCGCTAAGACGCGTGTTCGCCACGACAGTACCTTGGGGGTCCATTGGTACAATGGCAGCACGGAAGCGCGATCTTTTATCAATGTACGCTTACCTAATCTAGACCTGTCTAAAGAACCGACAACACCTGTGGAGCACGATCTCCGTAGACTTAAAGACTTGGGCGTAGACATGCGCATCCCAAATATATGGGACTTTACTACAAAACTCAGAGGATGTAACTTTCAGGGGGTCAGTTTTCAAAACGCGCAGCTCCAGAACGCAGACTTCAGAGACGCGCAGCTCCAGAACGCAAACTTCCAAAACGCGAACTTAACGAACGCGGATCTCCGAGGAGCCAATGCGACAAATGCTAACTTCCAGAACGCAACCATGCTAAACGTGCTGATGGACTGCGATGCACCCACGCAGGTAGTCGAGGACGCCCCGCGAGAGACGTCTAGTCACACGCTGGGCATCTCTATAGTAATGGCGGCCCATAATAGAAAAAACCAACTACCTCTTACGTTGGAAAGTCTTAAAGAAAGTAAGCATCCTAACTTCGAAGTAATCATCGTAGATGACGCGTCTGACGATGACCAGGTAGTATCTGACTTTATCGCTGTCGGGGATTACGAGTTTGACGTTAAGATCATCCCTATTTCAAGACAGGAAAAAACATGGGTTAACCCCTGCATGGCGTACAACATAGGCATTAGATATGCCACAAAAGAGGTTATTCTCTTGCAGAACGCAGAAGTTATGCACGTCGGCGATGTTCTAAAGTTCACCGCCGAAAACATCAGACCAAGAGACTGGCTCACCTTTAATTGTTACGGTTTGGACCGCAAAAAGACAGAGGCTCTACGCAACGGTCAGAGACTAAGTCACTCGGACATCGAAAAAATGAGTCAGCGTATCGGAGGCAACAGCGTGGCCCGAGACGATGTCGATGGGTGGTTAAATCACTACGAAAGGCATTTCGTGGCCTACCACTATTGTGGAGCTATATTTAGAGAAGACCTCATGCGCGACCTCGGAGGCTTCTCTGAAGACTTCAAGGACCTCATTGGGGGAGATGACGATCACTTTGTAAGAAATCTCGTACGGTTGAAGTACAATTTCAAAATCTCCACATTCAACACGCAGCCTTTCACTCTACACCTCCATCACGAGAGAACTGACAACTTGAAGAAACGGTCGTCAGCTGACCGCGAGGCGTCGCGACAGGCCCTTTTCAGAAGTCTACTGAAGTGGGGCTTTGCACCTGAGATCGACATACATCTGGCCCCGAAAAACGAAGTACCTATGGCGAGGAGAGTACTCATATGAGCAAAGAAGACATGCAGCTACTTATTGAGAGAGCGCGCGCGGGAGTTGAAGTTCAAACTCTCCCTTTTAGAGTTGCGGAGATATCCGATTTTCTACCGAGTTCTTTACTACAGCCCGCTCTTCTGAACTTCCCAAAGCCTTCCGATCCTGTATGGGAAACTTCGCAGATTGGCGAAGTCGAGAGTAAAAGAAGAACTACGTGGACGTCGAGGTACGACGTTCCCGACGGGGTTCGCGAAGTTGTCGACTTTATGAACAGTTCTCTGTTCCTACACTTCATATCAGAAGTTTTGGAAATCCCGAAGCTACTACCAGATCCGTACTTTACGGGCGGCGGTCTGAATGAGAGTTTTCACGGCGATTACCTAGACGTGCACGTCGACGGTAATTACCACGACGCGTCAGGCCTACATCGCAGAGCAAATGCTATTCTGTACTTCACGCCTAAGTGGGACAGCTCGTGGGGAGGAAACTTCGGTATCTATAAAGATAAGGGTGAGACGTTACATAGAGAGATTGTACCTGCAATGAACAAACTTGTGTTGTTCGACACTTCAGATGTTTCATTTCACGGATACCCAGAACCCATCTGCTGCCCAAGAGACGTCTCTAGAAGGTCGCTGATTCTCTATTACTACACAAAGGACCCCCATCCAGCCTCAAAAGTGAAGGTGTCGGAACCTCATAGCGCATTGTGGGTTAAGCGAGGCCTGAAAGACAAAAATTTCAACACTACGAGGAAGTATACCTGATGCCTAGATCTGTAAAAAACAACGGTAAGGTCACAGTCGTTGTACCTGTTTATAATAGAGAGAGCCTGATTGAAGAGTGTATAAGTTCCATATCCAATCAGACATACCGAAATTTGGCCATTGTCGTTATAGACGATGGGTCAACCGACGGTACTGTAGACGTCGTAAAAAAACTACAGCAACAGGATAGACGAATAACTCTAAAAGTCCACGATCATAATACAGGATCTATGAATGCCGCCCTCGAGTTTGGGATTCTAAACTGCGACACAGAGTACTTCACTTGGATCGGATCTGACGATACGTATATACCCTCCGCAATATCTCAACTCGTGAGTCAGCACCAACAAAACCCAAATGTGGACTACGTGTCATGTGATTTAAAAATGGCAAGGGAAGGTCACGACTACTGTAATTATTGCGGTAGCGCATGGCCTAACTGGTCAGGCTACGTATCGCTGAACCCCTTTACTCAGTATGACGCAAAGTCTTACACAAGCCTAGTATACCGAAGCTTGTGCCCACCGTTCCCCTGGAACGGTATGTGGAAAACGAAGTTTTTCGCGAAAAACGACATTACCTGGATTGAGCACAAAGGAAATACATGGTCGCCAGACACCCTGAACGGTCTACACTTCTTCGCTCACGGCATGACAATGCTCCACTACAACGAGTTCCCTCTAATCAAGTACAGACTACACGACGATCAAGACACAGCTAAAGGTGCGATATCTGAGCAAATACGATGTGATGTGACTCTTATAGACGCGATCTTCGAATGGTTCGGTACGGAGGTGTTTCTGGGTAAAAAGCTTGATGAGGCGTCAAAGCACAAAGCGTATCTCGAGCGGCTTAAAGAACTTATCGCCCACCACTCGACGAGGTTCGAAAACTCGAAAAAGCTAGAAGCTGCTATCGCAGGAGTGGCTGTACGTGCGCTCACGTATATATGGGACAACCGTGTACCCGATAGCGAAGATCTGAAAAAGTTCTTTACAGAGTTTTTATAGACTACTCACCAGTAACATCCACCCTCTACATTCTGGAAGTTTTTCGGAGTTTCTTCGCGAGACGGATTGATCCAGTGCTCATTGAAGTACGTCCCTATAGGGTTACCCCTATTCTCCCACCGTCTACCCTTTATACCAAACATGACCTGACAGTAAGACCCGACATAAAAAGCTTTTCGCCCTTGAGCGCGAATTCTCTCGCACAAAGGTACACCGTACCCTCCGCAACCTAACACAGCTACATCGAATCTTAGATTTTCAATACTCGCACACATGTCCTCTAGAGACCCTAACCAATCACTATGCGGATACGGAGTGTTACCCAGGATAGTGTTATGGGTATTTAAAGTCACAAGGTTAAACTCAGGATACTCAAAGGGTATGTAACCCCCCGAAAACATCGACTTTAAATTACCAGATTGGTACTGGCGTAAGATGCTTTCTTCGAAAGGCGAACACACCAGAACAGTCTTACCCTGAAGTAGCGGAACCCACTGGTGAAGTCGGTTAGCCGACCATACATGTATTTCCGAAAGGTCATCACCCACGAGAAAGTCGTTCTGGGCAGCATAATCCGTCTCTAGGCGATACAGGAGACTAGACTTTCTCAGGGCAGCTATATATATCTCGCACCATGTGTCTAGTATCTGAGCAAACTGTGCCCGCTCACTGTAAAATCCTGTATTCTGTTGCAATAAGCGAACCACACCAGGATGTTCCTGAATTACACGATCCGCGTCGAAGTCGCTGACGAACCAGGCTCTCAGCATGTCTGCCTCGATACCTGGCATGCGATTAATGGATACACCCCCATCCGACTGAAAAAGATCGGCAACCCTACGGGCGGTATGCGCAGAGGGTGTGCACCCGTCAATGATGTCCATAAGGGCCTACCGCTTCGTAGTGAGGAGTATAAGGCGACTCTCCCTGTCTGGGTAAGTGCGTCCCTCCAAGATATTGTCGATTCTGAAAGTAGCATCGATTGTCGCCAGCTGATCTTGATTGACCTCGAATATAGCCCTACTGCAACGCATGTTCTGTAAAGTAAGCGTTTCGTTATCGCAGTGATGCAGCATATTTAGACATAGGGCGATGTCGCATATGGGAGTAGCCTCCCCACCTAACCATCGTTCAAATGACACGTCTACACCCTCGCAAGACGCAATCAATCGGGCGGTATCGAGAGACGCCTCGTAACGGTCCAGTCCTATGACGGAAGATGCTCCCATCTTCTTGACGTGTATAGAAAAATACCCGTGGAAGCATCCAAGGTCACACACAGATTGGCCCTGAAAGCTAACAGGCAATGCTTGTATTTTCTCGAGGGTGGGGCGACTGTCGTCGTATCCGACAATGTCCAGCACGTCAATGTTCTGATAGGTCTTGTCGTAAGTCTGCGCGGCAAAATGCGCCTGTAAATTTTCGAGATTAGTGCGTCGCATCACGTACCTTTCAATATAAGTGTTCTAAATTAATGAAGCTCTATGGGGAAGGGGGACTCAACACCCCTGTGCAACTGTCATACGTCCACAACTTCTCTCCGAAACTCGTAGCCAGGTCTGCACCTAAGCCCGTATAGAACTCGGAAAACCATTGCTTATGCTGAGACTCCGTCGCATCTGTGTAACAGGCTTTGTGCTTCAGGTTATGACTGTACCAATGATCTATATCGCACTCAACTAAGACAATACAGCAATTATTGACAGAAATGAACTCTTCGAACGCCGCCCAGTCCTCCTGCATTGAACTTAAGGGTAAGGCGTCCATAATACAACGATCTGTAGCGTTCAGCGCATTGTACACAAGGTCCATGCGCGAACCTCTATCCGCATAACCGTAGATCTTGTCGAAGGATAAGTAGACGTGATTAGGTAAAAGTGGTTTGTGATTACGCACAAAAGTACTCTTACCCGAGCCGTAAATACCTGTCACGAAAACTTTATTCGCAAGCATCTGGTTTCTCCCCTAAATAAGCCCTTAAACCCTCAGAGTAAGGGAAGATATTTACGTTTTCGGGAGTATGCAGGCGTTTATGCTCAAGAGCGTCTATCTGATACGCGGGATTCACCACAGACAAGTCATGGCCTGTGCTCGAGTACCTAAAGTTATATAAGTTGAAGAACACATTTGCCATACCTCCGATATAGATCGCGTCTTTTCCTAAGTCACGCTTTATCTTAGGTCCCAGGTACATCGCGTAAGACCCGCAGGATAGCCATGCGACGTCGAAGTCTTCTTTACTAATATTAGCAAAGAGTTGATCGGCGGTGGAAAACCAGTCTTCCTGTCGAGCTGAGTTTGACTCGCAAAACCAGCCCTCTGTGTTGTACGTTATAGGTGTATCCACACATGTAAACTCACATTCGGGGAACTTGTACTCATCCTGAAGTAAGTGCCTCACTCGGTCTTCGCCTGTCTGAAACGTGATACTTTGAGAAAACGGGCTGACAACAAGCACCCGCTTACCTGAGCCCCACTCCTGGAACGACTTAAGGAAATAGGTGCAATTCTCGATAAATCGCCAACACATAATCTTACGGATACCGTACAAGTACTGAAGCTTATTTTGAGAATACACGCCGCCATCGAGCGCATCACCGAAACGGCTACTCATGTGTACAGTACACAAGTCTGTCTCCCTTGACGAATCCTTATACATTTGGCGAAAGCGGTGCAGGTTCTCGACACTCTCTCGGCTATCGAAGTACCCATTCAGTTTGCGCATCAAAGACACACTGGGGTGATCGAAAGACTTGCCGTCCCAGGTTTCCACAAAGTCGGTGTCCGATCCTCCGTTTCTACCAATCCAAACTGGATCTTCACATGTCATGAGATCTCTAAATACCGACATACCTTCAGGATAGTTAAACTTCACGACATGCATAGAGCAATCCTCTTATCTACAAGATAGACACCAGCTCGAAGACCGAACAAGATTTCGGGAAATACTCAATCAAGATGTCCCGAATCTCTTCCGCAACCTCTCGACATTCAGGTTGCGCGTGAGCATCCAGTCGGAGCCTCAGAAACTTCACCCAGTTTAACACGTT
>Ga0181585_10006205_pt1 | contig 10260 bp, 7 predicted proteins | sample 071ome_29_FD_132469 | JGI IMG/M metagenome (GOLD analysis project Ga0181585, IMG submission 132469) | Coastal salt marsh microbial communities from the Groves Creek Marsh, Skidaway Island, Georgia - 071407BT metaG (megahit assembly) | ecosystem: Environmental > Aquatic > Marine > Intertidal zone... | reverse complement strand
TTACCCATCCACAAATACGGCAAGCGGCGCAAGCCCAAGGCCGAAGGATGGGTATCGCTGCGGTAGCCAATCATGGCGCGCATCGGCGCAAACACCAGAGGCAACGCCACCGACAACGCCACCCACCATGCCGGTACGCCCAACTCAACAATCATCACTCGATTCAGCGTGCCAACCAGCAGCGCCGTGGCAATGCCAATCGCCACCTGAAACAACGACAAGCGCCACAACTTGGCCAACGGCAAATCGGCCGAAGCCGCGTCTGCAAACGGCACATAACGCGCCATCAGGGCTTGCGCCCACGCCGGGGGGTGCATGCGCCAAGCCTTCACCGATGCCACTCCCAAGCCTGCGAGGTGTAAAAGCCGCGCGAGATGCGCTGCCCACGCCCCTCTTGCCACGCCGCACCCAGCGCCTGATTCAGCAGCGGGCGTAGGCGGGTCTGCGCCATGGGCTGCAACGCCGGCGAGCGCTCACCGCGCGGAAACCAACGGCCCACCCCATGCATCAGCGCCAACGCCGGGGTGCGCGGTGCAAAAGTAAACAGCATCGCCTGCCGAACCCGTGGCGACAAGCGCTGCAAAGCATCGGCCAGCTGCTGCGGTTCGTAGTGAATCAGCGAATCCATGGCCACCATGTAATCAAAATCACCCAAGGCGTCGTCCAGCATGTCACCGGCCAGGTACTGCACGTTTGTGCTGCCCTCGGCTTGTCGCTGCCGGGCCAGTTCAATCAACGTTGGCGACAAATCCACCGCCACCACCTGCGCGCCACGCTCGGCCAACGCCTGCGCCAACAAGCCCGTGCCGCAGCCGGCATCAAGTACGCGCTGGCCCTGCAAGTCCAGGGGCAACCACTGCAGCAACGTCTCGCGCATGGCGTCGCGGCCGGCGCGTACCGAGGCGCGTATGCGACCCAACGGGGCGTCTGAGGTCAGCCGCTCCCATGCCTTGGCCGCGGTGCGGTCAAAGTAGTGCTCAATTTGCGCGCGGCGCTGCAGGTACGCGGTGTCTGGCATCAGTCAAAACCCAACAAGTCAAAAATATCGCGGTCTTTCATGGGCACGGCGCTCATGGGGTCGGTGCCAACCCACAACGCCGCAGCCAACCGCATGTACTCTTGGCGCACCGCCTCCAACTCGGGGCCTTCATCCATTTCAAACAATGTGGACTTTTTCAGTCGGCTGCGGCGAATCGCATCCAGGTCGGGAAAGTGCGCCGCCAACTGCAGCCCAATTTGTTGGTTGTATTTGTCGATTTGATCGGTTCCGGCGCTGCGGTTGGCAATCACACCACCGAGGCGCACGTTGTAATTTTTTGCCTTGGCACCAATCGCTTGCACGATGCGGTTCATGGCAAAAATCGAGTCAAAGTCGTTGGCGGTCACAATCAACGCCCGGTCAGCGTGCTGCAGCGGGGCTGCAAAGCCACCACAAACCACGTCGCCCAGCACATCAAAAATCACCACATCGGTGTCTTCCAACAGGTGGTGCTCTTTGAGCAGCTTCACCGTTTGCCCCACCACATAGCCGCCGCAGCCGGTGCCTGCTGGCGGCCCACCGGCCTCCACACACATCACACCGTTGTAGCCTTCAAATACAAAATCTTCCACCCGCAGCTCTTCGGGGTGAAAGTCCACCGTCTCCAGCACATCGATCACCGTGGGCAACATGCGCTTGGTTAAGGTAAAGGTGGAGTCGTGCTTGGGGTCGCAACCAATTTGCAGCACCCGCTTGCCCATGTGAGAAAACGCTGCCGACAAATTCGAAGACGTGGTGCTTTTGCCAATTCCGCCTTTGCCGTAAATGGCAAACACCTTGGCGTTACCAATTTTTAAGTTAGGGTCCAACGACACCTGCACGCTGCCCTCGCCGTCTTCGCCAGGGCGTGCGCCGCGGCCGATTGCTGTCACGGGTACTGCCACGGTATTCATGCCGCCGCTCCTTGTTGTATGCCTTCAAGACTGTCTTCCAACGCATCGCTGGCGCGTCGCAGCGCCTCCAAATGCTCGGCACTGGGTTGCCAAAAATTACGCTCCGATGCTTCCAACAGACGGTTTGCCATGCGCGCCGACGCGGTCGGGTTAAGTGCAGCCAAGCGCTGGCGCATGGCGTCGTCGAGCATGTAGGTTTCGCTGAGGCGCTGATACACCCACGGCTCCACCTGACCGGTGGTGGCCGACCAACCCAAGGTGTGGGTAAGGTGCGCTTCGATTTGTTGCACGCCCTCGTAGCCATGCTGCAGCATGGTGTCGGTCCAGGTGGGGTTGAGCATGCGCCCGCGCGTCTCAAGCGCCACTTGCTCGCGCAGGCTGCGCACCTGCGCGTGGGCTTCGTCGTCGCGTGTTTGGTCGCCAATGTAAACCGGCATGGCGTCGCTGCTGAGTCCTTGCGCCTTGGCCACCGCGCGTGTCATGCCGCCCAAACTGTCAAAGTAGGTGTCCACCGAGGTCACGCCCAATTCCACCGACTCAAGGTTTTGATAACTCATGGCAACGTGTGCCAACGCCTCGCGCAGCAACGCTTGCTGGGCCTGGGGTTGGCCGCCGCGTCCATAGGCAAACCCTTTGCGTTGGCTAAAGGCGTCGGCCAACTCGTCGGCTTGGTCCCACTGGCCGCTGTCAATCAGCAAGTTCACGTTGGCACCGTAGGTGCCTTCGGCGTTGCTGAACACCCGCAAAGCCGCGCTTTCAAAATCGCAACCGTGCGTCTGCTGGCAGGCCAACACATGCTTGCGAATCCAGTTCATGTCTTCGGGCTCGTCGGCCTCGGCCGCCAAAAACGCCGCCTCGGCCAACAGCCGAATTTGCAGCGGCAACAAATCCCGAAATATCCCCGACAACGTCAGCACCACATCAATCCGCGGTCGCCCAAGTTGCTCAAGCGGCACCAAAGTTGCGCCGGCCAAACGGCCGTAGCTATCAAACCGCGGCGCCGCACCCATGAGGTGCAATGCTTGGGCGATGGCGTCGCCGCCGGTTTTTAGGTTGTCGGTGCCCCACAACACCATGGCCACCGATTCCGGCCAATGGCCATGGTCGGCGCGGTAGCGTGCCAACAAACGTTCAGCCTGTCGCTGCCCGCTGCGTTGGGCGTAGGCGCTGGGCAAGCCAAACGGATCAAAGCCGTGCATGTTGCGCCCCGTGGGCAGTACGTCGGGGTTGCGCAACACGTCACCGCCCGGGGCCGGTTTCACATAACGGCCGTCCAGCGCATGCAGCAAACCTTGCAGCTCATGGTCACCACACCACGCTTGGTTGGCGCGGCGCAGCGCATCCCAGCTGGCCTGCGCCTGCGCGGTGGCGGGATCCAGCCACTGTTGCCAGCGGTTCTCGTTGGGGTCGTCCACCAGGGCTTGCAGCGCCGCTTCAGGCCACTGCACCTGGTGCCAAGCCTGGGCGCACGCTTGCAACCACGCCACACGTTGCGCGGCCGATGGCGCCTGACCCACCACGTGCAAGCCACACGGCATCAAGCTGTTGGTCAACTCGTCCAGTGCGTGTTGCCAGCGCGTCACGCACGTCTCGGGGTCGGTTGTGTCACCTGGCAAGTCCAACCGTTGCGCCAAATCCGTCATGCCTTGCAACGCCTCAGCGCGAGCTGCGGTGGCGTTGGCGGGCAGCTCGCGCCAATGACCAAGGGCCTCGCGCAATTCGCCCCAAGCCTGGTAGGCCTGCACGTGCGCCAGCGGTGGCGTGGCGTGCGTCACCAGCGTAGCCGCCGCGCGGCGCTTGGCCAAGGCACCCTCACTGGGGTTGTTGCCGGCGTACAAATACACGTTGGGCAAGTCACCCAACAAACGCTCAGGCCAGCACGTCTCGCTCAAGCCCACCTGCTTACCAGGCATGAATTCCAGCGCACCGTGGGTACCAAAATGCAGCACCGCATCGGCGCCAAAATCTTCGCGCAGCCAACGATAAAACGCGCTGAATGCGTGGGTTGGGGCAAAGCCTTTTTCAAACAACAAGCGCATCGGGTCACCCTCGTACCCAAAGCCTGGCTGCACCCCCACAAAAATTTCGCCAAATTGCGCACCCAACACAAACAGATGTTGGCCATTGGTTTGCACCCGGCCCGGGGCTGGCCCCCACTGCGCTTCAATGGCCGCCAAGTGGGGTTCGCGCCGCACATGGTCGTCGGCCCCAATCAGGGCGTGCACGTTGGCCGGTGTGCCGTGGCGCGTGGCGTTGCCTTGCGTCACCGCCTCACGCAGCGCCTCCACCGTGGGCGGCACCTCAACTCGGTAACCTTGCGCGGCCAAGGCCTTGAGTGTGTTGTGCAGCGATTCAAACACCGCCAGCATGGCCGCTGTGCCCACGTTGCCAGCGTTGGGCGGAAAACAAAACAACACCACCGCCAGCCGTCGCTGCGCGTGTGGCTTGGCACGCAATTGCACCCAGCGCGCCACGCGCGCGGCCAATAACGAGGTGCGATCGGCTGCAGCCTGCATGTCGCGGCCGTCGCCGCTGCGCCCGCCATACACCATGGTGCCGGTGGCGCCATCAAGCTCAGGCAGCGCCACCATGATGGTGGACTCCACCGGCAACATGCCACGCTCGCTTTGGCGCCACGCGTCCAGTGTTTGAAACTCCAACGGCGCAGCGGCCAAGTACGGCACATCCAATTGCGCCAGCATCTGTTGCGCCGCGCGCGCGTCGTTAAACGCGGGGCCACCCACCAAACTAAACCCGGTCAGTGAAACCAATGCATCAATGCAAGGCTTGCCGTCTTTTAACCAATAACGCTCGGCCACCGGACGAAAATCCAAACCGGCGGCAAACGCTGGAATCACGGTGTAGCCTTTGGCTTCAAGCGCGCCAATCACGCCGTCGTAATGCGCGGTGTTACCCGCCAACACATACGAGCGCAACAACAGCACGCCCACCGTACCCTTTGACTTGCTTATCCTTGGCAGCGACGCCACCCGCTCCGTGAGTCGCGACGCCTCTGTGAGCCGGGGGTGGTACAAACCCACATCGGGATACTCGCGCGGCGGTGCAACTTTTAACGTGCCTTGCCAACCGGCTCGCGGGCCTTGCGCATAACGGTCCACCAAACTCAGCACCAAGCCAGCCACGTTGTCTTCTGACCCGGCCAACCAATACTGCATGGCTTGAAAGTACAACCGTAGATCTTGTGCAGTGCCCGGAATAAAACGCAGCAGCTTGGGTAAGCGCCGCAGCATGCGCAGTTGCTTGGCCCCGGTGGTACCGGCCACGGCGGCCTTGCCGTCTTGTCTGGCCTTGGCCGCGCCACGCAGGCGGCGCAGCAAAGCCAACGGCCCGGTGGCTGGCGACTGCATATCCAGCCGCCCCATACGGGTCAGCTGGGTGACCTCGGTGGCCGACATCAAACACACCATGGCGTCGCAATCGTTGCGCCTGGCGTGCAAAGCCGCCAGCAAGGGGCGAAAGTGATCTTCCATGAACAACATCGTGACAAGCACGATGTCGGCCTTGCCAATCGCTTCCTCGCAGGCTTGCAAGCGCTGCGGGTCGTCACCCCATAACGCCGCGGCGTGCACCTCCAGCGACACCCCTTGCGCCACCTGCGTAATGTGTTGCTGGGCGCGTTGGGCGGCACTCGCCAAATGCGCGTCCATGGTGACCAGCACCACACGCACGGCGGGGTGCGGCTTAGCGGCTAAAGTGCGCTTTGGCATCGTAAAGTGTGTCGACGGTGATTTGACTAAGCCCATGCTCACGGGCAAAACGTTCGGTGTTGCGCCTGGCTTTGCCGCGCACAAAAAATGGCACCTTGCGCAGTTCGCGCTCGGCGTCGTCGCCCCACAAGCCACCCTCGGCGGGGCTCACCTCCGGCGCGGGGGCGGCACGCGTGCCGTGGCCCAGGTGCGAGGGGGCGGCGTCTTCGTGAAATTCGTGGTCACCTCGGAACATACCAATCAGGTGCTCTTCCAAGCCCATCATCAGGGGGTGAACCCAGGTGTCAAACAACACGTTGGCGCCTTCTGAGCCCATTTGCGGCGCGTAGCGTGCCGGAAAATCTTGCACATGCACCGGCGCCGAAATCACCGCACACGGCATACCCAGGCGCTTGGCAATATGCCGCTCCATTTGCGTGCCCAACACCAGCTCGGGCTGAAGTTCAGCAATGGCGGCTTCAACTTGCAAGTAATCGTCGGTGATCAACGCCTGCAACCCCAGGCGCGAGGCCGCCTCGCGCACCTCACGCGCTTGCTCACGGCTGTAGGTGCCCAGGCCCACCACCTCAAAGCCCATTTCTTCTTTGGCCACCCGCGCCGCGGCCACGGCGTGCGTGGCATCGCCAAACACAAACACGCGCTTGCCGGTTAGGTAGGTGCTGTCCACCGACGCCGCGTACCAGCGCGCGCGTTCGGCCAAACCCTGCAGCACCGGTTCGGGGTCAACCTCGGCCAAGCCCGCCACCTCGCGCACAAAGTCGGCGGTGGCCCCGCGCCCAATGGGCACGGTGCGGGTAAACGGCTGGCCAAAGCGTCGCCACAGCCACTGCGCGGTGGTACCGGCCAACTCGGGGTACATCACCACGTTAAAGTTCGCGTGCGGCAAGCGCGCCAAGTCCTCGGGCGTGGCCTCCCATGGCGCCACCGTTTGCACTTGCACACCCATGCGCTGCAACAGCGCGGTAATTTCTTTCACGTCGTCGCGGTGCCGAAACCCAAGCGCCATGGGGCCCAGCACATTGCAGGTGGCCTTGGGCACACTGGCGCGATCCACGGTTACGTTCTCGGCCATGGCGCGCACCATGCGGTACAGCGTTTCGGCCGCACCCCAGTTTTCTTTGCGCTGGTACGCGGGCAGCTCCAGCGGCACCACAGGAATCGGCAGCTGCAGCGCCTGCGCCAAGCCACCCGGGTCGTCTTGAATCAATTCGGCGGTGCACGAGGCCCCTACCAGCATGGCCTTGGGTGCAAAGCGCGCGTGCGCGTCGCGCACCGCATCTTTAAACAACTGCGCCGTGTCGCTGCCCAAATCACGCGCCTGAAAGGTGGTGTACGTCACCGGTGGGCGGCGCGGCAACCGCTCAATCATGGTGAACAACAAATCGGCGTAGGTATCGCCTTGCGGCGCATGCAGCACGTAGTGCACATCCCGCATGGCGGTGGCCACACGCATGGCCCCTACGTGCGGGGGGCCTTCATACGTCCAAAGCGTCAGTTCCATGGCGTTTAGGCAGCAAGCCGCAAGCGGCGGTTAAGGGGGCGGGCAAACAGTTCGGCCAAATCACCGGCCTGGTCATAGCCTTGAATCGGCGTAAACACCAGCTCAATCGACCACTTGGTGGTCAAGCCTCTGGCCTCAAGCGGGTTGGCCAAGCCCAAGCCACACACCACCAAATCGGGGCGTTGGGCGTACACCCGGTCGAGTTGACGCTCCACGTCTTGCCCTTCGCTCACCTGCACATCCAGCGGCAATTGCTCAAGCTCCGCCGCCAGGTGCGCCCGATGCAAGTAAGGTGTACCCACCTCCGTTAGGCGCATGCCAAGTTCTTGCGAAACAAACCGTGCCAGCGGAATCTCAAGCTGCGAATCCGGAAAGAAAAACACCGACTTGCCCTGCAACACCTCTCGTTGCTTGGCCAACGCCAGCGAGGCGCGCTGGCGCGCAGGCTCGGTGACCCGCAGCAGGTGCGCCCGCGTCACGCCAAACGCATCGCCAGCGGCACCCAACCACGCCGTGGTACCAACCGCACCCAGCGGGTATGGCGCGGGCAAATGCACCGCCCCACGCGCTTGCAACGCGCGCGCGGTATCGGCCAAATAAGGCTGTGCCAGCAGCATGCGTGTGTTCTCGCCCACCGCCGGCAGAGAACGGCTTTGGCGCGCAGGCAAAAACGCCACGTCGTCAATGCCCATGGTGTGCAGCAAGCGTTGCAATTGGTCTTCCACCACATCCGCCAACGTACCCACCACCAACAACTGCGGCGCCGCCCCTGGTTTGGCGGGCGGCATGTGCGGCACCAGTGCCGCCAAACAAGCGTCTTCGCCTTGCGTAAAGGTGGTCTCAATGCCGCTGCCCGAGTAGTTCAACACCCTAACCTGCGGAAAATATCGACCATCAAGCCGTTGCGCCGCCCGGCTTAAGTCAAGCTTGATCACCTCAGACGGGCACGACCCCACCAAAAACAGCGTACGAATGTCGGGCCGCCGTTGCAACAACTGGCCCACCACGCGGTCCAGCTCCTCATTGGCATCGGCCAAGCCGGCCAAGTCGCGCTCGTCGATGATGGCGGTGGCAAACCGTGGCTCGGCAAAAATCATCACGCCCGCAGCCGACTGAATCAAATGCGCGCAGGTGCGTGAGCCCACCACCAAGAAAAACGCATCCTGCATCTTGCGATGCATCCACACAATGCCGGTCAGGCCACAAAACACCTCGCGCTGGCCGCGCTCGCGCAGCACCGCATGACCGGCGGCTTCTTGCGGCTCAATGGGTATCACGCCTGCCATGCGGCCTCCTGTTGGCGCGCGGCGCGCAGCTTAAGTAAAAACTGTCCGGCGTTGATCACGTACGCGGCGTAAGCCGCCAACGCCAGCATCATTTGCCACTGCGCGTCACCCCAGCCTTGCCACACCGCCACCACGTAGGCGGCGTGCAACGCCAGCACCAGCATGCTAAAGACGTCTTCCCAAAAAAAGGCGGCCGCAAACAAGTACTGGCCAAACACCACCTTTTCCCAAATGCTGCCGGTGATCATGATCACGTACAGCACCGCCGTCTTTACCCATACCGAGGCGTTGGCCGCGTCGTAGCCCGCGCCGCTCACCAAGTAGCGCAACACCAGCGCCAAACTCAGCAAAAACACCACGAACTGCAACGGCGCCAACACCCCCTGAACCAACGTCCAGCGGGTGTTGTCACGCCGTGCGCGCTGCTCTGGGGTGTACAAAAGGCTGCGCGGCGGACCGGTTTGCCCCCCACAAAGGGCAACCTCAGCGGTGCTTGAAGGCCAAGTCATGGCGTCAATTTAGCCCGACGGGGCGATTGTGTCAACTTTTAATGACGTCAATATTTATTTACATCTCAACGACCCCGGTTAACCCTTAATGATGAATACTTTAAAACTACTCTAAAGAACCACGCCTTGACGCCCATCCAACATGTCCGTAATACTCTGTGCACCTGGCGGTAATCAATCGCTGGGACCACCCAACCAAAGGGCACCCATGCCTTCACCACGGCCTTCGCCAGACGCGGTCAACCGGCCCTCCAACCTCCCACGGGAGCTGTTACGGCAAGCCATTACGCACCGCGTGGTGCCGACCTTATTAGGGCGTGCGGCCAACGGCGACAAAGCCCGCGTCCTGCCCAGCGAAGCGGCGGTGCTGGAACTGGCCGGCCACGTGCTAGAGGAATCGATTGAGCCCGCGCGGCAGTTGGTGCGCGATCAACTCGGCATTGGCGTCAGCACCGAGGACATGTACATGTATCTGCTGGCGCCCGCAGCACGGGTCTTGGGCCGGCACTGGGAAACCGATACCTGTAATTTTGTTGAGGTCACCTGGGGCATGGGGCAACTGCAGCAGCTGCTGCGCGAGCACCCCTTAAGCCGTCCTGTCAGCGGCCTTGCCTCGCCCGGCCAGGTACTGCTGTGCCCGCTACCTGGCGAGCAGCACACCTTTGGCCTGTCCATGGTGGCCGAATTTCTTTTGCAAGCCGGCTGGGTGGTGCAACGCCAACAATTCACCCATCAAGCCGAGGCGGTAAGCTGGATTCAGCGGCACAACGTGCAAGTGGTTGCGCTCAGCGTAGGCCACACCAGCGGCACCGCGCCACTGGCCGAACTGGCCCGCGCGCTGCGCACCGCCAGTGCCAACCCCAACTTGGTTTTGTTGGCTGGCGGCGCGGGACTGGCCGACCTAGACATACCCGCCACCCACCTTGGCCTCAACGCCGTGGCCGGTACCGCCCCCGACGTTGCCCGTTTGGCGGCACAATACCTACAACCTAATTTCAAAGCGCATCGTTAATTGTTTTGAATGATATGACCGCACGACAACCCCAGCCCAGTTTGAACTTCAGTTCGGCTGACAAGCACCTGGGCGCCCTCTCGGCATCGTCGGCCGCCTCGTTGTTGGCTGCCAGCGGTGACGTGGTGTTGCTCCTCAACGCCGACGGCAACATACTCGACCTCGCCTGCAGCCGAGAAGACTTGGCGGCCTGGAACCTTACCGAATGGATTGGCCAAGCGTGGGCCAACACCGTGACCGGTGAAAGCGTGCCCAAGGTGCAAGCCATGCTCAACGACGCCAGGCGCGGGCA
>Ga0181585_10006199_pt1 | contig 10268 bp, 9 predicted proteins | sample 071ome_29_FD_132469 | JGI IMG/M metagenome (GOLD analysis project Ga0181585, IMG submission 132469) | Coastal salt marsh microbial communities from the Groves Creek Marsh, Skidaway Island, Georgia - 071407BT metaG (megahit assembly) | ecosystem: Environmental > Aquatic > Marine > Intertidal zone... | reverse complement strand
TGTCCTGGAAATAATAATAAAAAGACTTAAAAAATGTAAAAAAATAAAAAAAATTATTATTGCAACTACTAAAAATACAAAAGACGATGCTATAGTAAAAATAGCAAAAAAAAATAAAGTTTTTTCCTTTAGGGGCTCAACCAATGATCTTGTGAGTAGATATTATTTTGCTGCTAAGAAATTTAAAGTAAATCCAATTGTAAGGTTTCCAGGAGATAATTTATTTCCATGCCCTAATGAAATAGATAAAATTATAAATTTCTTTTTAAAAAAAAATCAAAATATATTTTGTAGTAATATTGAGCCAATTAAAAAGTCGGGATATCCAACAGGTATTGGTGCAGAAGTTTTTAGTTTTCAAAACTTGGAAAAAATTTTTTTGAATGAAAGAAATAATCAGAAAAGAGAGCACATACATTTAAATTTTATAAATTATAAAAAAGGCATTCCAGCAAATAAAAAATTTTGTGAAATATTTACAATAAAGGCAATTAAACGTATTAAGTATCCAAAAATTGTGCTTCATATTGATTATTTAAATGAATTTCTATTGTTAAAGAAAGTCTTTTTAAATTTTAATAGAATCAACATTCAAATCGATAAGGTCCTGAAATTTATAGATAAAAATAAACATGAGTATCACAGTTTATACAAAAAATAATTATGAGAAACTATTATTATTTGATAAATTTTATATATTAATTTTTATATTAGCATTCATTAACTTTTATTTATTTTGAAAAAACATATTTTTATATCTGATTATTTATCTAATAGAGGTGGGTACAAAGCTAGCAGAAATAATATTTTTTTTTTAAAAAAGAAAAAAAAAAATTCTATTATTTATGATTTGAATTCTTTAAAAAATAAAAAGATATCTCTTTATAAATTTTTTACTTATAAATTTATAAGCTTTCTTATAAAGAAAATATTCTATAACCTTGAAATTCCATTAACTATACCTCAATTTTTCTCTTTAATTGATGTAGAGAATAATAAAAATCACTACTACCATATTCATTATGCATATTTAATATTTAATTATGATTATATTAAAAAAAATCCAAAATCTAAATTTATTATATATATTTATGATGAATGGTGGTTAAATTCAGTTCATCATTTTGAAAAAAAAAATAAATATTTTTGGGAAGATGTAATTAAAGAAAAAAAAATAGATTTATTACTTCAAGAAAATGTGACAGTTGTGTGTTCAACGCAATTCATTTTCGACAAAGTAAATAATTTTAAGAAAAAAAATATATTCAAACAAATTTATTACATTGACTGGAGAAAATGGAAACCGAAAAATAAAAAAAAATCTCGTGCAAAATTTTTTTTAGATCAAAAATTATTTTATATTTTATTTATTGCACGGTCAGGTTCAGAAAATACCCGAAAAGGAGGACATTATTTAAAGCAAATTTCAAAAAAATTATTAAAATATAAAAATATTAAATTTTTAATATTAGGGCAGTATAACTTAGAAAAGGTGAAAAATAAATTTTGTAGTAATATAGAATTAATTTCTCTCGATAAAGATGAGGATTTAGTAGACTTATATTCATCAGTAGATTTAAATTTAACATTATCTATTCAAGAAAATCTTCCTTATAGCATTTTAGAAAGTCTTTCTTGTGGTGTTCCAAATATTAGTTTTGATACCGGAGGTTGTTGCGAGATTTTATCGAATGGTTACAATGGTTATTTGATTAAAAAAAAAAATTTACAACAAGTAAAAAGAAATATTTTCAAATGTGTTAAAAAAAATATGAAAAAAAATTCTCGTGCTAGTATTAAACAAATAAAATTTAAAAATTTTGATAAATTTTTAAATTCTTAGATTGATATTTAAAATTACTAGATGTAAAAATAATAAAATTAATTTGAGCATGATCTTTAATGATTCTAATCAGAAATTTTTTATACCATTCTTTTAACGAGTATAATCTTTTTTTTTCTTTTAAGTCCATATTTTTTAAAAGTTTCATATTAAAATACTCTGTTTCGTAAAAGTCTATTCCAAATATAAAAATATTTTTTGGCTTATAACTACATGCCAGTAAAACTCCGAACAAACCACAGTTAGTATGTTTACGTTGATTTTTAAAACGATAATAATAATTCTGAACATATTTATTAAGATAATTTACTTTTAAACCGTAACTGTTTAGTCTAAAATTTTTTCTTTTAGAGTTTAATCCAATTGTATTTGGTTTTTTTGATAAAAATCTTTGAACATATACTTCATAGATTTTTAATTTGTAGCAAGATATCAAAGACATTAGTGGTTCTGTAATATTTCCAAGAATTGTAACAGGTATTTCACTAATATATTTCTTTAAAAAAAAATCTAAAATGTCATTATTTTTGAAGTTTGTTAAAATAAGCAAATCTAAATTTTTTATTTTATAATTAAATTTAGAATAAAGAAATTTTAAGCTTTTACCTTTTGCAAGAACAGCAATATTATCTTTTCTAATTGGTACTACTTTTAAGATTATAATTTTATAAACAAATGACTGTAAATTATAACAAAACTTAAATAATAATGATAAAAAATTTTTATACATTTTTAATGTGTATTAAAAATAAATTTTTTAGGTTTTTTGATTATTTTAATAATATATATTAAATATACTAGTATTTTATTTTGACCATTTTCAATTCTAATATTATTAAGATCTTTAAGATGAGTTCTGTATTTTATTTTTGACGAAAAACCACCTGGTCTAAAATAACCAAAAAATTCATTCTTTTGCGTACCAACCCCATGAAATTTTTCTGACAATATAGCTCTTAGGAAGAATTCTAGATCAGCGCTCAAAAATTTTTTATTATAATATCCAATATAATCATGCACTTTTTTTTTAACAAAAAAACCAATAGAGTGCGTTGTGTAAAAGCTGAATGAAAACTTTGCTATTTTTGGTTTAAAACCATGTTTTAAAAAATGTTTAAAAACTGAACCGAATACGAAATCAGTTTTTCTATCCTTAAGATATTTAACAGCATATTGAACTGCTTTTTTTTCAAAAATATCGTCTGAATTTATAAAACAAACGATTGAGCCGGATGAAACTTTAATACCTTTATTCATGGCTTCCCATATGTTTCTATCGAATTGACGAATATAAATATTAATGAATTTCTTATATTTTCTTACAATATTATTTGTATTATCAGTAGAGTTAGAGTCTATAATTATATATTCAATATTTGGGTAACTTTGATTAATCACACTCTTTATTGTTTGCTCTAAATAATGTTGATTATTTTTAACAACAGTAATTACGGATACCTTGGGAAGATAAAAATTTTCTGGTTTGTTTTCTTTTTTAAAACTTTTTATTATCATTTGAAAAAACAGTTATCATCGAAAAATTTAACCAAAAAATTGCCGCACTATAAGTTGTGAAAAAACTTCCCGATGGCAATATAGGTATAAAGCTTGTTACAATAAATATAATACTCGCTAATAAATAAAGATTTTTATTTTTAAAGAAGTTTATAAGTGATTTGATGATTACTCCAAAAAAGAAAATCAAAAAAATTAAATATCCAAATATTCCAGTTTCAGATAATATTTCAAAGTGTATCTGATGAGGGTGAGTTGCCCAATTATCTCTTTGATAAATATTATTAGGATTATTTTTATAAATTTCCTTTGAACTCTCGTATCTAAATTGCTTTAAGCCAATGCCAAAAAACTTATTTTTTAAAAAAATTTGATATGCTGTTTCATAATGAACTCCATAATGACTGGTTTTGATATATCCTAAAAGACCCTGTTCCATTACTGGCCCTGATATAGATTTTATACGATCACTAATTCCTTTATTCATATAGGAAAGATTTGAAATTAATACTAAACAAATTAGAGGTATAATAATTTTAAATTTAAAATCAAAATTTTTTACAAAAGTCACAAACAATATACATCCTAAAAAAACTTTGATAAAATTTGATCTTTCACCAATCATAAAAGATATTAAAATAATTAATATTATTATTAAAATATTGTAAAAATTTTTAAACTTTGCTGTTGTGTAAGCCAAAAATATAAAACATAAACCATAAAAAAAATTTCCAATTTTTAATTCATCATTCAGAAAACTTGCAATTCTACCAGGCATATAAGATTTGTAACCAAAAACGTTGAAGCCAAAGATATATTCAAAAATAATATCAAAAGTTACTATTAAAAATATGAAGATCCAAGTTTTTAAAACTAAAGAAAAATATTTACCATCATATAATTTCAAGAAATAATTTAACGCAAATACAAAAAAAACATATCTTAAAAAACTTATTTGTCTTTCATAGCTGAAGTTGTCACCTGTATTTAAAAAAATATTTATTAATAATCCTAAAGAAAAAAAAATTAATAAATAAAAGTAAAAATTATTTAGATGATCAATATTTTTATTAGAGATGATTTGAATGATATATAAAATTCCAATTAACACTAAAGATATATTTATTATTAAAGATCCTGATAATAAAGAGGCTGGAAATAAAGCAATAAGCAAAATAGCAATTTTATTAAAAATGCTTTTTTCTTTTTTAAAATTTATCAGATCATTTGAAATCATTTAAGATAAAGTTTAAACATTTCTATTAAAATTAACCACCCATCTTTTATTGCATTAACTTTTTTATAACCTCTTATCCTTGGTCTTTCATGGGAATTTATTTCATCAATCTTAAATTTTTTTAGTTTTGCTTTAATTGGGAATTCTACACAAAATCTAAAATCATTATTTTTAATATTGAGCCGTTTAAAGCTTTCCGTATCTCCAATAACAAATGTATAAAGTATATCTGAGATTTTAAGTTTGAAAAAAAACTTACCTATAAAGCTAAATACCTTATTTCCTATGTAAGTGATTAATGTATCATCATCGCTACCTGAGTTTTTCATATATCTTGAGGCGAAAAGGAAATCTATTTTTTCTGCTTTAATTTTTTGATACATTCGCTCTAATTCAGTTGGTTTAAAAGAACCGTCAGCATTAAATATGCAAAAAAACTGAGTATTATTTGATTCTATTCCTTCAATTAATGCAGATCCATATCCAAGTTGTTTTTGATACATTATTTGAACATCATGGTTTTTAATTGCGTTAATAGTTTCTTTATCATTTATAGAGAGACAAACTTTAATTTTACAATTTAAATTAAGTTTTGAAATTTCAGTAAGAACATCCGGCAAGCTTCCAGATTCTTGTTTAGCAGGAATTATTAAGGTTAAATCTTCCATAAATAATTGCCTTATAATAATTTCTGTCTAAAAAGAAGTTAATAAAGAAAAAAATTACAATTTATGAATATTCTTATCACAGGCTGTTGCGGTTTTATTGGATTTAGTTTGGCTAAGGACTTTCTCGAATTAAAAAAATATAGAGTTTTAGGAATTGATGACATTGATAACTACTATGATGTAAATTTAAAATTAAATCGTCTAAGAGAGTTAAAAAAAAATAAAAAATTTATTTTTAAAAAAATTAATATTAAAAATTCATCTAAAATAGATAATTTTTTTAAAAAAAATAAAATTGATATTATTTTTCACTTTGCGGCTCAAGCTGGTGTACGTTACTCATTTATAAATCCTAACAAATATTTAGACTCTAATATTAATGGATTTTTTAATATATTGGAAAGTGCAAAAAAATTTAAAATTAAAAAAACAATAATTGCATCTTCAAGTTCAGTTTATGGAGACGTAAAAAAATTACCGGTGTTAGAAAAATACTATTCAAATGAAAGAAACTTATATGCGGTATCCAAGAGTTTTAATGAAAAACTAGCCCAAATATATTCAAGTAAATATAAAATGAAAATATATTGTATGCGTTTTTTTACTGTTTATGGTGAGTGGGGTAGACCAGATATGTTTATGATGAAATATGCAAATGCATCTAAAGATAAAAAAGTATTTACACTTTATAATTTTGGCAAACATCGTAGAGATTTTACATATATTAAAGATGTAACTTATTTTCTAAAAAAAATCTTAAATAAAAAAATAAAATCTAATTTTGATATTTTTAACATTTGTTCATCAAGACCAGTAAGTTTGCCCAAAGTTATTAATGAATTAAATAAGTTTTTTAAAAAACCAAAAATTGTAATGAAGCAAAGAGATGATGCGGACGTTTTACACACACACGGATCAAATAAAAAATTACTGAATACTTTTGGGCACTATAAATTTACATCATTAAAAGATGGTGTAGCAAACTTAGCTAGCTGGTATATTAAATATTATAAACTGAAAAAAAAAGTTGAATAAAAAAAAAATATTTTATTGGTCACCACACATTAATGATCAGGTAGCAACAGTAAAGTCTGTTAAAAATTCAATCTACTCTTTAAAAAAATTTGGAGAAGAAAATTACGAAGTTTATCTTTTTAATGTTTTTGGAGAATGGGATATACTTAATGATGAATTCAAAAAAATTAACGTTAAACTGATTTCAGTATGTGACTTTAAAGTTAATGGGCCAATACATGGTTTTATTAAAAGTAGACTCTTTTATATTTTTATAAGCTTAATTAGTTTGATTAAATTACCATTTATTTTAAAAAAATATAATCCTGATACAATAATCTGTCATTTAATAGTTTTTCCAATACTAATTCTGAGTAATTTTTATCATAAAAAAATTAAATTTATTTTAAGAGTTTCTGGTTTACCCAAGCTAAATTTATTTAGATATTTTTACTGGAAATATTTATCAAAAAAGCTTCACAGAGTTACCTGTCCGACAGAAAAAACAAGAGAGGATTTAGTTAAAAACAGTATATTTATAAGCGAGAAAGTTAAATTGTTGGAGGACCCAGTTTTTATTATTAGAAATTTATTTAATAATGAAGACTTAAAATTCAAGATTGATAGAAAATTCATACTAGCAGTTGGTCGTCTCACTAAGCAAAAAAATTTTGAGTTACTAATACAAGCGGTTGAAATAATCTCAAAAAGAAAGCCAGATATGTTTGTTATTATAGTTGGATCTGGTGAACAAGAAAATTTACTCAATAATTTGATAGCTCAAAGAAATTTAAAAGGAAACGTTAAAATCATCCCTTTTACAAAATCAATAAGTAGTTATTACAAAAATGCTGATTTTTTTATCTCCACTGCACTTTGGGAAGACCCTGGCTTTGCTATTCTTGAGGCGGCAATGTTTAATTTAACTGTACTTTCAAGTGACTGTCTAAATGGACCAAAAGAATTTACCAAAGGTGAAATAAGAGCCTTAAAATTTAAAAACAATAATTTACAAGAATTAGTATCAAAATTAAATTTAATACTAGATCATAAAATTTCCGAAGAAAATTTAAAAATAAAAAAAATAAATGCAAAAAAATACTGCAAACAATTCACTATTTTTAGTCATTATCAAAAATTAAAAAAAATAATTAATTAAGATTTTTTTTAACAAATATTAGATATTTCTCTAAATTTTTATGATAATCGAATCTTTTTAAATCTTTAAAATTATTATTTATTTTTTTTAAATAAAAACTATTAATTTTAAACCTTTCAATAATTTTAGATAACTTTTTGTAATCACCAACCTTATACAAATCTCCGTATAAACCATTCTTAAGAATTTCTCTTGGCCCAGTAGGACAATTAGTAGAAATAATATATTTTTTAAGTGTCGCTGCTTCAAGCAAAACATTAGGCAATCCTTCAAATTTGGATGATAATATGAATAAATTAGCTTGCTTGAGATAAGGATAAGGATTTGATTTGAAGTTAATAAATTTTACTATTTTTTCTAATCTATTTTTTTTTGTATAATTTTTTAACTTCATTTCGTCTATGCCCCTACCCATTAAAATTAATTCAAAATTTTTAATTTTATTTTTGATTTTTAAATAATTAATTGCTTTAAGAATAGTAATTTGATTTTTTTGATCAACAAATCTACCTATATTTATGGCTTTAACTTTTTTATTTGAAGAAAATAAATTTTTTACTTTTATTTTTGATTTAGATAAAATTTCCTTTTTATTTAAAGGATTATAAATACAAGTTGTTTTAATTTTAAATTTTTTAAAAAATTCTTTTTTAAAATCTTCACTATTAACCATAATAGAATCTGCAAGAGAAAGAAGTTTTTTGTATATAAAAAATTTTAATGGATTTTTTGACCATCCTGCTGGAGATGAATTTGATCTTGTAATTACTTTTCTACCTAATATTTTACATAAAATTATACAATATAAGTTAGCTTGAAAGGCAAATGTTAAAGTTTTCGTGTTTTTGATTTGATAAAAAAAAAGTGTAATTAAGCAAAAAAAATATTTAATTTTTCTGCCTTTGAAAAATTCAACATTAATTATTGGATTTAAAATTTTTATATTTTGAAATTTTTTATTATAAGATTTACTTGCTGTAATTAAAGTAACATCATTAAAATGCCTTGCTAAATAATTTGAGACAATAAATAGATTTTTTTCTACACCGCCACCTTCAATTGAAGGCATGAATATTATTAATTTTTTTGTCATTATTTTAATTTTTTTTTATGTAACAAATAAAGTATAAAAGAGCTATACGGATTTATTATGTCAAAATTAGTAAGTGTCATTATCCCATTTTATAAAAAACATGAATATATTTATGAAACTATAGATTCAATTTTAAACCAAACTTATCAAAACTTTGAAATATTAATTATACATGATGATCCATTAGATGAAAAAATAAATAATATATTAAATTTAAAAACAAAGGATGAAAGAATAAAAGTCATATCAAATCAAAAAAATTTAGGTGCTGGGTTAAGTAGAAATAAAGGGATTTCTCAGTCGGTAGGAGAGTATATAGCTTTTTTAGATGCTGATGATTTATGGTCAAAAGATAAACTGGAAGTACAAATAAACTTTATGGAAAATAATAAATATGATTTTTCTCATACTTCTTACAATATTATTAATAATAATAAAAAAATACTTTCAAAAAGAAGCGCAAAAAAAGAAATTTCATTCGATGATTTAATTAGATCTTGTGACATCGGCTTATCTACAGTTATTATTAAAAAAAAAGTTCTTTTGAAATGCAGTTTTCCCTCACTTCAAACAAAAGAGGATTATGTTCTATGGTTGAGTTTAAGCAATCAAGGAGTAAAAATTTTTGGTTTAAATCAATATCTTGTATTTTGGAGGAAAACTCAAAATTCATTATCATCTAATTTACTTCAAAAAATTATAGATGGATTTAGAGTTTACTATGTTTATATGGGTTATAATTTTTTAAAATCAGTTTATTCATTGATTATACTTAGTTTTAATTTTTTAAAAAAATAAATGACAAATATTTTATTATTATTTTTAGTTATCTTTTTTTCGTATCTTTTACGAGATTGGTGTTTAAAACGAAATTTATTACTTAACTATACCGGCGATAAACATCAAAAATTTTTTCAAAATAAAAGGGTACCACTTATTGGCGGACTATTAATTGTCTTATTTTTAATTTTTCAAAATTTAGATTTGCTGCAAAAAATTTATATTATCCTAGTTTGTCTGATAGGTTTTTTATCAGATATCAAATTTTTAAAATCACCAAAGTATAGATTTATATTACAATTTATATCGGTTCTGACATTTCTTTATCTAAGTGAAACTTTTATTCAAGATACAAGAATAATTTTTCTTGATAGATTATTAGAAAATAAAATATTAAGTTTATTATTCACAGCATTTTGTATACTTATAATAATAAATGGATCTAATTTTATTGATGGAACAAACGGTAATTTAATTTTAAATACATTATTAATTATTTTTGGGTTAATTTATATTAGCTACAATTATAGTTTAGAAATTGATTATAATTTATTTTTATCTCTTATAGTTTTGCTTTTTATTGTTTTGATTTTAAATTTCAAAAATTTAATATTTTTAGGTGATAATGGGTCATGCGTTATTGGTTTTTTTGTTAGTATAATATTAGTTAATTTTTATATTCAAAATAATTTTTTATCTCCTTTTTTAATAGTTTTGTGGTTATTTTACCCAGGTTTTGAAAATTTATTTTCAATTTTAAGAAAGTATAATTTTGATATATCGCCACTCAAGGCTGACACAAGACACTTGCATCATTTATTATATTATTATTTATCAAAAAAATTTAAAAAAATAAAAAATAATATGTTTTCTAGTTTGGTTATAATGTTTTTTAATGCAGTTTTTATTCTATTATCAATACAATATCCTCAAAATACTCAATATCAAATTTTTTTAAT
>Ga0181585_10006196_pt1 | contig 10270 bp, 6 predicted proteins | sample 071ome_29_FD_132469 | JGI IMG/M metagenome (GOLD analysis project Ga0181585, IMG submission 132469) | Coastal salt marsh microbial communities from the Groves Creek Marsh, Skidaway Island, Georgia - 071407BT metaG (megahit assembly) | ecosystem: Environmental > Aquatic > Marine > Intertidal zone... | reverse complement strand
CGCCCTTCTGGCCGGGCGGGTTGTACGCCCGCGCTTCGGTGCGCATCCACGCCTTTCGATCCTAGGGCCGCTGGAAGCGCGTCTGCAGCGTCACGATGTGATGGTGCTGGCCGGGCTGAACGAAGGCATTTGGCCTGGCGAGGCGGATGTCGATCCGTGGATGAGTCGGCCCATGCGCGCAGATTTCGGGCTGGCACCGCCCGAACGCCGGATCGGTCTCAGCGCCCACGACTTCGTGCAGGGTTTCTGTGCCCGTACGGTCGTGCTGAGCCGCTCGGAACGGGTCGAGGGAGCGCCGGCCGTTCCGTCGCGATGGCTCACCCGGCTCGACGTGGCGGCAGAGGCGCTGGCCGTTTCGGGTGGCGCGCAGATGCGCGCGCGTGGAGACGCCTATCTCGACTGGTGGCGCGGGCTACAAAGCGCGGGGGTTGGCATGTGCGTGGATGCAGGTGTCGGCCAGGCAGGTGGGCGGCCTCGCCCGGTACCGCCTGTCGAGGCCCGCCCGCGCAGTCTCTCGGTCACCCAGATTGAAACCTGGATGCGCGATCCATATTCGATCTATGCCCGCGAAGTCCTGCAGCTCGAAGCGCTGCCGCCGCTCGACCAGACGGTCGATGCGGCGACCTATGGCACCCTGATTCACCGGGTTTTTGACCGCTTCCTGCAGGCGTACCCCGAAGGCCCGTTGCCCGCCGATGCGCAGGATCGGTTACTCGAGACTGGCGAGGACGTCCTCGGTCCTTACCACAGTCTTCCGGCGGTGTGGATGTTCTGGTGGCCGCGCTTCACCCGGATGGCGGACTGGTTCCTCACGACCGAGGCCTCGCGCCGTGCGGGCCTGGTGCGCACCTATGCTGAGGTACGCGGCCGGATGGTCATCGACACGCCGGGCAAACCCTTCGTCCTGCGCGCGCGCGCCGACCGCATCGACGAGCTGGCAGGCGGCGGTCTGGCGGTCATCGATTTCAAGACGGGGGCACCGCCGTCGAAGAAAGAGGTCGCCGCCGGGTTCGCCCCGCAGCTTCCCCTGGAGGCGGCGATGCTGGCGCGGGGTGGGTTCGAGGGCGTGCCCGCGGGCGATATCCGGGAACTGGCGTTCTGGCGGATGTCCGGCGGGCGCGAGGCCGGCAAGGTGCACCCCGCTGCGGACGATCCGTCCGGAATTGCGCAGGAGGCCTATGACGGCCTGCGCGCACTGGTTGAGAAGTTCGACGATCCGACGACGGCCTACGAGGCACGTCCGGGCCCGAAGCAGGCTCCGAAATATTCCGACTACGAGCATCTGGCCCGGGTGCGCGAATGGGCCTCACTGGGTGATGGGGGTGGTGACGGGAACGGGGAGGGCAGTTCGTGAGTGCACCAAACATCAACCCCGCCCTGCTCGAACGGGTCAACGAGCGCCAGCGTCGGGGCGCGGACGCCCATGCCAGCGCTTGGGTGTCGGCTTCGGCGGGTGCGGGCAAGACCCGGGTCCTGCGCGACCGGGTGCTGCGGCTTCTGATGGCCGGGGTCGCACCGGGCCGCATCCTCTGCCTGACTTTTACTAAGGCAGCTGCTGCGGAGATGTCGCACCGTATCAATGACGAACTGGGCGAATGGACCGTCGCCGAGGACGCCGCGCTGGGATCGCGTCTGACCGCACTGTTCGGTGCGCCGCCGGGCCCCGCCGCGCTGGTGCGCGCACGCCGCCTGTTTGCCCAGGTGCTCGATGCGCCGGGCGGCATGAAGATCATGACCATCCACGCCTTCTGCCAGTCGGTGCTGCGGCGTTTCCCCCTGGAGTCGGGTGTGGCGCCGCAGTTCCGTGTAATGGAAGACCGCGACGCGGCAGAACTTCTGGAGGCGGCGCAGGCTGATGTTTTGATGGCGGCAGAACGCGCGGACTCCGGCCTCGCCGAGGCCATGACGGTGGTCGCGGGTCGGATTCATGAGACCCGGTTCCCGGACCTGCTGGCGGAGATCGCCCGGGCGCGCACGCGCTTTGCCGCGCTGTTCAACCGGCCAGGCGGATTCGATGCCGTAATGGACGGGCTCGCCGCGTTTCTGGGCGTCGCGCGCAGCACGCGCGAGGCCGACCTTATGGTGGCGGCCTGCGACGATGCGGCCTTCGCCAGTGCGTCACTCAAGGCGGCCGTGGCGGCCTTGCCGGGAGGATCGACCAAGGATGCTGAACGTGCTGCCGTCATCGCGGCTTGGCTGGCGTCGGATACAGCGGACCGCGCAGAGATGTTCGATGACTATTGCAGTGTGTTCCTGACCAACAAAGGCGAGCTTCGCAACACGCTGGCCACCAAGAAGGTCCTGGCTGCGGCACCCGAAACCGAAGACACGCTTGTTGCCGAAGGCCTACGGCTAATCGAAGCTCGCGATTGGATGCGCAAGGCTGCTCTGCTAGCAGCGAATGAGGCTCTGGCTCGGATCGCGCAAGCGCTGCTAGCGCGCTACACCGCACGGAAATCGGCGATGGGACGGCTGGATTTCGATGACCTCGTTGCTCGCACGCGAGCGCTCCTGCAAAAGGAGAATTCACCGCCCTGGGTGCTGTTCAAGCTGGACGGTGGCATCGACCACGTCCTAATCGATGAGGGGCAGGATTCCAATCTCGAACAGTGGGATGTGGTCATCGCGCTGGTGGAGGAATTCTACGCAGGCATGAGCGCGCGCGACGAGACGACCGAAGCTCTCGGCCTGCCCGAGCGCAGCGTCTTCGCCGTCGGCGACACCAAGCAGTCGATCTACAGCTTTCAGGGGGCCGATCCCCGCCGTTTCACTGAAATGCGAGATTTTCTGCAGGCACGTGCTGAGGCGGCCGGCCGGACCTGGGAGAACGTGAGGCTCGACTTCTCCTTCCGGTCCACGGCCCCGGTTCTGCAGGCCGTGGACAAGGTCTTCGAGCCAGACACGGCGCGCTCGGGCGTTATTGACCCGCAAGAATCCGACGCCCAGCACACCCCCCTGCGCGATCGCGATGCAGGCCGTGTCGAACTCTGGCCGCCGCTGGTTGTCGATGGGCCGGACGACCCCGAACCTTGGAAACCGCCGGTCGATCCTGTCAGTGTGCCCGGCGCGATGGACCGGCTGGCCGAGACGATTGCCGCGCAGATCGCCCACTGGCTTGAAACGAAGCAATTGCTCGAAAGCGCGGGCCGCCCCATCCGTGAGGACGACATCATGGTACTGGTCCGGCAGCGCGGCGCCTTCGTTGAATCGCTGGTGCGCGCGCTGAAGACCCGCAACGTGCGCGTCGCGGGCGTGGACCGGATGGTGCTCACCGACCAGATCGCGGTGATGGACTTGCTGGCGCTGGGTAACTTCCTGCTGCTCCCCGAAGACGACCTGATGCTTGCGAGCCTGCTGAAATCGCCACTCATCGGGTTCGATGAGGAACAACTTTTTGCGCTTGCGCACGGGCGGGAGAAAACGCCGCTGTGGCACACGCTGCGCGCCCGGCAGGACGAGAACCCGGCCTTCGCGGCGGCGGCGGAATTCCTGTCCGGATTGTTATCCCGCGTCGATTACGAACGGCCTTACGAGCTGTTCGCCGGGGTGCTGTCGCGCGGCGGCCGCGAGCGGATGCTGGCGCGTCTCGGGCCCGACGCGGCGGATGCCATCGACGAGTTCCTGTCGCTCGCCCTGGCGTTCGAGCGTTCGCACCCTCCGGTGATGCAGGCCTTCCTGCACTGGGTCGCGGCGGGCCGTTCCGAGGTCAAGCGCGACCTGGACCAGACCGGCGGCGCGGTGCGGGTGATGACCGTGCACGGCGCGAAAGGCTTGGAAGCCCCCATCGTATTCCTTCCAGACACGACGCGTCTGCCGCGTCACCTGCCGAATATCCTCTGGCACGAGGACGGCGAACCGCCGTTCTTTATCTGGCTGCCGCGGGTCGAGGACGGGGATGCGGCGACGCTCGGATTACGCGAGTCGGTGCGTACGCGGCGTGACGAGGAATACCGCCGTCTGCTCTATGTGGCGATGACTCGGGCTGAGGAGCGCCTTTACGTCTGCGGCTGGGACACGCCGCAGGAGACGTCCTGGTACGCGATGGTTGCCGCCGCGATGGACGAGGTGGCACGGCCGGAGGAATCTGCCTTCCTGGCGGATCGCGGCTTCGAGGACGCGCACGCCATGGTGCTGGATGCAGGCCAGCGCGCGCCGGTACCGGAGGCTGCGCTCGGCAACGCGCCCGAGATGCCGCCTCCGCCCGCATGGTTAGCGCAGCCCGCACCCGCCGAGCCCCATCCGCCGAGCCCGTTTGCGCCGTCCCACCCCGAAACGCCGCCGCCGGTCCGCACACCCATCGACCGCGCCGGCGACGAGCGCCGGTTCTTGCGTGGCAACGTTCTGCACCGCCTGCTGCAATGGCTGCCAGAACTCGATCCCGCGCTGCGCCGGGCGTCGGCGGAACGCTATGTCGCGCAGCCCGTGCTGCTGCTGGATGACGAGGCGCGCGCCACCGTGGTCCATGAAGTGATGGCGGTCCTCGAATCTGCGGAATTCTCGCATCTCTTCGCGCCCGGGAGCCTGGCGGAGGTCGCGGTGACCGGCACGGCTGTGCGCGGTGACGGCGCGGTGCATGTCATCTCCGGCCAAATCGACCGGCTGGTGGCTGGGCCGGACGCCATATCCATCGTGGACTATAAATCCAACCGCCCGTCGCCCGACATGGCGGAAGAGGTAGCCCCGGCCTATCTGCGCCAGCTTGCCGCTTACAGGCATATTGTGCGGGACGCGTGGCCTGGCCTGCCGGTGCGGGCCTATCTGCTCTGGACCGACGGGCCGCGCCTGATGGTCATCCCAGATAATCTGCTCGATGCCCACGATCCGGTGGAAAACATGCGCGTTTGAACGCTATTTACAGGCTCAATTTCTTGACGCGAACCGGAACCAAACCTACGTTCGATGGAGACGATTCCGGCAAGCGCATCGCGCGCTCCCGAGCGACAACGAAAAGAGGCCCCGCATGCCGTCTAAGGCAATCACCGACGATTCCTTCGAAGCCGATGTGCTTCAGTCAGACAAGCCCGTGCTAGTCGATTTCTGGGCAGAGTGGTGCGGTCCGTGCAAGCAGATCGGTCCGACCCTCGAGGAACTGGCCGATGATAAGGGCGGCGATATCGTCGTCGCGAAGCTGAACATAGATGACAATCCGATGACCCCGTCGAAGTACGGCGTGCGTGGCATCCCGACGCTGCTGCTCTTCAAGGACGGCCAGGTCGCCTCGATGAAGGTTGGCTCGCTTCCTAAGAGTCAGATTTACGACTGGGTCGATTCGGTTCTCTAGGATGGTGATCGCGAATGGATGAGCCCGGCCATTGTGCGGGGCTTTTTCATGTCTGAATTCTGCCGGTGACTGTCAGCCCACAGCTCTGCTACTGAAAATTCGATCAATGTTCCGCGGCCGTGCCCGTCATACATTAAGGACAGCAGCACATAGCGGTTGCCCCTGGAATTGTCGGCGAGATTGATAACCGCGCCGCTTTGGTCCGTCAGGACAAAGTTTACTATTCGGTCGCTGGTCTCGAAAAGGTCGCTGAGTTCGGGTGCTTCTATCCTCACTCAGTGGGCACAGTAGTTCCCGCTGGTGGCATGGTCCAACCATTGAGCGGCGCCGTCCGTGTTCGCTCTGATTGCCTCAGCGAGCAGCATGTGCGAACCGGCAATCAGAACGCGCGACGGCTCGGTCAGCCGGGCTGTGATTGCAGCCAGCGCTTCGAGAATGCTTGTAGCGGTATGGGCTTCGAGTCCGGCCTCGCGGGCTGCCGCCTCCATCTCTTCGATCGGTCGGGCGCGGGTCTCTCCGGCTAGTGGCACTGCGGTGGCGCTGACGGCGAGCCGGGCGAAGGGCGCGAGGAAACCGGCTATGTCCTTGTCGGCCAGAACGGAAAAAACTAGGTGCAGCGGGCGCGGGTCACGCTGCGCCAGCTTAAGGAAGGTCTCGGCAACCGCCTCAGCACCCAATGGGTTGTGGGCCGCGTCGAGCCACAACTCCCACCCCTTCGGTAGTAGGGCCGGCAGCGGGCCGCGCTGGACCCATTCCATCCGGCCCGGCCATGTCACGTTGCGGATACCGATGGAGATGGCGTCTCGGGTCATGCTAGGGAAATTGCAGACCTCCAGGCAGGCGGCGGCGGTGGCGGCATTGTCGAGTTGATGACGTCCCGTCAGACCCGGCGGTGGTAGCTGCCATACCAGATCGCCGCGCCGGTAATTCGCGTTGCCATCTGGGCCCGGTTCGATATGCCATTCTGATCCGGCCCGGTAGAGATGTGCACCGACCCCCTGCGCGGTGCGGGTGATCGTTTCCATCGCCTCGTGGTCCTGCGGGCCGACGATCGACGGTGTATTCTCCTTCTGGATCGCGGCCTTTTCCCCGGCAATGGCGGTTAGCGTGTTGCCGAGGAAGGCCATGTGGTCGAATCCGACCCGGGTAATGACCGTCGCCGCCGGGCGTGCGACGACATTGGTGGCGTCGAATCGCCCGCCTAGCCCGGTTTCCAGGATCGCCACGTCGGCGGGCGTGCGCGCCATCGCGATAAGGGCGGCGGCGGTGGTCATTTCGAACTCGGTGATCGGTTCGCCGTTATTGATACGCTCGATTTCCTCGAACAGGTCGATTAGTGCATCGTCGCTTAGGGATTCGCCGGCAATGTGATAGCGCTCGGCGAACCGCACCATATGTGGCGAGGTATAGACGCTAACGGTCTTGCCGCCGACCTCCAGGCCCGCCGCGAGATAGGCCGCGACCGAGCCCTTCCCATTGGTGCCTGCGATGTGGATGACCGGCGGCAGTGCTTCGTGCGGGTTACCAAGATCTGACAGCAGCCGGAGCATGCGGTCTAGCGACAGGTCGATACGTTCGGGATGATAGGTGGTGAACCGGTCGAGGATGCGGCGGATTTCGCCCTCAGCTGACTCTGCGGTTTGGTCCATTCCCGCCGCAAGTGTCGCATCAGTCGTCATCCGTACCCCCGAAGGAGTCAGCACAATATTCCGACGGCGGTACCGTGGTGACACGCTCGGACGACGGTGCGCCGGTGTTGCGCAACAGCGAGATGACTAGTGCTAGGTGCGAGCGCAATTCATGGCGGGGTACCACGATATCGATCATGCCGTGTTCGCGCAGGTACTCCGCGGTCTGGAAATCTTCGGGTAGTTCCTCGCGGACCGTGTCCTGGATTACCCGCTTGCCGGCGAACCCGATATTTGCACCCGGCTCGGCGATCTGGATATCGCCCAGCATGGCGAAGGAGGCTGAGACGCCGCCGGTTGTCGGGTCCGTAAGTATCACGATGTAGGGCAAGCCCGCCTCGCGCACTCGGTCCACGGCGATCACCGTGCGGGGCATCTGGATCAGGCTGAGCATACCTTCCTGCATGCGCGCGCCGCCGGAGGCCGGGATGGCAATCAGCGCCGCATTATCCGCTAGAGCGGCGTCGGCTGCCGCCAGGAGGCCGGCACCTACGGCCTGTCCCATGGAGCCGCCCATGAAGGCGAAGTCGAAGGCTGCGATCACGACGTGCTGTCCGCCGACGGCGCCGCGCGCCACGATGATCGCTTCCTTTTCTCCCGAATTATTCCGGGCATCGCGCAGCCGATCAGTGTAGCGGCGGCTGTCGCGGAATTTTAGCGGGTCCGTTGCGACGGAGGGTATTTCAATGCGTCTAAACGTCCCGTCGTCAAACAGCATTGAAACGCGCTGGGCCGCGCGGATGCGTAGATGGTGGCCGCAGATGTGACAGACATGGAGGTTCTCCTCCAGCTCCCGGTGGAACAGCATCTGCTCGCAGGCCGGGCATTTGTGCCAAAGGTTGTCGGGAACGTCGTTCTTGCCGACGAGAGCTCGAATTTTTGGTCTGACGAATTCGGTGAGCCAACTCATGTGCGTGGCGGCTATTCGGCGGCCTGCCGCTTGGCGGTGCGTACCCCGTCAGCCAGTTCGCGGGTAAATTCCAGAACCTTGTCCACTAGACCGGCTATCGGTTTGCCGTCCCTATCCAGATTATCGGCGATGGTCTGCACGATGGCGGAGCCGACGACGGCAGCGTCCGCCACCTCGGCGATCGCACGGGCTTGTTCGGCTGACCGGATGCCGAAGCCGACCGCGATGGGCAGGTCGGTGTGGCGCTGCAGCCGCGCGACAGCGGCGTGAATTTCCATCGTCTCGGCGGACTTGGTGCCCGTGATCCCGGCGACGGCGACGTAATAGACAAAGCCCGAGGTGTTCGCGAGGACGGTGGGCAGCCGCACGTCGTCGGTGGTCGGCGTGGCGAGGCGGATGAAGTGCATGCCGCCATCCAGCGCGGGAAGGCAGAGTTCATTGTCCTCTTCCGGCGGTAGATCGACGACGATTAGGCCGTCCACGCCGGCTGCGCGCGCGTTGGTAACGAATTTTTCGACGCCGTAGATATAGATGGGGTTGTAGTAGCCCATCAGGATGATCGGGGTTTCGTTGTCCTGCTGGCGGAAGGTTTCCACCATGTTCAGGGTGTTGGACAGCCGCGCGCCACCCGCCTTGGCGCGCAGGCCCGCTGCCTGGATCGCGGGGCCATCGGCCATGGGATCGGAGAACATGACCCCTAGCTCGATGATGTCCGCGCCTGCGCCCGGCAGCCCCTTCAGTATCTCGAGGCTTGTTTCGGTGTCGGGGTCCGATGCCATGATGAACGGTACGAAGGCAGCGCGTCCTTCGGCGCGCAGTGAGTCAAAGCGTGCCTCGATGCGCCCACTGGTCTCCCCGCGGCTCACAGCTTTACCCCTAGCGCGTTGGCGATGGTGAAAACGTCCTTGTCGCCGCGCCCGCACATATTCATCACCAGCAGGTGGTCAGACGGCAGCTCTGGCGCGATCTTGCCCGCATGGGCTAGCGCGTGGGACGGCTCCAGCGCCGGGATGATCCCCTCAAGCCGGGAGCAGAGCTGGAAGGCGTCCAGCGCCTCCTGGTCGGTGACAGAGACGTACTCGACGCGTTCCATATCCTTCAGCCATGCGTGTTCCGGACCGATGCCGGGATAGTCGAGGCCTGCCGAGATCGAGTGGGCGTCGATGATCTGGCCATCATCGTCCTGCAGCAGATAGGTGCGGTTACCGTGCAGTACGCCCGGGTGTCCGCCGGTCAGCGAGGCGGCGTGCTCTCCTGTCTCGATGCCGCGGCCCGCGGCCTCGACCCCGATGATGTTTATATCCGCATCGTCGAGGAAAGGATGGAACAGGCCCATGGCGTTCGATCCGCCGCCGATGCAGGCGACGAGCGTATCGGGCAGGCGGCCCTCGGCTTTCATCATCTGCTCACGGGTCTCGATGCCGATGACCGACTGGAAGTCGCGGACCATCGCCGGATACGGGTGGGGGCCGGCGACTGTGCCGATCAGGTAATAGGTGTCCTCGACATTTGTCACCCAGTCGCGGAGCGCATCGTTCATCGCGTCTTTCAAGGTCGCTGTGCCGCTGGTGACGGGCACCACCTCGGCGCCCAGTAGCTTCATGCGGAACACGTTCGGGGCCTGCCGCTCGATGTCGGTTGCGCCCATATAAACGACGCAGTCGAGGCCGAAACGCGCGCAAACCGTAGCCGTCGCGACGCCGTGCTGGCCCGCACCCGTTTCTGCGATGATACGCTTCTTGCCCATCCGCCGGGCTAGCAGTATCTGGCCCATGCAGTTGTTGATCTTGTGTGCCCCGGTGTGGTTCAGCTCGTCACGCTTGAAATAGATCTTCGCGCCGCCGTAATGCTCGGTCAGCCGTTCGGCGAAATAAAGCGGGCTTGGACGGCCTACATAATGGGCCAGGTAGTAGTTGAGCTCGGTCTGGAAGGCGGGATCGGCCCTGGCGGCGTCATAGGCTTTCTCGACCTCCAGAATCAGGGGCATCAGGGTTTCGGCGACATAGCGTCCGCCGAAAATTCCGAAATGCCCGAACTCGTCGGGACCGTTGCGGTAGCTGTTCGATAGATCGTTCATGGGTATCTCTGTCGCGTTCTAGAACACGCCATGTCGGGTGTCCACACGCGTGAAAAGCTGCGGATGGGCAAGCGCCTTTAGGCGTCTTCCGCCCGGGCCAGAAACGCCTCGATAAGCCGGGGATCCTTTCGGCCAGGCGCACTCTCTACGCCCGATGACACATCCACGACCTCGGCGCCCGACAGCCGAACGGCTTCGGCCAGGTTGTCCGGGTTCAGGCCGCCGGCAAGCATCCACGGAACCGGGAACTTCCGCCCGGCCAGCAGGGTCCAGTCGAAGGCCAGTGCGTTGCCGCCGGGTAGCGCGTCTTTCAT
>Ga0181585_10006188_pt1 | contig 10278 bp, 11 predicted proteins | sample 071ome_29_FD_132469 | JGI IMG/M metagenome (GOLD analysis project Ga0181585, IMG submission 132469) | Coastal salt marsh microbial communities from the Groves Creek Marsh, Skidaway Island, Georgia - 071407BT metaG (megahit assembly) | ecosystem: Environmental > Aquatic > Marine > Intertidal... | reverse complement strand
CGTGCGTCTCGCTTTACCTGTCCTTGCGATGGGTCTGGTGATTCTGATTTCCAATAAACTGGTACAACACCCGGTTCAAGGATTCGTTTTAGGTATCGACCTCTCCGCGATCCTCACCTGGGGCGCGTTTACGTATCCGGTTGCATTTCTGGTTACGGATACGACAAATCGAATTCTTGGTGTTCAAGCTGCGCGACGAGTGGTCGCCGTGGGTTTTGCTTTTGGCGTAGGTCTGACGTTCCTTGCGGCGCTTTCCATCGCCGGTGCTGTGAGTCAACAGAACTCGCTTGGCGTTTGGCAAGCCCTCTTCGACGATCCCGATGCGTTCGCCATGTTGAGAACCGCGGCGGCTTCGGGCACGGCATTTTTTGTGTCCCAGATGCTCGATATCAAGATATTTGACGCTTTGCGGCAGAAAGTGTGGTGGAAGGCGCCAACCGCCTCGTCGTTTATTGGGTCGATGGTGGACACTCTGATTTTTTTCTCCCTTGCGTTCGCGGGCACCGGACTGCCTTGGGCAAGTTGGGCTGCGGGTGACTTCGGCGCTAAGCTCCTTATGATCGGGGTCTTGATTTATCCGTTCAAAAAAATGGTTCAGTGGCATCTTCGAGAGGCATCAGTTGTATGAGTGATGATTTAAGTCAGGAACGACTTCACGAGCCCCTAAATTTTGTCTTGCCGAGTCGTGTTCGCATCAGTCGTTTCCGCCTTGAGGTCAAAAATGGATAGTCAGAATTACTTCACCAAGTACTTCGCCGAGATAGCTGAAAATTTAAAGACGGTAGAGAGCCAATCCTTGGAGAAAGCGGCAAGCCTCCTGGTACAGGCAAGTGCCTCGGGCAACAAGGTCATTTTGGGCGGCAACGGCGGTAGCGCAGCGATGGCCAGCCACGTTGCTGTGGATCTCACAAAGGCGGCAGGTATACGAGCAATCAACTTCAACGAAGCAGATCTAATAACCTGCTTCGCCAACGACTATGGCTACGAGCATTGGCTTGAAAAGGCGTTAGATGCCTACGCGGATAAAGGCGATCCTGTTATTCTGATTAGCAGTAGCGGGATGTCTCCCAACATCGTAAATGCTGGAAAAAAAGCATTAGATTTAAATTTACCCTTAATCACCTTTTCAGGCTTCGATTCGGGAAATTTGTTGCGCGTTATGGGAGATCTAAATTTTTGGGTGGATAGTAAGTCCTATAACTACGTTGAGATGGTCCACCATATTTGGCTCGTCGCAATTGTTGACTTCATCGCCCACGATAACGCTTAGCGGCTTATCCATCGTTGGGAAGAACAAGTGAGGCCGGTCGCGACGTTTAAATGAGCGCTAGAACAAGTCAGAAAAGTAAAGCTCGGATGGTCGTTCGACGCTAGGACTGTTTGTAGAATGCCTATTCTGTGGAGCCGCCTAAAAACGCTATTCGTGCTTACGCCTCATCAGTACGCCCTTGGCAATCGTGCGGAGGAAATGTTCTTTGGGATTCTGAGGGCGCAAAGAAAAAAGCATAAAGTTCTTTTTCTGCAACCTTTTAACATTCCAGTTCTCAACGGATATCGGCTAACCAACCAGGCCTTGATGAATCTCGAATCGGACTTCATTATCCCGCCAAGAGCAACGCGAGACCGTATAGCGAGCCTCATTATTACTGCCGCAATTCTCCCCACCCGGCTTTTCAGTCGCCTACTGTTTTGGGTAGTAGGAAAGCGCTTGTATGAGAGTTTTAATTTTCCGAGACTGGGAGTGGATTCGCTTTGGGTGGATCGACCGGAAAAAACACGAAAAGCTTTTGATTGGCACCTTGCAGAACAAATGGATTGGAAAGCCCAGCGTTTGAATTATGAGGCTCCGAAGTTACGCGAGGACGTAGCGTCGCGTTGTGCCGAAAAATTAAGCGCGTGGGGATTCAAAAAAAGGGATTGGTATGTCTGCTGGCATGTGAGGGATGGAGGGTTCAAGCAGGATTTTCACCGGCGTTCTTATCGCAACGCAAACATCGAGAATTCAATACCCGCCATGCAGGAAATAACCAAGAGGGGAGGATGGGTAATTAGGATTGGGGACGACAAAATGCCGCGGCTTCCTGAAATAGATCGTGTCATCGACTACCCTTTTACGGACATGAAATCAGACGAGATGGATATATTCTTAGTCGCTAACTGCCGCCTTTTCGTCGGCATGACGTCCGGACCTCTCGAGGTTGCAAACTTATTCAACCGTCAGATGTTGGTCATCAACATGTCGGATTGGTCCTCCGGCGCGTTATTGGGGCCTAATGATCGTGGACTATTGAAGCATGTCTATTCCAAAGCTGCTGGTAGATTTCTTTCGGTAAAAGAGATGCTCGCCGCCGATCGAAATCTTCTGAATTCTTGGGGCTATACCAACTCCGATTTTGAATTTCGAGAGAACTCTCCTCAAGAGATAGTCGGTGCGTTAAGTGAGGCGCTGGAACTGCTCGATAAGAAAGGATTAGAACCTAGTGCTGTGCAGGTAGAAGCCGCCATGCGAATTAAAGGGAACGCAAGAAAATTGATAGAGGGGCCGAACTATCATCCCCATGCGTCTCGCAGTGAGGAGGTCTTACGCTGGAAGTATAAAAGCGCCGCGAGGGTTTTAATGGAGGACGGCGTCATCTGTAAGACCTATCTGGAGCAAAATTGGGACACGGATCAACTCAATAAACGAGCTTATGGGAACGTGTGAAAAAACAAGCAGTTTCCAATAGAATTCCGATTGTTGCTAAAGACCAACCCAGTCATCCTCTTAGATTAGATCTAATATCGTTTGCTCCTAGTAAGGGGCAACATCCCATCTCAAATCCTGTATGCCAGCAAAATGAAAGAACGCTTTCTGGTTTTCGGCAGTAATTCCTTCTCGGGTTCGCACTTTGTCAAATTTTTAATTGATCGAGGGCATCAGGTGGTCGGAATTAGTAGATCACAAGAACCAGACCCTGTTTTCCTGCCATACCGACATACTAATAAATGCGACAGCTTATTCAGTTTTCACGCGCTCGATCTCAACCGCAATGGTGCAGAGATTGAGCAGGTTATTTGCGATTATTCTCCTGAGTATTTTGTCAATTTTGCTGCGCAGGGAATGGTTGCCCAAAGCTGGGAAACCCCGGCGGATTGGTATCAGACGAATGTTGTCGCTCAGGTCCGTCTCCATGAATGCCTTCGGAAGCTGAGAAATTTAAAGAAGTATGTTCATGTGACAACGCCGGAGGTTTATGGCAGTACGGATGGCTGGATCACTGAAAGTGATTATTTTTTGCCGAGCACACCTTACGCCGTGTCGCGCGCGAGTTGCGATATGCATCTGATGAGTTTCTTTCATGCTTATAACTTCCCGGTGGTATTCACACGAGCGGCTAATGTCTATGGGCCTGGCCAGCAGTTATATCGGATTATCCCGAGGGCGATGATGTGCGCTCGCACGGGGGACAAGCTTGAGCTTCATGGCAGTGGGTCGTCTGTCAGGTGCTTCATCCATATTGTTGATGTAGCAAAAGCGACATATGAAATTGCTCTGCGAGCGACGCCCGGCGAAACTTTTCATATTTCAACCCGGCAGGAAATAAGCATCCGCAGACTGGTTAAACGGATTGCCGAGATGACACAGGTCAACTTCTACGATCTTGTGCAGCAATCTGATGAGCGCCTTGGCAAGGATGAGGCGTACTTGCTAGATAGCAGTAAGCTTAGGGATCAATTGGACTGGCAAGACCAAATTAGTCTTCAAGAGGGGCTAACTGAGACGTTGGAGTGGATTGATCAGAATCAAGAACACTTGAAGAAGCAGCCGCAGAAATACATTCACAAGACCTGATAAAACAGATGAAGATCCTAATAACTGGAGGCTGTGGTTATAAAGGCACTTTGCTATCCGAACAACTTCTGGTTGACGGCCATGATGTAGTCGTTGTGGATACACAATGGTTCGGGAATTTTTTGCACCCTAATCCAAACCTAGAGATTGTGAGGGAGGACGTAAGAAACACCGAAAATATCCCAATGGCCGGGGTTGATCGGGTGATTCATCTCGCCAACATCGCGAATGACCCAGGCGTAGAACTCAACCCAACCCTCTCTTGGGAGGTAAACGTACTCGCGACGCAGCAATTGATTGATCGAGCCGTGCGTTTCGGTGTGGAGCAGTTTATTTTCGCAAGCTCCGGCAGTGTATACGGGATAAAAGACGAAGAGCAGGTAACTGAGGACCTGCCGCTGGTGCCGATCTCGGTCTATAACAAAACTAAGATGGTCGCAGAGCGCGCACTACTAAGCTTTAAAGATGAAATTGCCGTGCATTGCATTCGGCCAGCCACCGTTTGTGGATGGTCGCCTAGAATGCGTCTGGATGTCAGCGTCAATATGCTCACTCTTCAGGCGCTGAAGAACGGCTGCATAACGGTTTTTGGCGGCAATCAAACACGTCCGAATATTCATATCAAGGACATGGTCAGGGTATATGAGCACTTCTTGTCGGCACCGACGCTTCCTTCCGGTTGTTACAACGCTGGCTTTGAAAATATATCCATCCTGGATATTGCGGATAGAGTAAAGCAGCGGGTGCCGTCGAGAATTGAAATCACAGAATCAAACGATCCACGGTCTTACCGCCAAAATTCGGACAAGCTTCGAGCGACAGGTTTTGAGCCGCGTTTTTCGGTGACAGATGCAATAGAAGAAATCATCGCCAAGTTTGAGGCCGGTGATTTGGAGGATCTAGATCAGTTTTACACTGTGAAATGGATGAAGAAGCTCGGTTTGGATGCCTAGAATGGACTGGCTGAGGATAGCATCAAATCTTCGGTCTCAGGTCATAGAGCTCTCGCACCGGGCGCGAGCCGCCCATCTTGCGTCCTCGTTGTCCTGTATCGATATTCTCGCTGTGCTTTACGGCTCGGTACTTCGAGTTAAAGAAAATGAGCCGGATTGGCCAGATCGCGATCGATTTATTTTAAGCAAGGGGCACGCCGCTGCGGCTCTATATGCTGTTCTGTCCTGGCGGGGATTTCTATCCGAGGCTGATTTGCTAACGTACGGCAGTAAAGGTTCCCTTCTCGAGGAGCATCCTTCGCCTCGTCTTGCCGGGGTCGAGGCAGCGACCGGCTCTCTCGGTCATGGGCTTGCCATTGGAAACGGCATAGCCCTAGCCGCGCGCATAAGGCAGCGACCCTTTAAGTCTTATGTGCTTTTGAGCGACGGAGAATGCAACGAGGGCGCTACTTGGGAAGCCGCTCTATTTGCCGCGAAACACAAGCTCAACAATCTTTGCGCCATCGTTGACTTTAACAAATGGCAAGCGACCGGTCGAAGTCAAGAAGTTTTAGAAATTGATCCGCTCGTGGATAAGTGGCGAGCTTTTGGATGGGAGACGGCAGAATTGGATGGCCATGATTTTGAAGCGCTCGAGAAAAATCTGTGCCGTGCGGATTTCGATAGACCAAGGATCCTCATTGCACATACCGTGAAGGGCAAGGGAATCTCGTTCATGGAGGACGACAACAATTGGCATTACAGAATACCGACTGCCGATGAAGTGGCTGCGGCAAAGTCGCAACTAGGTGTTTTATGAGGAACGCCTTCGCGGGCGCGGTCACTGCGCTGGCTGAAAAGCATCCCGATATCGTTCTACTCGCTGGAGATATTGGTAATCGACTTTTTGATGCCTTTAAAGAAAGGCATCCTCAGCGTTTTTATAACTGTGGCGTCGCTGAGGCCGGAATGACTGGAATAGCGGGCGGCTTAGCGGCCAGCGGATTACATCCGATAACGTACACCATCACGCCCTTCAATACCGTTCGATGTTTGGAGCAGATCCGACTTGATATCTGTTATCCCAACCACCCTGCGATCATTGTCGGAACGGGCGCGGGACTCTCGTACGCAGGGCTTGGAGCGACGCACCACTCTTTAGAAGATATTGGAGTGATGCGGATGCTTCCGAACATGCATGTCGTCTGCCCCGGAGATCCGATCGAGGTTGAGCTGGCTCTTGAAGCAGCCATTAATCTCGCACGCCCCGTATACATTCGGCTTGGAAAAAAGGGTGAGCCTCGGGTCCACAAGGAATCACCTTCGTTCGAGATTGGAAAAGGGATCGTAGTTCAAGAAGGGAGCCGAGTTGCGATACTTGGAATTGGGAATATTCTCGCTGTCGCTCAGAATGTCGCCTCGATGTTAGATCGAGTAGGGGTCAGCACGACTCTCGTAAGTTTACACACGGTCAAACCCCTGGACACCAAGCTTTTGGACTCTCTTTGGATCGGTCACGAGAGGTTATGCACAATAGAGGAGCATGGTCTTTCGGGTGGTGCGGGTAGCGCAATCCTGGAGTGGGCAAACCATCACTCAGTCGACTCGTCCAAACTCTCGCGCTTTGGAGTAAAAGATTCGTTTCTGACTGGCTGTGGAAGTCAAGCAGAAGCAAGAGAAATGCTTGGGCTTGATTGTAAGGGAATTTTCGACGAAATCATGAGAGCCCTCTAATGCATCCCGTCCTCGGAATTGATTTCGACAACACTTTGATCTGCTACGACGATGTTTTTTATCAGGTGGCGGTCGAGCAAGGGATGATCCCGAGCGACACGGCGAGGAATAAAACTGCAGTCAAAAATCATTTCTTAGCAGTCGATCAAGAATACCTTTGGACTGAACTGCAAGGTGAGGTTTATGGTCCAAATATCTCGAAGGCTCGTCTATTCGATGGTGCATTCGAGACAATTAAGTATTTAATGAATGCAGGCGTCAAATGCCGCCTTATAAGCCATAAAACCAGAACACCCTATAGCGGAAGGCCGCACGATCTTCATGCAGCAGCCATGAATTGGCTGGAGGAAAACAAATTTTTTTTAGAAGACGGATTGAATTGGAAAAAAGAACAAGTGTTTTTTGAGGTTACCAAGGAATCAAAAATTTCCCGCATTTGCTCAGAGGGATGCACGCATTTTCTTGACGATTTGACCGAAATACTGATGTTGCTGCCGGACAGTGTGCGCCGGCTTAAATTCAACCCGCACGCGAAGTCGGAATCTGACAAAGATACGGCGTGCCGGGAGATATCTAACTGGCGGCACTTACCGCAGTTAATTTTATGATCCGCGACGTTCTAAATGCTCCCGAAATAAGACATTATCTTGCGGCAGAGGGTTTCTTGACCGAGTCCGCAATCGAGCTGAAAGCCGGTCGAAACAGTCGGGTGTTCAGAATTCGAGGCGGTGGAACCGACGCCATCCTAAAACTCTATTATCAGGTCACCGATTCATCTCATAACCGGCTTGAGGCGGAGTATGGATTTCTTGACTTGCTCAGCGAAGATCCGTCCCTACCTGTTCCAAAACCAATTGCCCGAAACAGGCAATTAAACGTTGGGATTTACACGGCTTTACCTGGTGTCGCCTGCGATTCGGTGTTGGCGACTGATATCGACCTATGCCTTGAGTTTATAAAAGATATAAACAAGCTGCGGGATAGTCCCAAAGCGCTGGCAATTGCGGATGCGGCGGATGCTTGCTGGAGTTTGGACAGTCACATTAACTTAGTAGCGGGCAGAGTGGCTCGACTGCAAAGTGGGGTCTCCGCGACTTCAGAGGAGAATCGACTCTTGCTAGAGTTTGTGGAAAATAGTCTCCGGCCAAAATTAAGTGAAGTCACGGGCGGTATCAATGCGCTTCGTGCAGAAAGTCAACGACGCGGGCGAATCATTAATTCACATCGAATCTTATCCCCTTCAGATTTTGGATTTCATAATGTCCTGCGGTCAGAAAGTGATCTCTTTTTTGTCGATTTTGAATACGCGGGGTGGGATGACCCGGTTAAGCTCCTCTGTGATTTTGCCTGTCAGCCGGACCTGACAGTAAAGCAGTCTCAAGTGGAAAGATTTTGGAACGGCATGGTGGAATGGCTAGGCGGTGATCATTTGTTCCGGTATGCGCGAGGTCTGCTGCGTCTGTACCGAATCAAATGGATCTGCATTATGCTGAATGAATTTCTGCAGGAAGGTATTCGTCGCCGTGAGCACGCAAATGTATCGGCCCCAGACGTTAGAATACGGCAGCTGGAGAAAGCAGCACGTTATTTCAACAGAAATTTGGCATAAAAATAGTGGCCTATATCGATTTCATGTCGGTCTTGCATAAGAGCACGATCAGAGATTACCTTGCTCGGGTCAACGATTCTGAGTACCCGAAAGCAAGAGCAGCGGAGTCGGCAAAAAAATGGGACTTCGACTACTGGGATGGCGATAGGCGGATTAATTATGGTGGATATTCGTACATCCCAGGAAGATGGGAGCAGGTTGCCCGCAGGCTTAATGAGCATTACCGTCTGCCTGAGAATCCAAAGATACTGGATGTTGGTTGTGGAAAAGGTTTCTTGCTTTTTGATTTCCTAAAGATTCGCCCAGATGCCGAGGTCTACGGGATCGATATCTCATCTTATGCGATAGCAAACTCAAAAGAGGAGGTCCGCGACCGCCTGTCAGTAGGTAACGCGACGAAGTTACCATGGCCTGATGATTACTTCGATCTTGTCGTCTCGATCAATACTTTCCACAATCTTTACAATTTTGAGCTTGCTGAAGCGCTTAGCGAGTTCCAAAGGGTGGGAAGAGAGAATAAATATTTATGTGTCGAGTCTTACAGAAATGAATCGGAGAAGGTGAATCTGCTTTATTGGCAGGTCACTTGCGAATCTTTTTGTAATCCTGATGAATGGAATTGGTGGTTCGATTATGCAGGCTATTCTGGGGACTACTCCTTCATATATTTTGAGTGACCGTGATAGTCCGCAATACTCAAGCGGCTATCCTGACCGCTCAAAAGCAACCTCTGATCGTTGAGGAGATCGAGTTACCGTCCAGCCTTGATGTCGGGCAGGTTCTCGTGGAAATCCATTTCAGTGGCATCTGTGGCTCTCAGCTGGGAGAGATCGATGGTGTGAAAGGGGATGATCCGTATTTGCCTCACCTTCTAGGGCATGAAGGATCAGGGGTAGTGCTCGAGGTGGGCCCCGGGGTGAGAACGGTTTCGTGCGGTGATCATGTAGTACTGCACTGGCGTCCGGGATCAGGAATCCAATCGTTGCCACCAGTGTATAAGTGGAGTGGGCGACCCCTCAATGCTGGATTCGTAACCACCTTCAATAAGCACGCAGTGGTCTCCGAGAATCGCCTGACCACTATTCCAAAAGACTATCCTATGGATCTTGCAGCACTCTTTGGATGTGCCGTAACTACTGGAATTGGGGTTGTCGAGAATAAAGGCGGACTCAGGATGGGGGAGTCCATCGTGGTGGTTGGGGCGGGAGGCGTCGGTCTCAATGTCATTCAGGGCGCTAGGCTTCTGTCTGCCTCGACAATTATCGCGGTAGATTTGGTTGAGAGTAGAGTCCAACTCGCAATGCAGATTGGCGCAACTCATGGAATAACAAGCCGGGACGATTCTTGGGTTGCGCAAGTCAGGGATATTGTTGGGCCTTGGGGTGCAGACCTCGTTGTTGACAATACTGGGGTTCCAGACGTTATCTCTCGATGTTTGGAGTTAACCGGCCAGTCTGGGAGGGTCGTGTTAATCGGAGTGCCTAAGAAGGGGTTGACCACGGCAATCGATACATTGCCCTTGCACTTTGGCAAGGTGCTAGTGGGGACGCATGGTGGGGATGGCTCACCTGAACAAGATATCCCCAGATTAATGGCGCTTTCGAAATTGAACATATTGGATCTCCCCAAATTAATATCGACCCGTTGTGAGCTGCAGGATATTAACGGTGCGATAGAAGATATGCGTTCTGGGAGAATGACTGGTCGCTGTTTAATCGCGCTCTGACCAGAACCGGATCTCGGAAAAAGAGGGGGCATTTGGCGCACTGGCGCGTTGACAGGTGTCGAAAGAGGGATGAGTAGAAACTCGCTCCGATTTAAGACTGCTTAGAAAATCTTTGACCGGTCGAGCGCGCGCGATGAATCCCCCGAGATTGGAATACAGACTGATCAATGAGAAGAGGTTTTTTGTATGACGGACGATATGACTGATGAGCACGATCTTTGGCAAGGTGTGAAACGAATCATAGGCAATGATCGTCTTCAGTTAGGCAAACACTGGTCTTTTAATCTCCGAAATGATCCGAAGCGCCTCTCGTTCGTTTTGTCGCGCTACAAATTTGCTGCAAAGATGATTGGTCAAAGAAGTGTATTGGAATTAGGGTGTAGCGAAGGAATCGGGACTCCCATTCTCGCTGAGTCAGCACTAAGATATGTCGGCATCGATTCCG